>Ga0194138_10001731_pt1 | contig 10457 bp, 13 predicted proteins | sample TARM_MetaG_T2_14_FD_134022 | JGI IMG/M metagenome (GOLD analysis project Ga0194138, IMG submission 134022) | Freshwater microbial communities from Pennsylvania, USA, analyzing microbe dynamics in response to fracking - TARM_MetaG_T2_14 (version 2) | ecosystem: Environmental > Aquatic >...
ACTCGCGCGATATCTTCGGCCCGACCGCCCGCCATGATCGCCAGGCTGCCAGCCTCGGCGCCCCCCGTACCACCGGATACCGGCGCATCGATCCAACGCATACAGCTGCGAGCCTCCAGCTCGGCGGCCATGGCGCGGGTGGCGGCAGGCTCCAGGCTGGAATGATCAACCAGCAGCTGACCCTCTCGCGCGCCTTCGACTATGCCGCCGGGACCAAAAACAACCTCACGCACCACCGCGGTATCGGCCAGGCAGAGCAACAGGATATCGGCATTGGCACAGAGCTCGGCGGGGCTATGCACCTGCCGGGCGCCGGCTTCGACCAGCGCAGCACATTTGTCCGGCGAGCGATTCCAGACCGTCAGGGGAAAGCCGGCGGCCAGCAGCCTGCGACACATGCGCAGGCCCATCAGGCCGATACCGGCAAAGGCAATTGAAGGCAGATCGGACATCGGGCGGCTCCTCGAAAGCTGGGGATGAGGATTCTAGCGCCGCACAGGTGCCAACAGCCAAGTCGTCACGCCCCGCCCGGTCGCGCGTTTCCGCCAGGGGCCCTCAGCGAGTCGCCTTGATTCGATGCTCCCAGCGGCGTTTGGCGAAGCGACGCATGTTGGGGATGTCGTCGGTTTCGTCGAGGATCGGTTTGCCGATGATGGTTTCGATGATGTCTTCGAGCGTCACCAGCCCCTGCCAACCGCCAAATTCGTCATACACAAGGCACATGTGCTGGCGCTCATGCATCAGTTGAGTCATCAGCTGCTCGACATTGGCCGTTTCGTGAACAACCTTGAGCGGTTTGGTAATGCTGGACACCGGGGCGCTGTCATCATCCGCTGCCAGCGCGTCGTAACGGAAGATCACGCCCAGGGGTGTCTCGCCCTCACCAATGACCGGATAGCGCGAAAACTGGCTGTGGCGAATCTTCTGCTTCAGATCGGCAACGGTTTCATCCGGCGACACGAACTCACACACGGTTCTCGGGGTCATGACTGCTCGAACCTTGATCTCGTGAAGATCGAGAATATTGCTGATGACGCGCTGCTCATCCTCGTCCAGCTCACCGACTTCGCGCCCGAGAACAGTCAGCGCCTTGATTTCCTCACGTACATCATGAGTGGGCGCCTTCCCGGCAAACATCCGCATGATCTGGTCGGACAGCAGGATGAAAGGCTTCAGCAGCAGGATCATCGCGCCAAGCAGGGACGGGAGATAGGGCGCGATCTGCCGCCAGTAGCGCGCGCCGACCGACTTCGGCAGGATTTCCGACAGGACCAGGATCAGGATGGTCATGACCGCCGAAGCAATCCCCAGGTAACCATCACCGAAAACCACCGTGACCTGCGCGCCAACGCCCGTCGCGCCCACGGTATGCGCAACGGTATTGAGCGTAAGGATCGCCGCCAGCGGCTGATCGACCTGATCTTTCAGATTCTTCAGGCGCTCGTAGAGCCTGGGCTTATCGACCTTTTGGCTGGCAATGAAGCTGGGTGTGATGGAAAGCAGCGCAGCCTCGAGGATGGAACAGAGGAAGGATACGCAGATGGACAGGACAGCGAACGCTATCAGAAGGGTCATGGTGTCGGTAGGTTGCCAAAGGAGACTCATGGTAGAGGCGACAGCAAAAAACAATCCACCGACTTGCACTCACGAGTGCAACATTTGATTTCATCTGCCCACCAACCTGCCGGGCTTCTCCCGCACCGCTTGCCCCCCAGCGCCCGTCTACCTCTATAATCGCCGCGCTTTTTCCGCTATTTAACCGGAGAACCACAATGATTAAGCGCACCTTGGCAGCCGTTGCCGGCCTTGCCGTTTCCCTGACTATTGCCACTTCGCATGCTGCCGAAACGCTGCGGGTGTCCGCCATTCCCGATGAAGCCCCCACCGAACTGATCCGCAAGTTCGAGCCGCTGGGCAAGTACCTGGAAAAAGAATTGGGCATGCCGGTCAAGTTCACACCGGTTTCCGACTATGCCGCCGTGGTCGAGTCCCTTGCCTCGAACCGGCTCGACCTGGCCTGGCTGGGTGGTTTCACTTTTGTCCAGACCCGCCTGAAGACCGGCGATGCAATTCCGCTGGTACAGCGTGAGCAGGACGAGAAGTTCACCAGCAAGTTCATCACCGCCGATCCAGAGGTACAATCGCTTCAGGACCTCAAAGGCAAGACCTTTGCCTTCGGCTCCGTGTCGTCCACCTCTGGCAGCCTGATGCCCCGCTACTTCATGCTCAAGGACGGCATCGATCCCGAGCAGTTCTTCAAGCGCATCGCCTATTCCGGCGCGCATGACGCGACCGCTGCCTGGGTCGAAGCCGGCAAGGCCGACGCCGGTGTGCTCAACGCCTCGGTGTGGGACAAGCTGGTCGAGGCCGGCAAGATCGACACCGACAAGGTACGGGTGATTTCCACCACCCCACCCTACTACGACTACAACTGGACGGTACGCGGCAACCTCGATCCGGCGCTGGTCGAGAAGATCAAAGCGGCCTTCCTCGCCCTCGACCCGGCCAACCCGGAACACAAGGCAATCCTCGACCTGCAGGCCGCCAGCCGCTTTATCGAAACCCGCCCGGAAAACTACAAAGGCATCGAAGAAGCCGCCCGCGCAGCCGGCCTGCTGAAATGACGCTAGGCCTGTCCGGCGTGGGCTATGCCCACGCCAACGGCCAGGTAGCGCTGCAGAGCATCGAACTTCAGGTCAGCAGAGGCGAGCGCGTCGCCATCATCGGTCCTTCCGGGGCCGGCAAGACGACGCTGCTGCGCCTGCTGGCGACTCATCTGCAGCCGCACTCCGGCCAGTTCACGCTGCTCGATTGCGAACCCTGGTCGCTGTCTGCCACTGCCCGCCAAAGGCTGCGCGCGCGCATCGGCCTGGTTCACCAGGCGCCCCCCCTGCCACCGCGACAGCGGGTGATCACCTCGGTGCTGGCCGGCCAGCTTGGTCAATGGTCTCTTGGCCGCAGCCTGCTCAGCCTGCTTTATCCGCTGGACAGGCACGGCGCTGCCGAGGCGCTGAGCCGGCTGGACCTGGCTGACAAGCTCTACCAGCGCTGCGACCAGCTCTCCGGTGGTCAACTGCAACGTGTAGGCATCGCGCGCGTGCTGTACCAGGCACCGGAACTGATCCTCGCCGACGAACCGGTTTCAGCCATGGACCCGGTCCTGGCCAGCTGGTCGCTGAACATCCTCAACCGCGAAGCCGAGCGCCGTCAGGCAACCTTGCTCGCCAGCCTGCACGCCGTGGAACTGGCGCTGGAACACTTTCCGCGCGTGATTGGCGTACGTGACGGGCACATTGTGTTCGACAAGGCTTCGGCAGAGGTCAGCCAGGCCGAGCTCGACGCGCTCTATGCCAATGACCAGCTGACCGGCACCCCTGCTGTTGAACCCCTTCTGCAGCAGACCCTGCATATTCCGCGATGCTGAATCCTGCTCTCGCCCAGCGCGACCCCGCCGCCCGCTCACGCCTGCTGCTGACCCTGCTGGCGCTGGCTCTGCTGTGGCCGGGGCTGTCGCTGAGCGAGCTGGATATCGGCGTGCTGTTCGATGGCAGCAACGCCGACACCATGGGCGTCTTCCTTTCCGCGTTCTGGCCACCCGAGCATGACCGCGACTTCCTCGCCCTGCTCTGGAAGGCAACGCTGGAAACCCTGGCCATTGCCACCGCTGGCATGGCCCTGGCGCTGGCCGTCGCACTGCCCTGCGCGCTGATCGCCACCCGTGCCCTGTCGATTTCCGCGCTCAGTCGGGGCGGTCGTCCGCATCGCTGGGCACAGGCGCTGCGCTGGCCAGTGCGTGGCCTGCTGATCATTCTGCGCAGCGTGCCGGAAATTGTCTGGGCGCTGCTGTTCGTCCGCGCCGTCGGCCTCGGCCCGACCGCCGGGGTGCTGGCCATCGCCATCACCTATGCCGGAATGCTTGGCAAGGTCTATGCGGAAATCTTCGAGTCGGTCGACCCCCTGCCAACCCGCGCCCTGCTCGGCGCCGGCAGCACGCGGCTGCAGGCCTTCGCCTATGCCGTGCTGCCCCAGGCTTCGGGGGAGATGCTGTCGTACACGGTCTACCGCTGGGAGTGCGCGATCCGCGCCTCGGTAGTGATGGGCTTCGTTGGCGCCGGCGGGCTGGGCCAGCAGATGGACCTGTCGATGCGCATGTTCGCCGGCGGCGAAGTGGCGAGCATGCTGCTGACCTTCCTCTTGCTGGTGCTGCTGGCGGACCTGCTCAGCCAGCTGCTGCGACGGAGGTTCGTATGAAGTCGCTGTCACGCTACGTCCTGCCGTTGTTGCTGATCGCCGCCGTGATCGGCTCGTTCGCCTACCTGCAGCTCGAAGCCAGCGCCCTGTTCAGCACGGACGGGATGGGCCAGATGGCGAGCTATGCCTCGGGCTTCCTCAACCCGGACCTGTCGGCCAGCCATCTGCGGGCTATCGGTTATGGCAGCCTGGAAACCCTGGCCATGTCAGCCGTCGGCACGCTCCTGGCGGCTCTGCTCGGCCTACTGCTGGCGTTGCCCGCCGCCGGACGTTTCGGCCTGATCGCCCAAGGCGGCGCGCGCCTGCTGCTCAATGCCCTGCGGGCCATTCCCGAGCTGGTCTGGGCTGCGCTGATGGTATTGGCCGCAGGGCTCGGACCGAATGCCGGCACCCTGGCGCTGGCCTTGCACACCGCTGGCGTTCTGGGCCGGCTGTTCGCCGAAGCACTGGAAAACACGCCCAGCGCTCCTGCCGAGGCGTTACGCCTATCCGGCAGCGGACGCATCGGCGCGTTCTGCTACGGCACCCTGCCTACGCTCTGGCCGCAACTGGTGGCCTATACGCTGTATCGTTGGGAAAACAATATCCGCATGGCCAGCGTGCTCGGCTTCGTCGGTGCCGGTGGCCTGGGTCAGATGCTCTACATGAGCCTTAGCCTGTTCCAGGAAGCCCAGGCCTCGACGGTGATTCTCGCCATGCTGCTGATGGTGCTGGCCGTCGATGCGCTCAGCGGGTGGGCCAGGCAGCGTTGGGTGCGCAGCTGACTGAGGCTTTCATTGGCCCATCCTGCGGCAGGTCACCAGGGCAGCGGCTCGTCCGCAGTCAGGCTCAGCTTGTTGCGTATGTCGGCAAACATCGCATCGTAATCGGCACGCCCGTGCAGCACCGGCCCGCCGGGCAGGCACAGACCGTGGCGCACGGCAATGCGCGCGACGCGGCTGAACACGTTGTAGGCAATGTCGCGATGCAGCTCGAACTCTTCGCTGAAGGGCTTGCCATCCACCTCTCCACGCATGCTGACCTGCAGCACCTGCCCACTGTCCGGGTCATTGTGCACGCTGTACTCGATATCGCAGGCAAAATGCTGCCGGGAGCAACCGTGGGGAAAGTGGACACGGGATAGACGGCCTGGCTTGAACATGCGAATCCTTGCTTCTGCTTTGCGGAAGCGCGCATTTCATCATGCCACTCTGATATCAACCGTGATTTAAATCAGTGCAGACCCGGCTTCGCTGCCCTTTCTTGAACCAGTACCCAGGGGGCGACCACTACAGCCCATAGGGAAGGATCACGTGACAGCCAGTCTTCGGCCTGCTCCGTTTCGAGTCGACCCATATGCCCCTCGTCCAGCCATGCCGCAACCTTTTCCCGATCATCCTCGGCAACCGCCTGCGCCGCCGCGATCAGATCGAAATCGCGGGCGACCCGCAGCAGTACGCCACGCGCGAAAAAGGGCTGCAGCTCTTCCCAGGTAATGGAGGCGGTTTCAGCCAGCAGTTTGGCATAAAGGGTGCTTGATTCTTCGCTCATGGGACTCGCTCAATAAGGGTGCGGCGTAATGATAGCGTCCGGGCGGGCACCATCAAGCCGTGGGTCTCTGACTGTGCAAACGGGTGCTGACGCTTCTACACTGTGCCGGTACAGTTGCCGTGCGGTTCAGGGACGTTCGCACCCAGGCGACACCGCAGGTCACAGGTTCCAAACAATAATTATGAAAGTGGAGCGCATATGAAAATCAAGCAGCCTCTTTGCAAACTGTTTCTGGCCATCGCATTAACCAGCACAACGAGCTACAGCCTGGCCGCTGACACCATCAGGATTGCGCTGGCCGGCCCCGTCACCGGAGCGGTCGCGCAGTACGGTGACATGCAGTTTATGGGCGCCCAGATGGCCATCGACCAGATCAACAAGAAGGGCGGCGTCAACGGCCAGCAGCTGCAGAGTGTGGTCTACGACGATGCCTGCGACCCCAAGCAGGCGGTTGCAGTCGCCAACAAGATCGTCAATGACGGGGTCAGCTTCGTGGTCGGGCATCTGTGCTCCAGCTCCACTTAGCCGGCGTCCGATATTTACGAAGACGAAGGCATCCTGATGATCACCGCCGCGTCCACCAGTCCTGACATTACCGCCCGCGGCTACCAGCTGATCTTCCGCACCATTGGCCTGGACAGCCTGCAAGGCCCGACCGCAGGCAACTTCATCGCCGACCAGATCAAGCCGAACAACGTTGCGGTCATTCATGACAAGCAGCAGTACGGCGAAGGCATTGCCACTTCGGTCAAGCAGACCCTGGAAAGCAAAAACGTCAAGGTTGGACTGTTCGAAGGTATCAACGCCGGTGACAAGGATTTTTCCTCGCTGATTGCCAAGCTCAGACGTGAAGGGGTCGACTTCGTCTATTACGGTGGCTATCACCCGGAAATGGGCCTGCTGCTGCGCCAGTCGAGGGAAAAGGGCCTCAATGTGCGCTTCATGGGACCGGAGGGCGTTGGCAATTCGGAAATCTCCGCCATTGCCGGCCCGGCATCCGAAGGCATGCTGGTCACGCTGCCGAAATCCTTTGATCAGGACCCGCGCAACCAGGCGCTGGTCGAAGCCTTCAAGGCCAAGAAGCAGGATCCGAGTGGCCCCTTCGTGTTCCCCTCCTATGCCGCAGTACAGGTCATTGCCGAGGGCATCGAGAAAGCAGGCAGCACCGACACCGACAAGGTGGCCGAAGCCTTGCGCAGCAATACCTTCGATACCCCGACCGGCAACCTCTCGTTCGACGAGAAGGGTGACCTGAAGGACTTCAACTTCGTGGTTTACCAATGGCACAAGGACGGCACCAAGTCCGAAGCCAAGTAACCGATAACCATCCGAGCGAACCCACCGCGCTGCTGTGGGTTTCGTTTCAGCTGATCGGGATAGCCCCGGCCACAAGTCATTCGGGCGATCCCGGCAACACCTTCAACCAAGCGAGTGGCCTGCACAGCCGGCCCGCCTCGAACCTGGCGTGTGCGTGATCCGCACCAAGCCCTTGGCGCCGCATTCTCCATGCAGCGTGTTCGAAGCAGGTCCGCGCCAGCGGTCGAGCAGGCTGTTGGGTGTTCAGGAGAAAAGCGATGCCTGAGCTCTACCACTATTTTCAACAGCTGATCAACGGCCTGACCGTTGGCAGCACCTACGCCCTGATCGCCATCGGCTACACGATGGTTTACGGGATCATCGGCATGATCAACTTCGCCCATGGCGAGGTCTACATGATCGGCTCTTACGTGACCTTCATCGCCATTGTCGGACTGTCGATGATGGGGCTTGATGCCCTGCCCATCCTGATGATCGGCGCCTTCGCCGCCAGCATGATCGTCACCAGCGCCTACGGCTACAGCATCGAACGGGTCGCTTACCGACCGTTGCGTGGCAGCAACCGGCTGATTCCTCTGATCTCCGCCATCGGCATGTCGATCTTCCTGCAGAACCTCGTGCTGCTGGCCCAGGATTCCAAGGACAAGGCCATCCCCAACCCCATGCCCGGCAACTTCGTGATCGGCGAAAGCATCATGAACGGGGTGGTGATTTCCTATATGCAGGTGCTGATCTTCGTCGTCACCATTGTCGCCATGATGGGCCTCACGCTGTTCATCTCCCGTTCCCGCCTGGGCCGCGCCTGTCGTGCCTGCGCCGAAGACCTGAAGATGGCCAACCTGCTGGGCATCAACACCAACAGCATCATCTCCCTGACCTTTGTCATCGGCGCGGCGCTGGCGGCGGTCGCAGCGGTGCTGATCAGCATGCAATACGGGGTGATCAACCCGCATATTGGCTTTCTCGCCGGCATCAAGGCCTTTACCGCCGCTGTGCTGGGCGGCATCGGCAGCATCCCTGGCGCCATGCTCGGCGGCCTGGTTCTCGGCGTGGCAGAGGCGTTCGGCGCCGATATCTTCGGCGACCAGTACAAGGACGTGGTGGCCTTCACGCTGCTGATCCTGGTACTGCTGTTCCGCCCTACCGGCATCCTCGGTCGCCCGGAGGTGGAAAAGGTATGACTCGCAATCTGCGCACAGCCTTCTTCAGCGCCCTGCTGGTCATCGCCGTCGCGGTTCCGGTATTCGGCCTGAAGCTCACCACGGTGGGCATCCGCATCGAGGTGCAGGGCGCCGAAGCCGATACCTTCTGGATCATCGCCGCCTGCGCCGTGGCCATGTTCGTCTGGCAGTTGTTTCGCACCCGGCTGGCTGCCGGATGGGCAGCCAGCCCAAGCCTGCCCAGCGTTCCGGCCGGTGCAGGAAACTTCCTGACCCTGCCCTCGACCCAGCGCTACATCATCATCGCACTGATACTCGTGGCGCTTGTCTGGCCTTTCTATGGTTCGCGCGGTGCAGTGGATATCGCCACGCTGATCCTGATCTACGTGATGCTCGGCCTGGGCCTGAACATCGTCGTGGGCCTGGCCGGCCTGCTCGATCTGGGTTACGTCGGCTTTTACGCGGTCGGTGCCTACACCTACGCACTGCTGTCGCATTACTACGGCTTCGGTTTCTGGCTCAGCCTGCCGATTGCCGGTGCCATGGCGGCGCTGTTCGGTTTCGTGCTGGGCTTTCCGGTATTGCGATTGCGCGGCGATTACCTGGCCATCGTGACCCTGGGCTTCGGTGAAATCATCCGCCTGCTGCTGCGCAACATGACCGAGTTGACCGGCGGCCCCAACGGCATCAGTGGCATCGACAAACCGACCCTGTTCGGCCTGAGCTTCGACCGCCGTGCCGCCGAGGGCATGCAGACCTTCCACGAGTTCTTCGGTGTCGCCTACAACTCCATCAACAAGGTGATCTTCCTCTACCTGATTGCCCTGTTGCTGGTGTTGCTGACGCTGTTCGTAATCAACCGCCTGCTGCGCATGCCCATTGGCCGCGCCTGGGAAGCGCTGCGCGAAGACGAGATCGCGTGCCGCGCGCTGGGCATGAACCCTACTGTAATCAAACTATCGGCCTTCACCATCGGCGCAACCTTCGCCGGTTTCGCCGGCAGCTTCTTCGCCGCCCGCCAGGGGCTGGTGTCGCCGGAATCGTTCACCTTCATCGAATCGGCGATCATCCTCGCCATCGTCGTACTGGGCGGCATGGGCTCGCAGCTGGGGGTGATCCTCGCGGCTATCGTGATGATCCTGCTGCCCGAGCTGATGCGCGAGTTCAGCGAGTACCGCATGCTGATGTTCGGCGCCCTGATGGTGCTGATGATGATCTGGCGTCCGCAGGGCCTGCTGCCCATGCAGCGCCCCCACATGGAGCTGAAGCAATGAGTCGCCCGATTCTCGAAGTACGCGGCCTGACCATGCGCTTCGGCGGCCTGCTGGCCGTCAACGGAGTGGAACTGGCCGTACGGGATAAAAAGGTGGTCTAGATGATCGGCCCGAACGGCGCCGGCAAGACCACCGTATTCAACTGTCTGACCGGCTTCTACCAGCCGACCTCAGGTGAAATCCTGCTGGACGGCGAGGCGATCCAGGGCCTGCCGGGGCACAAGATCGCGCGCAAGGGCGTGGTCCGCACGTTTCAGAATGTCCGCCTGTTCAAGGACATGACCACCGTGGAAAACCTGCTGGTGGCCCAGCATCGTCATCTCGACACGGGTCTCCTGTCCGGACTGCTGAAGACCAGGGCCTTTCGCAAAAGCGAACGCGCGGCGATGGATTTCGCTGCGCACTGGCTGGAGCAGGTCAACCTCACCGAAGTGGCCAACCGCCCGGCCGGCACGCTCGCCTATGGCCAGCAGCGCCGCCTGGAAATCGCCCGCTGCATGATGACGCGCCCGCGCATCCTCATGCTCGACGAACCGGCTGCCGGCCTCAATCCGAAGGAAACCGAGGACCTCAAGGCGCTGATCGGCGTCCTGCGTGACACCCACGGGGTCACGGTGCTGCTGATCGAGCACGACATGAAGCTGGTCATGAGCATTTCCGACCACATCTACGTGATCAATCAGGGCTGCCCGCTGGCCAACGGTACGCCGGAGCAGGTCCGTGACAATCCGGACGTGATCAAAGCCTATCTGGGAGAGGCGTAAGCATGCTGTATTTTGAAAACGTCTCGACCTGCTACGGCAAGATCCAGGCGCTGCATCAGGTCAACGTCGAGGTCCGCAAAGGCGAAATCGTCACCCTGATCGGAGCCAATGGCGCCGGCAAATCCACCCTGCTGATGACCCTCTGCGGCTCGCCACAAGCC
>Ga0194138_10001733_pt1 | contig 10445 bp, 9 predicted proteins | sample TARM_MetaG_T2_14_FD_134022 | JGI IMG/M metagenome (GOLD analysis project Ga0194138, IMG submission 134022) | Freshwater microbial communities from Pennsylvania, USA, analyzing microbe dynamics in response to fracking - TARM_MetaG_T2_14 (version 2) | ecosystem: Environmental > Aquatic >...
AAGGTATCATCTAATGCAATTTCATCGCCCTGCAGAGTTAAAGCTCAAACGGTGGCGTCAGTGCAATGAAAAATTTGTGCTGTGTATTTTTATGGATATTTCATCCCATACCATTGTTTGCGCATTGGTATGGGATTTTTTATTGTGGAAATAGCGAGTGTAATCGAAATAGTGAGGTGAGAAGAATGGATGCGGGAAGTAGCACGGACATAGGGCCGAAAGGGCGAAGTAGAAACGGAAGACATTCGCAGACAGCTTGCATCTGTTCTTCTGACTAAAAACTGAATAGTTAACTGGCTTTGCTCTTTCAACCATGTCTTATCATCCCTAATTGTCTGACCGACAAACGAATCTAGGAGGTAAAGAGCGTGTTGAAAATGAGAGAATGTGTTTCAAACAAAATGTCTGCCAACAAAATGGCAGAAACCGATAAAGGGAATAGCGTCATAAAACTGGCTAAGAAGTACCTTCACAAAAGAATAGCGGAATCAGCCTATTCTTTTGTGCTGACATAGATCAATAATAAGCTACATCCGATATTATTGAAAATACTATTAAGAAGGTGCTGCATCATGATAAAAATTATTGGAATCACGGATGAAAATAAATTAGAAACAGATATTTCTATAGATAATGCAAATTTTGCACAATACAAATGGTTTTGGGTTGACTTTAACGAACCAACAGCTGAAGAAGTGAGACGTTTGACCGATACTTTTCACTTTCATCCGCTGGCTGTTGAGGACTGTGTGCAGACGCTGCAGCGGCCGAAACTGGACTATTACGATGATTATACATTTTATGTTACGCATAAAGTAAGTGAAACAGCAGAATAGATCATCAAGGAAGAATTGGATTCTTTTGTCGGGGATAATTTTATTGTGACTTTCCATCTTTCCGCCTCAAAGGAAGTGGATCAGATCCGGAATAGGTTACTGTATTGCAAAAACATCGAAGATTGGGATAGCTATTATATACTCTATGAAATTTTGGACAAAATCGTAGATAATTACTTCCCGCTCATCAACAAAATTGAGGATGAGTTATTGGCAATTGAAGATGTTATACAGAACGATTCGACGGATGAGGTCATCGACCATTTATTTGATATCAGACATCGGTTGTTGCTTTTCAGGCAAACGGTCAATCCGATGCGGGATTTGGTATACCGGATGTTGAATTCCCGACATTTGGTCGGCATCAAAAGCAGAAGAGAATATTTCTCCGATATTCATGACAATTTGTTGAAAGTAACTGAGTTGATCACGTCCAATCGGGAAGTTACCACCGATATGCGGGACAGCTACCTCTCAATGGTTTCGCATCAATCAAATAATTTGATGAAAACACTCACGATCATGACTTCGATTTTTTCTCCCCTGACGTTGATTTCCGGAATATACGGGATGAATTTTAAATATATGCCGATACTGCAATGGGAATACGGTTATTATGCTGTGATGGGATTGATGCTGATTATTGGGGTATTGATGTTTCTTTGGATAAAGAGAAAAGATTAAGGCAATTTTGAATACCTTTATGGAAGATGCTCACCCAATCTGCGGTATAAAACAAAAAAACTTTCAAACGGATGCAAGAAGATGGATCCATTTGAAAGTTTTTTTATTGCCATCTCGAAAGTCTCCAGATTGTCGTTTTTTATTAAAACGTTTACAATGGAGGCAGAGAGAGCATGGAAAGCATGTGCTCCAGGAATCCAAGGCGGTGATGGAAATGCTGACTGTCGAGACGGCCAGAACATGGTTGAGCCTGTTCATCGGGAAGTTAGAAACAAACGAGAAGAATCTGAATGCGCTGGATGGGTCCATCGGTGACGGCGACCATGGGACCAATATGCTGCGGGGCGCCAACGAGCTGAAGGCGAAATTAGCGGAAGATATGCAGATTGGTTTGTCGGATCTGTTCAAAATAGCGGGAATGTCTTTTATCAAGAAAACCGGGGGCGCAGCCGGCTTGCTGTACGGCCAAGCTTTTCTGAATATGTCGCAGTCCCTGCAAGAGGGTGACGATCTGTTGGGCAGCCTTGCAAACGGGCTTGAAGGTATCCAAAAGATTGGGCAAGCGGAACTGCGGGAAAAGACATTGGTGGATGTCTGGGCTCCGGTCATGGAAGACATCCGCAATCAGCGCCTGTCGTTGGACCGGATCAATGCACATGTCACAAGCACAAAAGAGTTCCAGGCAAAAAAGGGACGCGCGGCCTATGTGGCGGAACAGCTGAATGGGCATATCGATCCGGGAGCCGCATCCTGTGGATATTTTTTCGAGGCGATGCTGGAAGCGGGTGTATATGATGAGTGAGCAGTACGGCATCTTATTGGTTTCGCATGTTGCGGAGCTCGCTGACGGGCTGGTCCGTTTGCTGGAACAAGCAGCGAAGGACATCACCGTGCAGGCAGTCGGCGGAACTGAGGACGGCGGTATCGGCACGAGTTTTGACAAAATCATGGCGGCACTCAATGAAATGCAGGAGCCCGAAATATTGGCTTTTTATGATCTCGGCAGTGCCAAGATGAATCTTGAATTGGTAAGCGAAATGACCGAAAAAAAACTGTGGATTTGCGATGCGGCGTTTGTGGAGGGGGCCTATCTGACGGCCGCTTTGCTGCAGGCGGACACTCCCTATGAAAAAATCCGTGAGCAGCTGCAGGATCTGTACGTAAAATGAAACATATGAATTCATAAGAGCAGGTGGCGAAATATAATTCAGAAAGACTGCGAAGGTGCAGTCTTTTTTATGTTTCCAGGCTATCCAGTTGCAAACTCCATCTGTTCTACACATGTAGGATGTATAATGAAGGCAACAATAGAGGCAGAAAGGGAAGGACGGATAAAAATGAACAGGAGAACAGCGTTGATTGTGGCTTTGGTCGCTTCTGTGGCACTGTTGCTGTTTGTGTCAGCCAATCTTTTTTCGGCGTTTTTCAACAGCGGGGAGAGCCGGACGACCGTGACAACTTCAAACCAGGACGCGGGCAGCTCAGGCAATCTGATCGGGATGGGGCATATGATGGGCGGGAATCGGACCATTGTGCTGGATGAAAGCGGGCAGGAAATGACCGCACTGCGGCTGCCGGAACTGGCGGAACCCGATTCCGAATCCGCAACGGAAATCACCTATACGGTCACGGCACAAGCTGGCGAGACCGCCTTTCTGGAAGGGGAAAAGACGCAGACGCTCGGCTACAATGGTTCCTATCTTGGCCCGGTTTTGGTTGTGCAGGAAGGCCAGCAGGTGCATATCAAGACCGAAAACCAGTTGTCCGAAGCCACCTCTTTCCATTGGCACGGACTGAAGCTGCCTTCGGATATGGATGGCGGGCCGCATCATCCGGTTGGACCGAACGAAACGATGCAGGTTGATTTCACGGTCCAACAGGAGGCCGCGACGCTGTGGTTCCACCCGCATGCCTTGGGGACGACGGCTGAACAAGTCTATGCCGGTCTGGCCGGCTTGATCTTTGTCGAGGACGACAATTCCGACCAGCTAGACTTGCCGAAGGACTATGGGGTGAATGACTTCCCTTTGATCGTGCAGGATCGGACTTTTGATGCGGACAACCAATTCGATTACGCAGGCACGTACAATCCCGACGGAACTTACGGCGACACGTTATTGGTGAACGGGACCATCAATCCCTACGTGGAAGTCAAAAATGAGCTGATCCGGTTGCGTTTGGTGAACGGCTCGAATGCCCGCAACTACACGTTCGACTTGGAAGATGGCGCGGTGTTCCAGCAGATCGCCAGAGACGGCGGCTTCCTCGAAGCGCCGGTCGCCTTGAAGTCAGTAACGCTGACGCCGGGGGAACGGGCGGAAATCATCGTGGACCTGAGCGGCTACGCTGAGGGGGATACGGTGAAGCTGATGGATGGAAACGCAACGGTCCTTTCCCTGAATGTCACGGAGGAGACGGACGCCCAGACGACGCTGCCGGAAACCTTGAATGACATTCCGGAACCGACGACGGATGGCGCGGCTGTCCAACAGTTCACGCTGAGCGGCATGTCCTTCATGGTCAACATTAACGGCAACCAGTTCGACATGGACCGGATCGATACCCAACAAAGCCTGAATGAAACAGTCATCTGGGAAGTCCGCAACGCCCAGGATATGGTGGGCAGCATGATCCATCCGTTCCACATCCATGGCGTCCAATTCCAGGTGCTCTCGCGCGATGGAGCGGAGCCGCCTAAGAATGAACAAGGCTGGAAGGACACCGTCGCCGTTTATCCCGGCGAAACGGTCCGGCTGGCGGTGACTTTCTCCGAGAAGGGCGTCTTCATGTACCATTGCCACATTCTGGAGCACGAGGACAATGGCATGATGGGGCAGGTCAGTGTACAATAAAAATAAGAAAAATGAGCTGGAGGTGGATGCCCATGAAGATTTTGATCGTCGATGATGAACCGAATATTCTGGACATCGTGGAGGCCTATCTGGCCGCCAAAAAATATCAGGTATACCGTGCCGAAACCGGTGCAGAGGCATTGGAGAAATTTTCTGCCTTCCATCCGGATCTGATCGTGTTGGATCTGATGCTCCCCGATATGACCGGCGGGGAGGTCTGCGCCAAAATCCGCGAAGAATCCAATGTGCCCATCATCATGCTGACGGCAAGGTCATCCGAAAAGGATATCCTGAGCGGCTTGCAGATCGGAGCGGATGATTACATGGTCAAACCATTCAGCCCCAAGGAACTGGTGGCGCGGGTCGAGACCGTGCTGCGGCGCGCTACCCCTGCCGAGGCTGAAGAAAAATGGAGCTTCGATGGCGGCGGCTTGGTCATTTACCCCAAAACGAAACAAGTTTTCGCGCGCCAGCAGGAAATCGCCTTGACGGCTACCGAATATGACCTGTTGGCATTATTGGCCAAAAATCCGAGCCGGCTCTTCACGCGGGAGGAATTGCTGGAGAGCGTCAAAGGGGTGGATTTCGAAGGACTGGACAGGGTCATCGATACGCACATCAAGAACATCAGGCAAAAGATCGAGCCGGAACCGAAGCAACCCAGCTATATTCTGACTGTCCGGGGAAGCGGCTACCGGTTTGGTGGCAAGCGATGAGGCGGACAATCGGTTGGAACCTGATCCTTTCCTTCCTGCTCTTTTCGAGCGTCATCATCGGGCTGTTCGGCTGGTTCAGCGTACGGTTGTTGGACAGCCACTTTTCGGAATATGTCAGCGAACGGCGCACGGAAGAAATAACCGGTTTTACGGATGAAATCGAAGCGGTCTATGCCCAGACAGGCAGCTGGGATGAGGAAGCCGTTGCAGTGATCGGCAGGCAGGCTTTGCAGGCCGACATCATCCTGAAAGTCTACGACAGCCAAGGGCAGCTGATTTGGAGCCCTAATGCGATGGAGGAACAGGAAAACCGCCAGATGATGTCCAGCCATATGTCGCAGATGAACGAGATGATGGGCGGGACAGAGAGCGAATATACGGTGACCACCGTTGAACTCAACGATGGCGCCCAGACAATCGGCAGCCTAGACATCGGTACGATGGGGACATACTTCTACACGGATCATGATGTCGCCTTCATGAGCGACATCCGCAACAATCTGCTGATCGTGGCGCTGCTGGCTTTCGCCTTATCGCTTTTCTTCGCGGTCTGGATCGCCAGAAAATTGAGTGTGCCGGTCTTTGCGGTGAGCCGCTTCACCGGGGAAATCGCCAAAGGCAACTATACGGAACGGCCGCCGAAGGAAACGAACATCGTCGAGATCGATGCCCTTATCCGTTCGGTGGATAGCCTTTCCCGACAACTGGACAACCAACAGGAAATCAGGAACCGCCTTTCTTCCGATATTGCCCATGAAATCCGGACCCCACTCACGACACTGAAGGGCAATCTGGAGGCGATGCTTGACGGCATCTGGGAGCCGAGCAGTGAGCGGCTGAAAATCTGTTACGATGAGGTGAACCGAATTTCCCGCCTGATCGGGAATATCGACAAAATCAACGAAATGGAAAGCAGCCACGAAAAGCTGGCCTTCAGCCGTTTTGATCTGCAGGCTTTGAGCCGGAAAGTCGCGGCGAATTTCACGGCCGCAGCCGTCAAAAAGCAGATCGCCTTGGAGGTTACAGGCAATCCGCTGATGATCACGGCGGATCAGGACAAAATCAGCCAAGTTCTGACGAACCTTTTGGCCAATGCGATCAAGTTCACGCCGAAGCAAGGGAACATCCATATCGAAATCCATCAAGAGGGCAACCGGGCAGTGCTGAAAGTGTCCGACGACGGCATCGGCATCGATCCGGAAGACCAGGAAAAGATTTTCGAGCGCTTCTACATGACGGAGCCTTCGCGCAACAGCAAATCCGGTGGGCAAGGGCTCGGCCTGGCCATCGTCAAAAGCATCATCAAGAAGCACAACGGGACTGTGCGCGTCGCCAGCATCATCGGTAAGGGCGCCACATTCACGGTCACGCTTCCGATGGAACAAAACTAGAAGGGTGCTTCTGGTTTTGATTCAATAGGGTAATTGACCATTTATGCTCCGAGATTCCCCGTTAAAACCATTTTGGCGGGGAAAATCAGTTCAAAGTGCGATCAGAAAACCCGCCAAAACGAGCTTGACGGGGCAAAACGTCCGCAGGCAGCACGAGTTTGCCCGCCAAATCCAATTTGGCGGGGAATTCCGCCACGAACACGAACCCGAACCCGGAATCGAACTTGGATAGCCCTAAACCGCGAAAAGACCGGCTCATTTTTGAAGACAGCCGTTGTCTATGCTGCATCATCCACAAACTTATCAAAAGTTGTCGGATAATCTGATGAAATCCGACAACTGGATCGCATTTATGTCCAAAGTTGTCGAATAACCTGACGTAATCCGACAACTGGATCGCATTTATGTCCAAAGTTGTCGGATAATCTGACATAATCCGACAACCGGATAGCGCTCTCTTCCAAAGTTGTCGAATACCCTGAAACAATCCGACTCAATCCAATGAGCCAGCAAAAAAGAAAAGACCGGCTCATTTGTATTGAGTCGGCCTCTTCGTTGCGTATTCATGTTGGATCACAGCAGTTTTTTCTTGCGGTCGAACTCTTCCTCGGTGATGTTACCTTTCGCCAGTTCCTTCTTCAGGATATCCAACGCGGATTCTTCCGTGGAAGCTTTGCCGGATCTGTCGTTCATAAGCTTGCTCACCAGGTAAACGACGAGCACGATCAGAGCGATCCAGAAAATACCCATAAACATCATGCCTCCCATGCCAAAACCTCCGAAATATTGCAGGCATCTGCCGAACATGCAAATTCCTCCTTCTTTTTTCTTCTGCAATCAGTGTACAGCGATAATGTGTGGATTGGATGTAGTTTTTGTGTCCGTTGCGCTGAAAATTTGCAGCGGAAGCTAGTCAATCTTCAGCAACCGGGCGTTGACTGCGCAGATGATGGTGCTGATCGACATGACAGCCGCTCCGATGGCGGGAGTGATGACGATGCCTTGATTGTTCAGTACGCCAGCGGCCAGCGGGATGGCTATCACGTTGTAGCCGACCGCCCAAATCAGATTTTCGACCATTTTGCGGTAGGTCGCTTTTGACAAGCGGATGATGGTCAAGACGTCCTGCGGATCGCTGTCGACAAGGATGACATCGGCCGTTTCGATGGCGACATCCGTTCCGGCTCCGATGGCGATGCCCAAATCGGCTTGCGCCAATGCCGGGGCGTCATTGACGCCGTCCCCGACCATCGCGACTTTCTTGCTTCCCTCTTTTAAAGCGACGATGTGTTTCGATTTTTCCGCCGGCAGGACTTCCGCGAACACCTGCGCCATGCCCAGTTTTTTGCCTACGTAATCGGCAACGCGGCTGTTGTCGCCGGTCAGCATGAACGATTCGATTTCCTGTTCCTTCAAAGCCGCAATGACTGCGTAAGAGGAGTCACGGATGATATCGGCAATGGCGATCATGCCTTGCAGGCGATTTTCCTTCAGGACAAAGACGACGGTTTTGCCTTGTTGGGCCAGTTCGGCGTATTTGCTGCGGTCATAGGCAAGGGCGCGTTCGTCCATCGTGCCGGGGCTGACGATGGCAACCGGCACCCCGTCCACCAGGGCCTGAAGACCTTGTCCGGTAAGGTTTTGGTAATCCTTCACTTCAAGCGGGGTGAGCTGCTCGGCTTCGCCTTTGCGGACGATGCCTTTTGCGATCGAATGCTCGGACTGCAGCTCCACCGAATAAGCCAGCGTCAACAGATCCTTTTCCGCTATGCCTTCCGCTGGGACGATGTCGGTCACGCCGAAATTGCCTTCCGTCAGGGTACCGGTCTTGTCGAGGACGATCCGATCGATCTTGCGGGCTTCTTCAAATTGGGTCCGGTTGCGGATCAGCAAGCCGTTCCTGGCCGCAATCGAAGTCGATACGGCATTCACCAACGGGACAGCCAGGCCGAGCGCGTGCGGACAGGCGATCACGAGGACGGTCACCATCCGTTCCAGGGCGAAAGGCAAATCGGCTGCCAAGAGCCAATAGCCGAAAGTCAGGACACCGGCCGTCACGGCGATATAGAACAGCCATTTGGCCGCTTTGTCCGCCAATCCCTGGGCCTTGGATTTTTGCTGCTGGGCATTGGTGACCATCTGGATCACCTGCGCCAAGTAGGTTTCGTTCCCGACCTTTTCCACCGTCACTTTCAATACGCCGTTGCCGTTTATCGATCCGCCGATAGCAGCCATGCCGGTTTGTTTTTCGACCGGGACGGATTCCCCCGTCAGCATGGATTCGTCCACTGTGGAGCTTCCTTCGAAAATTTTGCCGTCCAAGGGGATTTTCTCGCCGGGCTTGATCAGGATGCGGTCGCCGGGAACGAGCTCCTCAACCGAGACTTCGCGGGTGTTGCCGGCACTGTCCAGTTTGTGGGCAACTTTCGGCATCAATTTGATGAGTTCCTCAAGCGCCTTGGATGCGCCCATCTGTGATTTCATTTCGATCCAATGCCCGAGCAGCATGATCAGGATCAAGGTCGCCAATTCGAAATAAAAGTCCGAGCCGGTAATGAAAAAGGCAGTGAAGGTGCTGTAGATGTACGCCGAGACGATGGCCAAGGAAATCAGCAGCATCATGCCCGGGGAGCGCTGCTTCCATTCGTCCATGGCGCCCTTCAGGAAAGGCTTTCCGCCATAAAAGAAGATGATGGTCGACAGCACAAAGACGACGATATTTGCGCCGGGGAAATCCAGATGGAAACCGAAAAGCATCATGATCATCGGGGAGAGCAAGGTGACGGGAATGGTCAAGCCGAGCGTCACCCAAAACCGTTTCCTGAAGTCGGCCACCATGTGTTCATGATGGCCGGCATGTCCGCTGGCGTGATCCATATTTTCATGATCCATCTTGCCGTGATCCTGTGCCGGCTCTGTTCCGTGTTCATGTTCATGTGAATGCGCTGCGGGCGGCTTGGCGGCAACAGCCTCCGGGGCATGGGGGACAGGATCCTGGTGGCTGGCGTGGTCATGGGCCGTATGCTCATGATGGGCATGCTCTTCATGTCCGGTGTGGATCTCATCTGGATGGAGGTGGCTGGCTTCCGTAACGTTGGGCGTGGCATCGGCAGTATGTTTGTGCTGGGTATGATCGTGTTCGTCCATTTTATTCACTCCTCCGATTTCCGGAAATACAAAACCGTTTCGTTTACGCAAAGGGACACGGGAACTTCTCTCACGCCTATCATAGCAGAAATCGCCCATGCTAGGTTAGCGGTTTCATTTTTGGGATGGTTACGGTAAAATGAAAGATGTTCATACGCTACCATGAAAGGGATGAAGGACTTTGACAGAATTGAAATTTCCAGAAAACTTCCTATGGGGCGGCGCTACCGCTGCCAACCAATACGAAGGAGCCTATAACGTAGACGGGAAAGGATTATCCGTCCAGGACGTAACACCGAAAGGCGGCTTCGGGCCGATCACCGACGGACCGACTCCGGACAACATGAAACTGGAAGGGATCGACTTCTACCACCGCTACAAGGAAGACATCGCTTTGTTCGCGGAAATGGGCTTCAAAACCTACCGTACGTCGATCGCCTGGACACGCATCTTCCCGAACGGCGACGAAACCGAGCCGAACGAAGCCGGCCTGCAGTTCTACGATGATCTGTTCGACGAATTGGCAAAATACGGCATCGAGCCGCTGATCACCTTGTCGCATTACGAAACGCCGCTGCATTTGGCCCGCGAATACGACGGCTGGGTCAACCGCAAGCTGATCGGCTTCTACGAAAACTATGTCCGCACCGTCTTCACGCGCTACAAAGACAAAGTCAAATACTGGCTCACGTTCAATGAAATCAATTCCATCATCCATTTGCCGTTCATGAGCGGCGGGATCGCAACGCCGAAGGAACAGCTCTCGAAATCCGATCTGTACCAAGCCTGCCACCACGAATTGGTAGCCAGCGCTTTGGC
>Ga0194138_10001734_pt1 | contig 10442 bp, 9 predicted proteins | sample TARM_MetaG_T2_14_FD_134022 | JGI IMG/M metagenome (GOLD analysis project Ga0194138, IMG submission 134022) | Freshwater microbial communities from Pennsylvania, USA, analyzing microbe dynamics in response to fracking - TARM_MetaG_T2_14 (version 2) | ecosystem: Environmental > Aquatic >...
GAGTGTGCTCTTTTTGTATATTTTTTTCTTCACCCAACGGGTGAAGAAGGAATAGAGTGATAAACCTTATCAAAGCGGGATAAATGCCTGTTCTGACAAGGTACTATGAATTATTCAGGTTTAATAAAGAAAAAGGTAAGTGGTTATATGATAATAATCGCACTACTTACCTTTTGGTCTTTAAACGTTTAATGTTCTATACATTTTATATTAATTATTCACGCGTTAAGACAAATTCAATTTGAAAAGAGTCATATTTATGAATTGAGAAAGAATATTCAAATAATTCACCTGTATTTAGATAACCTGTCTGTTCCACAATTCCTACTGGATCACCTATTTCCAGCCCTAATTCATTCGCTTCAAAATCAGTCGCTTTTCTGACTCTAATTTTTCTATGAGCACTTTGGATTGCAGAATTTAAATTGACTTCAATATATTCATAGATTGAACCTTGGACGTTTTCTAGTTTTAAACCCGGAATGACATCAATCGACATGTATGTATGCTCAATCGCTAATGGTTCACCGTCAACAATTCGGACACGATAAATATTGTACACGAAGCTTCCTTCTTCAATATTTAAATGCTCAGCTATGTCAGCGGGCGCCGCATCAACCGTAAAATTAATCACCTTACTACGCACTTCACTTTTAGTATACAAAGCCGATGTTCCGATAAATTGACGAGACATCATCAATCTTTGAATTTCTACTTGAGTTAAATCTTTGACAAACGTTCCATAACCTCTTCGTTTGATTATTAGACCCTCGCTAACTAGTATATCCAATGCTTTTTTTACAGTCATTTTACTAACCGAAAACACTTCACAGAATTCTTTTTCCAATGGGAGTTGCTGATTCGCAACATATTCACCCGACATGATTTGATTTCGTAAAACATTTGCAATATGCATATATTTAGGCATTCAGTTCACTCCCATTTCATATAGTTATTAAGGTACTTGTGTGTATATTTAATGTTACTCAATCACTTTATCATAGTTTATCATTCAAATCTTGTTTATTTCGTATTCAAATCCAAAAATATTTGCTTTCTCATTATATCAGAAAATTCTGGAATATATTCATGTGCATATTCAGGATAAAACAACATTTCTTTGGTTGATTTGATTGCATTATAAACACCCATTTGAAGTTTAGGATGGCAAATACGGTCTTCTAATCCAATCCCCCAAATTACATCAGACTTTATACTCGGAACAAAATATTGTATGTCAATATAATCTAATGTTTCAAAAAAAATTTGCTCATTCTTATGTTGTGGGTCTCTAAATCTGAACCAATAAGCTAACTCTTCGTATGCTGAATTTTCAACATCCAATCGGTAAGCTTCTCGGAAGATGCTTAAAAATGGATACAAAGTAAAGATTTTTTTGATTCTTGGTTCAAAATATCCACAGATTAAGGCTAAAGCCCCACCTTGAGATGCACCATATGCATACATATTATTTATATCAATTTGATCCATATTAGTTACAATACGTGTTAATTGATAGATATCTAAGTACGCTTGTCTAAATAATAACTGTTCTGGTCCATCTTCAACACCGCGAATAATGTGACCTTTTAGCGTTCCACCTTTAGTAACTGTCGTATCTTGTGAAGGTCCACCTTGCCCTCGAACGTTTAATGCAACCGTCAAAATCCCCTCAGCGGCATTTGCAATTTTATCTCCCCAATCGCCAGCATTTGTATGATAACCATGAAATTGAAAAAGAACAGGCATTTTTTTAGTGATATTCTTAGGTCGAACAATTTGTGCATGCACACAGGCATTATTCACCCCGATGAAATACAAGTCAAAGGCTTCAGCCACTGTCGAATATAGTTCATGTTCAACCAAGCGATAGTCTAGCCCCAGTGCTTCAACTTCCTCTTTACCTTTGAGCCAAAAACGATCAAAATCATGAGGTTTGCTATTATACGAATGAAAAGATCCCCATGATTCAAGTGCAACTTCTTTTAGCATACAATCCCTCTTTTACAATTCTAAAGTGTTATTATCAGCGACATCTTTAAACCAATGTCCAGATTTCTTAATCGTTTTAACTTGTGTATGGATATTATTCGCAATGAATCCATAACGGTTTTTGTAAGCATTTGACCATGACCAACAATCAATTGGTGTCCATAAATGGTAGCCAATACAATTTGAACCTTCTTCAATACCTTTATGCAATTCAGTTAAGTGCTCTTTAATAAAGTTAATACGATAATCATCTTGGACTACACCTGTTTCATCCTGGAATAACTCTTCATTCGATACACCCATTCCATTTTCTGCAACGAACCAAGTAATGTTCCCATAGTTTTCTTTTACGTTAATTGCGATATCATATAAAGCTTTTGGATAAATTTCCCATCCTCGATCAATATTCATGCGACGGCCAGGCATATCATAATTATCAAAATATTTAACAGGCATCCAATTGAATCTTAAACTATCAGGCGAAACATCTGGTTGTTTCACGCGATGAGGATGGTAAAAGTTTACACCTAGAATATCAATCGTATTCTCTTTAATTATTGCTAGTTCTTCTTTTGTTGCCTCAAACAATACACCGTCATTTTCTAATATTTCAACTAATTCAGCTGGATATTCACCTAAAATTGAAGGGTCTAAGAAAATTTGATTAAACCAAAGATTCGCAAAATCTGCAGCCTTTTGATCTACAGGATCATCTGATGCTGGATATGAAGGGGTTAAATTAAGGATGATTCCGATTCGTCCATCAGGATTAGGATTCACTTCTTTGAATTTGGCAACTGCTTTTGATGAGGCCAATTGTAGATTAAATGCTACTTGAACTGCTTTTTTCCCATCAACTACTTTTGGATAGTGGAACTGATACAGATACTGTCCATCTACTACAACCATTGGTTCATTGTGTGTGAACCATTCTGAAACACGATCTCCAAATAATTTAAAACATTGTTCCGCAAATTTCACAAACAAATCGACAACATGCTTAGATTCCCAGCCACCATATTTATCATACAATTCAACTGGTAAGTCAAAATGATGTAAATTTATAAATGGTTTAATATCATTAGCGAGTAATTCATCAATAACATTATTATAGAAATCAACACCGTCTTGATTTAAAGTTGCTGTTTCAAAATCATCAATTAAACGAGTCCATTGAATGGAAGTTCGAACACTATTTAAACCAACTTCTTTCATTAATTTAATATCTTCTTTATAACTGTTATAAAAGTTAGATGCGACATCTGGTCCAACTTGATTGTGGAAACTTTCTGGTTCTATTTCAAACCAATGATCAAATACGTTTGCATGTATCTTATTGAAGCGCCCTTCGCTTTGTGGTCCTGATGTAGCTGCTCCCCATGAGAAGCCATTTGGAAATTGTAAATTCATAGTTTAATACTCCTTAATATTTTGTATTTATTAGTGTTTGAATCTCTTTAATCTGTTCAATAAATCGTTCCATCAACAGTTTGCTTAGTTGAAAATATATCCCTGGTAAAATACATATAAGCACAATCAAGTTACTGTAACCTAGAATAATACTGATAAACATAAATAGTGCTAGGCTTAAGGAAACTGACCAAAACCTCACCATACTATGAAAAGCTAAAATAGTCGCCTCTATATCAGAATGAATTGTTATATTCCCTCTTAGATAACTTAACCAACTAATAAAAACTGTGATGACGATAAAAACGAGCAAGCAAATGTAACTTAGAAAATTTAGCAAGGGCTGATTGACAGTTAAATAATATGTACTGGCTAAAATGATATTTACTAACAAAATGAACCAGACAAACGATAGTCCCTTATAATATAACAATTTGTATTTCATCGCGTTCTTACCATCTTCAACATAGTGATCAAAAGACGTTTGAACGAACCCTTTAGTCAGGATACTAAACCAAAAATAAACAGATTGATGAATCAACGTGTATAATTTATTTATCCATTTCACTAAATTTTTTTTCATGATTACTTACCCTTTCACTGACCCTGAAACTCCATTATAAATATGTTTTTGCAACAATAAGAATAAAATTAAGATTGGTAATATAACAATCACAACTCCAGCCAAAATCACTGGCCAATTTGTACCATAAGGACCTTTAAAGGCGAATAAAGCAGTCGAGATAACTTTTAATTCACGGCTTGGCATATATAAAAATGGATTATAGAAATCGTTATAAATTGCAACACCACTAATAACCAATATTGTTACCATTGGTGCTTTAAGGTTTGGCAATATAACACGCCAAAACACTGTAAAATAGGATGCCCCATCAATAATCGCTGACTCATCCAAACTGACAGAAATTTCATCTAAATATTGTAAGAATATATAGATTGAAATAACATCTGTACCTAAACTCAGAATAATTACTGACCACATCGTGTTAAATAAACCTAATGAATTAATAATTTGAAATGTAGCAACTTGGCTTGTAATGCCTGGTATAAGCATCGCAGCCATATAAAGACCCATGATGATTTTTTTCAGTTTGAAATCAAAACGGTGAATAGCATACGCAAACATAGCACCTAGAATTAATTTTCCAATCATACTAATAATAAAAATTATTAACGTATTCTTGAAACCGACTAACATATCGCCTTCAATAAAAGCACGAGTATAATTTTCAATCGTCCATGTTTCTGGCAAACTCAGTACGCCACTATTAAGAAATTCATCGTTTGTTTTAAATGATCCGATAAAAACAACTAAGACAGGCAAAATTGCCACTAGCGATCCGATTAATAGTGTACCGTATTTGAATACACTGCCTATGTTGATTATTTCTAAGAATGTTTTTTTCTTGATTGATTGTTCCATCTGCTTACTCCTTCTCGCGTATTAGCCATTTCTGTATCGCAGTTACAGTTATAACAATCATTAATAAGATAACGGCCATAGCTGAAGCTAATCCAACGCGGTTATATTGAAATGCTGTTTCAATCGTTTGAATAACGAATGTCGTTGTTCCATTTGACCCACCAGTCATAATATAAGGGATATCGAATACACTTAAAGATCCAGAAACTCCTAGAATAATATTTAAGAAAACTATATTCTTTATACTTGGGAGAATGATGTATTTGAATATATGCCAATTATTTGCACCATCTATTTCAGCTGCTTCGTAAACTTCAGGATTAATCGATTGAATTGCTCCTAAGAAAATCAAAAAGTTAAAGCCTGTATAACGCCACACAGATGTGAAAGCTAATGATATATTATTGATTGAACGGTCACCTAACCATAATTGAATTTGATCTTCTAAACCTATAGCTGTTAATAAAGTATCTAAAGTCCCACCGCCTTTATAGAAGTAAAGGAAGATAAATCCAATCGCTACACCATTAAGTAAGTATGGGAAAAATAATATACCTTTCCAAAAATTTGCAATTTTTACTTTAAACGTTAAAATCGTTGCAAATAAAAGTGCTATAGCTAATTGGAAGAATGTCGCGATAAAATAATAAAGACTAGTTTTAAATACAGAAAAATAACGTGGATTTGTTAAGACTGTTTTATAATTATCTAAACCAACAAATTTTTGATTCGGACTATAGCCATTCCAGTCTGTTAAACTGTATTCAAACATTTTAACAAGAGGATAATAAGAAAATAAAATCAATAATGCTATTGGTACAATTGTAAAGGTGAAGATTAAAAACTTCTTCTCAGTATTTGCGTTGAGCTTTTTCATATACTACTCCTTCCATCAAATAGTAGCGCCCATGAAAGAGCGCTACTTAATTAACTTAATCCAGTTATTGCTTATTGAGCTGCTTCGATTGCTTCTGCCCAACGTGCATTAAATTCAGCCATCATATCTTCAAACGTTTCGTTTGTATTACCAACTGCTGCATCAATAATGCGTTGTTTCTCGTTATCGGTTGAACCCAAACCTAATTGAGAATAGTCGTTAATTGTACTGAATAAAGCTTCTTTTCCAGGCTCAGCTGGATTTTCTTCTAATAATAAAACGCCTGCCGCTTCAGCGTTCGCTAATGAAGCTGGCATTTCAGCGCCAATAACTGGTGAAATACCACCGTTTTCTTCTGCATAATTAGAATCGTTGATTAACCAATCTAAGAATGCACGCGCTGCTTCTTTATTTTCACTGTGAACATTAATTGCTAAGTTGTAATCCCCGCCAACTGCTAAATATTGATTACCATCTTCCGCTGTCATTGGGAATGGGAAGAACGCAATGTTTTCTGCTGTATCAGGGTTAATCTCTTGAATTTGAGGTACTGCCCAGCTTCCTAATACCATTACTGCAATCTTTCCGTTAGCTAAATCAACTTTTGATTGCTCCCAATCTGTTGTTGTTGGGTCGGCCTCGATTAAACCTTGATTAGCCACGTCGAATAACAATTTATAAATTTCATTCATCGTTTTACCTTCTTCAAAAGGTGCAACATCTGTTGTTAATTCATTTGTAAAATCTGGATTACCTGATACACCTGAACGTGCAAAATCCCAGTTTGATAATGTCCAACCCGCTGCATAGTTAGTATAAAGCGGTGTTACTTCTGGGTTATTTTCTTTAATGGTTGCTAAAGCTGCAATAAACTCTTCTGTATTTGTTGGAAACTCTGTAATACCTGCATCTTCAAACACTTTAAAGTTTACTACCATACCTGTCGCATTTAATTGAGTTGGGATACCATATTGTACGCCATCAAATGAACGGTCATTTAAACCTAGATATGTTTCGGATAATTCTTCCTTATCCCCTAATGGTTCGAAGAAATAATGGAAATCTTCTGGGTTGATGTCTGCTGGTAACATTAAAACATCACCGTATTGTTCAGTGTTCATACGCGTTTTAATTTGACCTGCATAATCTGTGATTGTTTCAATTTTAACTTCTACATCTGGATAAATTTCGTTAAATTCAGCAATGTATTCATCCCATTTACCATTACCTTCCCAGTCAGTTTTATGGTTAATAAATGTAATAGTTCCCTCTTGAGCACTAACTGTTGTAGTACTTGTGATAGCTCCTACAGATGCCAACATCAATGCTGATCCCAATAATAACGTCGCTTTTTTAAATAATTTCATTTTAATTTATTCCTCTCTATTTTTTAAAATTTTTATAGATTACTTTTTCCGCAGGTTTACCATATATAGCGTAATCCTCATTTGTTAATGCGTTTTCATTTCCATGTAAATGAGCTTTCCAATCCCATAAACCAAAACCTTCTACCCATTCCCTACCTTCACAAGCAGCAAACATCGCTTTATACCAATTAGCTTGAGCGTTTAAATCCAATTCGCCGGCTTTTGTCCAATCGTTCGGTAAATATTCACTTCCTGATCGACTTGGACAACCTACTTCGCAAAAAAAGAATGGTTTTTGATGTTTATCAACAACTTTCTCAATTCGATCTAATTCTTGTTGCCATCGATTAATTGGATAATAACCTGAACTAGAAATAACATCCAATGCATCCCACCATTTTAGATGGTCTTCTTGATATTTATCACAATTATACGTAATCAATCCTTTATACTGATTTCTAACCAAGTGTATTAGTTGACGCCATTCAAATTCTCGTCGATCGGCATTAACCAGCTCACAACCAATTACAAACATTTCACATCCGGTCTCTTCCGCAATATCGGCATAATGAAGAATAAAGTCATTATAACTTTTAAACCAATCTGACCATTTAGGTTCACAAGGGACATCCATATCAAAAAAGTTGATATGTGCTCGCCATGTCCCGTCTGAAACATTTACCATAGGTTTTAAAATAACGTTTAATTCTAAACTCTTGGCATAATGAATCATTTGTTTCACTTCAGTATCAGAAAGAACGGTTTCTGATTGCCAATCTATGGTTGTCGATTGCGGATTAGCTTGTTCTACGACTACCGTTAAAATAATAGTATTCGCAGCACATTTTTCTTTAAGCAGAACTAAAGACTCCTTGGCAGCTACTGTGTCCCAGTCACCACGTTGACTCATATAGCCAAAGGTTATACCTTTAATAAATTCCATGCGTTCACTCCTTATCGTGAAAATCGGTCAATCATTTCAACGTACATTCTGACAGTATGATATGGTCCTTTCCAAGCATCTGATATATTAGTTGATTTATCTTGAACAATTTTTCCGTCTTCATCAACATGTGGATACCATTCGCTTAGTTCAACAGGATTAAGCAAGTAATTTTGAATAAAACACCAATGTTTATCTGCCATTTCTTCATAATCTTTATTGCTAGTTCGCATAAAAGCATCATAGAATCCAATAACACTTTCAGCTAAACTCCACCACTGTTTGGTTGTTGTTTTTTTTCCTTCTTTAAGTTGGTCAATAATTATTCCATTTTTATCTAAGCCCTCTTCTACAATAGATTCAACAATTTGATTGATTTTATGTGTGTAGTAGGTCTCATCTGTTTGATTAATAACTTCTAACGTGCGATAAAGTAACCAAGCAGTTTCAATATCGTGCGCGTAAGATATATTTTCGTTTAAGGCAGTCCAATTACGATGGAATTCAGTTCGACAATGGCCTAAAGGTGAAATAATATATTGTGATATATTATCCAATAACCTTTTTATTAAAACTAAAAGTTGGTCATCAGCAAAAACTGTATATAAATTTGTATAAGCTTCAATTAAGTGCAATACCGTATTGGTAGAAAAGTACTCATCTGTACCTTTTGGACCCATTAAAGTTGCTGGTGAGGATTCCCATTCTTTTGAAAATTCTTCATGATAGCCGTTTTCATCATTTAAATAGGCTTTTTCTTCTATTAAGTTAAATAAACGAACGGCTAAAGAAAGACTTTCTGGGTCTTGGGAAATCTTATAATACTCACTTAATGCATAAATGGTAAAACTTTGGACATAAACATGTTTTTGAGTTACTGATGGTTTGCCATCATATGTTACTGACCAATAAATACCTTTATTCTCTTTATCCTCCATGTGATTGACGATAAAATCAAAAGCATTCCGGGCTGCATCCAGAATTTCTGAATCTTTTTTGTATGGATAAGCTGCTGATAAAGCCCATAAATACCGTGACATTAATACTCCACTTTTATCTGCTTTCTCATCAACGATTAAATTCTCATCAACTAAACCATAAAAACCACCATGTGTAGTATCTACTTGTTTTAACCAAAATGGTAATATCTCTTCAATTAATTGTGCTTTAACACCTTCATATGTAAACTCCATTTGCTTTATACCTTCCTCTTCCGACATCAACTTTGTTCTGATTCCTTATATGCGTCACCCCTTTAGAAATAATTCTGAATTGGAAAACGATTACAAGAACATAATACCACACCTTTTTAATAAAGTATATACTTTATTTATTTTTAATGTATATTATTGCTATCGCTTATTCCAGCAGTTTTAATTTGATAATACAGGGATACTATGCCTTAGATTAGCGACTTATTTTCCCAATACTGTAGCAAGAGCAACCGACACAGTTTGATAAATTATCATAAAACTTATAATCTCTTATAATTCAAAAAACTCCCCTGTAGGTCAATAGACATACAAAGGAGTACTAAGATTATAATGTAATTGTTCGTTCAAAATTTACAGCCGCTCCAATCAAGTTAGCATCATTGAAGAAATGACACACCTGAATATTCGGCTTAATTTCACTTGCACCTTGCTCTTCTAATAACAGTTTCGTGCGTTTAGTTAACTGATCAACGATATCTTCACGAACAGAAATTCCTCCCCCAATTGCAATTAACTCTGGGTCAATCACTAGAGATAAGTTGTATATTCCACGAGCTAAAGAATTGTATATATTATCTACGATTGCTTGAGCTTCTGTGTGACCATTTTCTGCCAAATTAAATAATTCCAATCCATTTTCAATTCTATCTTCTAGATTTTTTTCATTGTAACATGTAATTTGCAGGAGGCTACTTGCTAAATTACTTAATGTATTCGTGTCATCCATTAGCATATAACCAAACTCTCCAGCAAACAAATGACGACCTTTAACCAATTCTCCGTTTATCGCAACAGCTCCTCCAATGCCTGAACCAATAATCATGAAAGCAACGTTTTGATAATTTTTGGCCACCCCATAACCTAATTCAGCTAACGCCGCTGCGTTTGCATCATTCTCCATTGTGACAGGTAAATTGAATAGTTTTTCCCAAGCTTCAACAATTTTAAATCCATGAACATAAGGGACTGAACTAATTCCATGAATGACTCCCGCTTTATTATCAACGGTACCTGGACAGCTAAATGCAACTCCAGTTATTTCCGCTTTGTTTTTCAGTTGTTCGTAGACGTTGAATAATTCTTCTTGCAAGCTTTCCCAATTATCAGGAGTTTTGAATGATGATTTTTCAATTAATTTATTATGTTGCCATATGGCATATTTAACGCCTTGTCCACCTATATCAAATACTAATAA
>Ga0194138_10001735_pt1 | contig 10439 bp, 10 predicted proteins | sample TARM_MetaG_T2_14_FD_134022 | JGI IMG/M metagenome (GOLD analysis project Ga0194138, IMG submission 134022) | Freshwater microbial communities from Pennsylvania, USA, analyzing microbe dynamics in response to fracking - TARM_MetaG_T2_14 (version 2) | ecosystem: Environmental > Aquatic >...
ATAAATAAGTAACCAATTATAAGTAGTAGGTAGATAAAGAATATGTTAAAAATGATTATTTGTGGGAAGTAATGCTTCGAAGGATAAAACCATCTAGAAGTTTTTATATTTAGATCAATATGATATAATAAATCCAATGAAATTGAAGAGGATGAGAGTACAAAATGAAGATTATAACTAGTCATCTAAATTTAGATTTTGATGGTTTATCGAGTATGGTTGCCTGTTCCAAAATATACCCTGATGCAGAAATGTATTTTTCCGGTAGGATTAATGACGATGTAAAGAAGTTTCATAATCAATTTAAAAATTATCTTAATATTAGTTTTGCAGGCCAAGTAAATATTAATAAAATTACTGAACTAATAATCGTAGATGTAAATTCTAGTAATAGAATTGGCAAGTTTAAGGATGTCTTGAAAAATAACATTGAAGTTAAAATATATGACCACCATCCTACGGGAACTCATACAATTGTAGACTCGGATTTAATTTTAAAAAAATATGGCTCATGTACGACAATTCTAGTTGAAGAAATAATCGAGAAAAATATTACAATAAATACCTTTGAAGCAACTTTATTTCTACTAGGTATTTATACTGACACAAATTGTCTAACCTTTAGTAATACTACTTCTACGGATGCTAAAATAGTTTCATTTTTACTTGAATGTGGTGGAAATCTAGATATTGTTAGGGAACATATTAGCCAGGAGCTTAGTGGGGAACACGATCAATTACTGCTATCCCTATTATTAAATATGGAAACCTTAGACATAAATAATTATAAAATCATAATTTCAACCCACGATACTAAGGATTTTATAGGAGAGTTAAGTCATATTACTGACAAAATCTTAGACATAAAAAATTGCGATGCTATATTTAACATTGTGAAGATGGAGAATCGTATATACGTGGTTGGAAGAGGTTCATCAGAAAATATAAACATACCAGAAATTCTGAAGGGTTTTGGTGGCGCAGGTCATTTTAGTGCAGCATCAGCAACTATAAAAGATGTAGACATAAATACGATTAGAATACAACTTCTTCAAGCCCTGAATGAAAAAATAAAACCACAAATTACAGCTGAACACGTTATGAGTTATCCAGTTAAATCTGTATTTGAGGATATGACTGTTGAAGAAGTAAATAGGATAATGCTTAGATATGGGCATACGGGTATGCCTGTTGTTAAAGATGAAAAACTGCTAGGGATAATCTCCAGAACAGATATAGATAAGGCTATAATACATCAACTAGGCCATGCTCCAGTCAAAGGGTTTATGTCTAAAGAAGTAAAAACAGTTAACTATGATACTTCAATTAATCAAATTAATGATTTACTAGTTAAGAACAATATAGGTAGATTGCCAGTAATTAAAAACGATAAAATCATAGGGATCGTTACCCGCTCTGATATGTTGAAAATCTTACATGGTAATAGTTACCCTAACTGGTATAGGGAATTGTTCATTTCCCAATCTAACCCAGAGAAATCTAATTTATCTACGGAGTTAGAATCTTTACCTGCTAATATTTTGGATCTACTACATACGGCAGGTCAGATTGGAGATACACTAGACTGTAAGGTTTTTGTTGTAGGTGGCTTTGTAAGGGATTTAATTCTAAGCAGACCAAATTTAGACGTAGATATAGTAATTGAAGGGGATGGCATTGAATTCGCTAAGGAAATAAATAAAGTATTGGACGGTGAAATTTCACTTTATCCAACCTTTGGAACAGCAACTATTGTATTAGCTACAGGAGAGGCCATAGATATTGTTACAGCGAGAAGAGAATATTATGAGCATCCTGCTGCCCTGCCTAGAATAGAGAAAAGTTCCATATGGAGTGATCTATTTAGAAGGGATTTTACGATTAATTGCATGGCTATACAGTTAAACGAGCAAAAATTTGGAATGCTACTTGACCATTTTGGTGGTTTAGAGGATCTAGTAAATAGAAAAATACGGATTCTATATAACTTAAGTTTTATAGAAGATCCCACTAGAATATTCAGAGCAATAAGATTTGCCGGCCGACTTAACTTTAGTATTGAAGATGAAACTAAGGGTTTTATACATAAGGCTGTTAGCGAAAATATGATTAAAAGGTTAAGTGAAGATAGAATAAGGGAAGAGATTAAAAGCCTTCTTAAGGATATTTATCCTCACATGGGCCTAAAACTATTAAAGGATTATAATATACTAAATAATTTAAATAGTAATCTTATTGTAGATCAGGATGTTATTAATAAAGTTGAAGAAGTAAATGAAACTATTAGGGACTTTAGCACTTTAAACATTTCTATTGAAAAATATAAGGTGATAGTACTTCAAGTTTTAAGTAGGCTCCCCTTAGATATAATTGATGAAGTAATGAGTCTGTTCCTTACTAGTTCATACTTTACAGATATTAAAGCTGCCTTGGTCAGTAAACAAGCCGTTTATGAAAATCTTACCTTTGAAAACTTAGATAACTATACGTTATACACCATACTTAAGGACATGCCAATTGAGTCTTTAGTTTTCTATTATAATGACAGCGACAATTACTATGTAAGACATTATATAATGCTTTTTATGTTAAAGCTGAGAAATATCACTATTGGTACTACAGGCGAAGATTTAAAAAGGTTAAATATTGCACCAGGCCCAATTTATAAGAAGATATTTGAGGAAATTCTTAAAGCAAAGCTCTTAGGCCTAGTGTATAATAAAGAGGATGAACTTGATTGTATAAATAGGATAATCTCTAATCAAAAGCACTGAGAAAGGAATATGCTGCTATGTTTGATTTAAGTTTAAGTAGAATAGTACTTACCCTACCCGGTATATTACTAGGTTTAACTATACATGAATACTCCCATGCACTTTCAGCTTACTATATGGGAGATAATACTGCTAAGTACTATGGGAGGCTTTCGTTAAATCCGTTAAAGCACATAGATCCAGTCGGATTTTTAATGTTATTATTCGCTGGTTTTGGTTGGGCAAAGCCAGTGCCTATTAATCCTGATAATTTCAAAAATAGGAAGTTAGGCTATTTTATAGTATCTGTATGCGGACCATTATCAAATTTTATATTTGCGATAGTTTTAGCATTTATCCTGGGATTTCAAATAACCCTAGGTAACAATAGGATAATAGAGCAAATTATATTCTTTGCAATAAATATTAATATAGTCCTTGGGGTTTTTAACCTATTTCCTATTCCACCCCTGGATGGTTCAAAAATGCTATTACTTGTATTGCCGGAAAGTATGGAGAGAAATTATTATAAAATACAACGATATTCACATGTGCTCTTATTCATTCTGTTGTATTTAGGAGTAATAAGTAAAGTTCTATTTCCAATAGTTAGGTTTATATTAAACTATGTACTAAGAATATTAACATTGTTTTTCTAGGAGGTTATTTAAAATGAGTTATAATATAAAGATAGAAACCTTCGAGGGCCCATTCGACCTATTACTTCATTTAGTCGAGAAAAACCAGGTTGATATTTATGACATACCAATTACTAAAATAACAGATCAATATGTAGACTATATAAATCAACTTAAAGAAATTGATCTAGACATTACAAGTGAATTTCTACTTATGGCTGCTACCCTTATTGAAATAAAGTCTAGAATGTTACTTCCCGTAAAGAAAAGTAATGAATCTTTAGTAGAGGAAGAGGTAGATCCTAGGGGTGACCTAGTACGCCGAATGCTTGAATACAGAAAGTATAAGGAGATATCCCAACAGTTTAGGCTGAGAGAAGAGTATTCTAATAAGATATACTCAAAGAAGAAAGAGGAACTTATTTTTAATAGTAATCAAGATAATACATTAGATGATATTGACCTTGATGAGCTAATAACGGCCTTTAATAAACTTATACTTCGTAAAAAAGCTGGATCTAAAATTGAAAGTTCGAAGAATATGAGGAAGATTCATCGGGAGTCAGTAACCATTGAGGAGAGAATTAACTATATATTGAATCTCTTAGAAGAGTCTACGCATATAAGTTTCGATGAAATATTCTCAATTGAAACTAGTCGAGTAGAGTTAATTACCACATTTTTAGCAATATTAGAGTTAATGAAATTGAAGAAAATTGTAATTAAGCAGGATTTGTGCTTCAGTCAAATCATAATAATGCCTAATACTAATGACATAAGAGGTGCATAAATGGACAAAAAACAAATTAAATCAATATTTGAAGCTGTGCTCTTTGCTTGGTCAGAACCTATATCAGCAAAGGATTTAGGAAAAATCGTATCCATAAGTACTAGTGAAGCTAAGGATATTATAAACGAGATGATAAATGAATTTAATTTCTACATAAGAGGTATTCAAATAATCGAGATGGACGACTATTATCAGCTAACTACAAGATCTGAACATTTCGAATATCTTCAAAAGCTGTTTGAACCTAAACAAACTAAAGGTTTAACACAGGCAGCCTTAGAGACATTATCTATAATTGCATATAATCAACCGATTACAAAGGTAGAGATGGAGGAAGTACGGGGTGTTAAATGTGATAAGGCCATAAGTACTTTGATGGAAAAAGACCTGATACAAGAAGTCGGGAGACTGGAGAAAACTGGTAGACCAATATTATATGGAACAACCATAACATTTCTTAAGACCTTTGGATTAAAATCCACTGATGAATTGCCTGATATAAAGGAATTAGAAATAACTGAAGAAAATGATGGTGAAATTAGAGGAATATTTGATAAGTAGAGATAGATAAATATATAGATAGTACATAAAAAGGGGGTATAATCTTTGAAATCAACAAAAGACTTTTATTCATCAGTAAAATCACGTAGATCTATGTACAGTATTGGTAGTGAACCTATCCTTTTAGATGAACAAATAATTGCCATTGTTAATCATGCAGTATTACATACACCTTCTGCCTTTAATTCTCAAAACGGTAGAGTTGTAGTTCTCTTAGGTGAAAATCACCATCACCTATGGAATATAACTAGGGAGGCCTTGAGAAAGAAAATATCTGAAGATAGATTTCCCGCAACAGATAAAAAGTTAAATACCTTTGCAAGTGGTTACGGAACAATTTTATTTTTTGAGGATATTGGCATCATAGAGTCACTCCAAGGCAAATTCCCTTCATATGCAGATCGTTTCCCTATATGGTCACATCATTCAATTGGGATGCTTCAATATATAATTTGGACCTCATTGGAGACTGAGGGTTACGGCGCAAGTCTTCAACACTATAATCCAATTATTGATGACCAAGTTAAGGAAAGATGGAATATCCCTCATAATTGGAATCTTGTTGCACAAATGCCCTTTGGAAAGCCTGTAGGACCAGCGGGAGATAAGGAATATATGCCACTAGAAGACAGAGTTAGGATATATAAATAGACTAGAAAACTATCTACTGTTTTTTAAAATTATGTTAATTTTTGATAGCATTCAGCAAAATGGATGGAAATTCAACAAAATAGGTGATACAATAAACTATAGATTGTTAAATTCTGCTATTATATGATATATGGCTAAAGAGTTAGAGTAAATATCTTTACAATAAGGGGAGGTATATTTATGTCAGTTATTGATTCAAAATTTGCACAACAATTAGTAGAACTGATTTATAGAGAAACTAACCAAAATGCACATTTTTTTGGGGATGAGGGCAGAATAATAGCGTCTACTATGAAGGAAAGAATAGGAATTATTCATGAAGGTGCAAAAGATATAATGGCAAAAAAAATGGACTCTATTATTGTAACTGAAGAAATGGCAGATAAGATGAAAGTATTACCTGGTTTTATCGCAGGAATTGATTATCAAAGTATGAGAATTGGAGTCCTTAGTATGAATGGAGACCCTTACACTGTGAAACCAATAACATCGATTGCTAGCCATATGGTTTATTTAGAGTACGAGAGAAAAATGTTTATGGACAACCTAAATGATATGGCATCCCATATTAACAGGAGTTTACAGGAATCTGCTGCTGGACTAGAAGAATTGTCGGCAAGTTCTGAACAACAATCAAATACTGTTATCGAATTAAATGACATGGTACAAACCACTAAAGAAAATGTAATGGAAACAAATAAAATAATCGACTTTATAGAAGGAATATCAAAGCAAACCACTATTTTAGGTATAAATGCTTCAATAGAGGCGGCTAGACTTGGAGCAGAAGGTAGAGGATTTAATGTTGTTGCTAATGAAGTACGTAAATTAGCAGACAATACTGCTAATTCAGTTAAGCAAATTGACAATGTATTAAAAACAATCCAGGGCTTAATAGGTAATGTATCTTCCAACCTAGTGACTTATACGAATACTTCACAAGAACAGTCTACTGTAATTCAATCCCTAGCAAATGAACTTGAAAATATAACAGGTTCATTAGACAGTTTTGTTAAAAAACTTTCGTAAATAATAGTATAATAATAGCCTTAGTTCTTTAATTCAAAGGAACTAAGGCTTTTTAATTATTTTTTATTTAAAACTAAAAGCATTTCTCTAATCACCTTAGATGCAACGGCAGTTGATACACCCGTTGGATCGTAATCAGGAGAAAGTTCAACTACATCTGCACCGATAATGTTTAGTGTAGACATTGTATTAATAATCTTCATCAAATCACTAAATGATATTCCACCTGGCTCAGGTGTGCCGGTACCAGGGAATATAGAAGGGTCTAGGACATCTAAATCTATTGTCACGTAAACTGGTTTATCTTTTATTTTATTAACTACTTCTTCTAAGTTATCATAGTTAAACTTAGTTAATGAAGTATGTCCTTCAGCAGCCCAATCGAACTCTTCCTTAAGACCGGAACGAATACAGAATTGGTAAATCCTGTCGTCACCTAGGAATTCCCAGATGTTTCTAATAACAGTGGCATGGGATTTTTTCTCTCCTAAATAATCAACCCTAAGATCCGTATGGGCATCAAAGTGCAATATTACAAGGTCTTCATAGTGTTTCACGGCTGCCTCTACTGCTGGTAGTGTAATTAAGTGCTCGCCACCAATCATTAATGGGTATTTACCTGCTTTGTATATTGAATCTACAAAATCATTAATCATATCTAGAACACTTTCTCTATTTCCAAAGGCGAACTCTAAATCACCAGCATCATGTACCTTTCTATCCAACAGATCTAAGTCTAGATAAGGACTATAAGTCTCAAGTCCATAAGAATCTATTCGTATTCTACTAGCCGCAAATCTAGAACCAGGTCTGAATGAGCTTGTACCATCATATGGTGCACCAAATAATACTATCTCTGATTCATCCAGGCTATAGTCACAACTAATAAAGCTATATTTATTAAACAGTTCCATTTTCTATCTTCTCCTTAACAAAGTTTGGTAGGGCGAATGCCCCCCTATGTAATTGTGTGTTATAGTATTTCGTTCTAATATTCAAAGCGTTCCATGTATTCTCTTGTAGATCATTTAAAGGGTGTAGTTTCTTCGATGCAAACCCAAATAACCAATAACCGGATGGGTATGTTGGTATATTCCCTTGATAAATTTGTGAGATTGGGAATATTGATTTGATTTTATTATGAGATCTTACAAGTTCCTTAGCATTAAAATCATACATCGCGCCTTCACTCTGATTTGTTAAAATTCCATTTTCTGTTAGGGCATTGAAACAATCTGTATAGAATTCCGTTGTAAACAATCCTTCGCCAGGTCCAATAGGGTCAGTTGAATCCACAATTATTAAATCATACACGTTATTTTTATCCTTGATAAATTTAATACCATCCTCATAATATAAAGAGACTCTTGCATTGTCTAAGTCACAAGATATGGCAGGAAAGAACTCTCTAGCTACATCACATACCATCTTATCAATTTCCACCATGTCAACATGTTCTATGGACTTGTATCTCATCAATTCTCTTACGGTACCCCCATCACCGCCACCAATTACTAAAGCTTTTCTGATGTTAGGATTTACTGCCATTGGTACGTGTACAATCATATCATGATAGATAAATTCATCCTTATCTGTAACCATAACTAATCCATCTAAAGTTAATAATTTACCGTATTCGTATGTATCTAGAACATCAACTTTTTGAAATTCACTAACTCCAGTGAATAAATGCTCCTTAACCTTCAAAGAAAACTTCACATTGTCGGTGTGGTACTCCGTATACCATAACTCCATATTAATTCCTCCTATATAAATGATTTTATATGTATTAGAAAAAATTAAGATGACTAGTATTAGCCATCTATTTTGTTTTAATAAAATACAATTATTAAATCTATTATCCTTCCAAATACAACAATTATACAGAAACTGAGGTTATATATATTACTTAAGCTGAAAATATTCCAACATACAATAATTCAAAGTTAGAATTATTTATATTTGAATATAGAAGAATATGATCATTAATAAGATGCAACCCAGTATGTATAACTGTACCCTTATTTAGTATAATACCCTACAATTATAAGAGTTAACATCACCTATTATAATTTGAATCGATTTAAGTTATGTAAGAAGTAATTCTAAAGATATTGAACCTAACTTAATAAATCCTAAAACCATCTCAAATATTAGCGCATGATTTCATATACATTATTACTTCATTTATGATGCTAAAATAAAAAAAAACATACTTCCTTAGGGAAGCTTATGTTTACATATATTAAATATATAGTTTTTTTGGTAAATGTCAATACTATAGCCAGAAAATCAATAAATTTTATTAGAAACAACTATTGTCTAATTTGATTATATTAGTATGTCTATTTTTAATAATTTTGGTAAAAATATTAAACAAGTGTTATTTAAGGTGGTTATATAAATGAAAATTTTAATCGGTGGCTTAGTAATTATATTTTTTACCCTGTTAGTATTGCTAATTAGATCCACTATAAAAATTAATTTACTGTTAATGAAGGATGGTGAAGATGATCATATTGAGGTAAATGCCCAGGCATTTTATGGACTAATCAAGTATCAAAAAAAGTTTCCGTTTATTGATATGATTAATGATAAAAAAAACCTATTCGAAGCACATATCAACACTAGTGCTACGGTTGGTAATATAGATATCCCTGTAGGAGAAAAGAAAGATAAAGCTCTCATAGATTATGATGAAATCAAGTATTACAAAAATAAAATTGAAGAAGTATACAAAGTATACAATAATACAATTAACTATATTAGAAAAAAACTGTTATTTGAAAAATTAAACTGGGATACTAAAATAGGAACTGGTGACGCAGCTGAAACAGCAATTATTACTGGCCTATTTTGGGCAGTAAAATCCAGTATATTAAGCGTATTTAATAGCAAACTTAGGCTAAATGATATTGGCGTAAATATAACACCAGTGTATGAAACAGCTCAGTTGAAAACACGTCTGGATTGTATAATATCATTAAAAGTAGGTTATATTATTATTGCATGTATCAAATTTGTATTTATAAAAATTAAATTAGAGGTTGGTGAGAAAATTGAACACGCATCCAATTGAATCATTAATGAAAACTACTATGGAAAGTATCAAAGATATGGTAGACGTAAACACGATAGTTGGGGATCCAGTGGAGACTCCAGAGGGTACAGTTATTATTCCTATTTCTAGAGTATCATTTGGATTTGCTTCAGGCGGTGGCGACTTCGGTAATGATATGGACTATAATCACAAACCAGTTGCCGAGGTAGGTAGAAACAAAGAAGAAAAATTCCCATTTGCTGGGGGTACAGGAGCAGGAGTTTCAGTACAACCTGTCGCTTTTATGGTAGTTGGTAAAGGCCAAATGAAATTAATGCCTGTAGATCAAAGAGCAAATATGATTGACAATTTAATAAATATGACACCTAGGGTTATAAACGGAATACAAAACATGATGACAAATGCAAAAAAGAATGATTCTAAACAACAGCAACAACAATCAATACCAAGGGATGTAAATATCGTTTTAAATGAAGATTATTAGAATATACTTGAAAGGAGGACTCTAAGAGTCCTCTTTTTAGATTTAAATAATGTAGAAATTTGTAAAAAGTTATAATCAGAGGTATAATATATATATACGAAATAGGGGGACGATATAGAAATGGATATTAAAGACGCTATGGATATTATATGGAATAATAGAAAATACAGTACAAATGATCCTAAAACTGCAGTTAGTCATTTAAATGAAGAGGTAGCAGAAACTTTAAAGGCATTAATGCAAGGTGATGTTAATAAAGCTAAGAGAGAGTTAAAAGACGCCATGTCTTGTTTATTTATAGCATTAAAAGTTCTTGATATAGATATTATTCAAGCTGTAGAGGATCAAGTAAGTCAAATGCAAAAGACACAAAATAAAACAATGATTATACGGAAAGATAAGGTTGAGATTTTTGTAAATGAAGCCCTTAAGGGTAGTTGGTCAATTTGGAGTAATGATGACTTGGAAGAAG
>Ga0194138_10001740_pt1 | contig 10422 bp, 7 predicted proteins | sample TARM_MetaG_T2_14_FD_134022 | JGI IMG/M metagenome (GOLD analysis project Ga0194138, IMG submission 134022) | Freshwater microbial communities from Pennsylvania, USA, analyzing microbe dynamics in response to fracking - TARM_MetaG_T2_14 (version 2) | ecosystem: Environmental > Aquatic >...
ATATTCAAGTCGCTAATTTCAGGGACGCTTTATCTGGTGTCGGGTTTGTACTTAGTCACCGTGGTAGCTCCGATATTCACGGAAGTCGCCTTGAGTGTCGGCATCGATCTGCCGGAAGGGGCTGTGCTCATATTCAGTTTGACTGTACTGACCAATATGCTCGGCGGCTTGCTGTTTTTGATCTTCATGACACAGAACAGCTATCTTGTCGGTCTGTCCGTCCTGATTTTTATCGGCGTGTATGTCGTCTTCAAGAAGAACAAAGAGGGCTTCCTATTGTATTTGGAGAATGAAGCAAAATAAGAGTATGAGTGTACGACATTCAGTCCGTGCGTTAAACTATAAGAAATTTAAGATAATGAGGGGAAAAAATGAATCCAGTATTTAAATTTTTACTGCGCTTAGCGTCGTCGCCGCGCATCGACATGCAGGAAGACTATCAATGGGTGAGAAAGGTGCAGAGATTCTTCTCCAGCGCCCCAACAGCCCGCTTCCGTACGCTGGATGAAAAAATCTATTCAGTGAATAATGAGCATGAGATCCCCGTACGCATTTTTTACCCGAAAGAGAAAAAATATCCCGAGCCCATCCTTTATGTCCACGGGGGTGGCTGGGTGATCGGCGATATCGAGTATTATACGCGAGCCTGTGTCAACATTGCCGATCATCTCGGACGTGTCGTCTATTCCGTCGACTACCGCCTGGCTCCGGAGAATCCTTATCCGGCGGGTCTTAATGATGTCTACCGTGTGGCTGAAGTCCTGCTCACGCCGCTTGAAGGCGAAGACGAGGAGGACTGGATCCTCATGGGAGACTCGGCAGGGGGGAACCTGGCTGCAGTCGTTTCAATGCTTCTGCGTGACCGGCAGAGACGGATGCCTGCCAAACAGGTCTTGATCTATCCTTTGACATACTGGGACCATACGGAAGACTCGCCGTTTGAATCTGTTCAAACGAATGGCTACGATTACGGACTGACGATCAAGAAAGTTCAGGACTTTATGGAGCTGTATGGTCCGGACATGGCCGAGCGTAAGAGTCCATTGATCTCGCCTTTAATGGCCGAGGATTTGAGTGATCTGCCGGATACACTGATCCTAACAGCGGAGTTCGATCCGCTGCGCGATGAAGGCGAAGCCTACGGTAAGGCCTTGAGAAAAGCAGGGAACAGGGTCAGGATCCACCGGGTACTGAACAGCGTCCACGGGTTCATCAACTATCCCGCTTTTACTGAACCGATGGAAGAAACACTGAAAGAAATGAAGGCTTTTTTGAATGATTAAGGAGGGCAGCAGCGATGGAAAAGAAAGAATGGGTCAGGTTGGATAACGCCTCGAACATCGTTTTAGCTGCCAGAAACGATATAGATACGAAGGTCTTTCGCTTATCGGCTGAGATGACCGAAAGGGTCGACCCGGTTTTACTGCAGTCTGCGCTTGTTTCGACCTACAAGGCCTATCCGCTGTTTCACAATGTGCTGAGAAGAGGGGTTTTCTGGTATTACTTGGAAGAGCGCAGCGGCACGCCCAGAGTCAAGCCCGAAACGGGTCCGCCATGTGCGCCTTTGTATCACTACGACAAGCGGGAATTCCTTTTTCGTGTACTTTATTATAAGGACCGCATCCACCTTGAAGTCTTTCATGCACTGACGGATGGCACGGGGGCCTTGTGGTTTTTTGAAGATCTGCTGAGCGAGTATGTCAGACTCAGACAGGCTAAAAGCCTAGAGTCTCTGGACAGGCCAGCAAGAAGAGAGAAAGCGGATCTAGAAGATAGTTTCAAACGTTATTTCAGCAAGAAGAAAACCTATGCAGAGCTGGAAGCGAGTATTGAACCGCTTAAAAAGTACAAGGAAGAAGAATTGGCAGACGATGTTGATCTGTTGGAACAGGAGCCAAAAAAGGCGGCTGTTTACCGGATCAAAGGCGAGAAAACGCCGGATCATCGCCAGCGGGTCATTGAAATGAGTGTTCCTCTGAAAGAGGCACTAGATCTTGCGCGAGGGAAAGAGGTCTCGTTGACGATCTATCTGACGGCTCTTTACACGCTGGCAGTCTACCAGGCCAAAGAAGACAAATCAGAAGAGGTGACAGTCACGACCTCTATACCGATAAACTTGAGACAGTTTTTCCCATCAGTATCTGTGCGCAACTTTTTCAGTACAACGATCGTTTCCTATACCTTCAAGCCGGGCCAGCCAGACTATCTTGATGACGTGTGTGACAAGCTGACCCGCCAGTTCAAATCGCAGCTGCAGAAAAAGGCGCTGGAGAAACGGCTGAAACGGTTCATACAGTTCGAATTCAATCCACTCGCGCGCATCACGCCTCGTCCGATCAAAGACGGTGTTCTGAAACTGGTCAATGTCCTAAACAACAAGCACATCACAGTAGCCATGTCGAATCTCGGACGGGTTCAGCTGCCCAAAGGCATGGAGCAGTATGTCAAGCAGACCTTTTTCTACACAGCAGCGGTCCGTCCGCAGTTCTGTCTGCTGAGCTATCAGGACGTTTTGACTATCAGCTTTACGAGCCCGTTCGTTGAAACGGATATCCACCGCGAATTCGTCCGTCTGCTGACTGAAAGACAGGTTGAGGTCATTATGGACGTGAACAAAGTAACGAGAGAGGAGATGGAGGAAAGATGAAACGCTGTCCCGCATGTCAGGCAAACGTCAAAGGGGACTGGGATACGTGTCCGCTTTGTCAGACGCCCTTAAAAGTGACACAAAGGGAAGAGCAGGAAGAGTCAGATTCCCCTTCGGTCCCTTTGAAATTCAACCGGAAGAAAATCAAGCAGGTCCTCAGCATTAGTTCTGTTTTGCTGATCATCCTTTACTTTGTTGCTCATTTCATCTGGCGGTTTCAGTTTTTCAACCTGGAGTATGTCTTGTTCGGCATCATGATCATGTGGCTGATGATGCTCGTGATCATAAGAAAACGTCGGAATATCGTAAAGGGTATCGTCTACATCCTGATCCTGTTTTCCTTAGTGAGCCTGTATTTCGACTATGCCAATGGCTGGATGGGCTGGTCTTTGACCTTCGTCATCCCTATCCTGTGTATCTCCGCGCTGCTAGCGATGTTCATCTCCATTCAAGTGGTCGATCTGAGAGCCGAGGACTATGTGCTCTATCTGCAGCTAGCAGCTATAATGGGCTTGATCCCCGCCGTCTTCTTGCTCATGGACTGGGTCGTTTTCGCATTGCCGAGCCTTTTGTCTGTCGTATTCAGCCTGGTCATGTCTGTCGCCGTCTTTTTCAGGTACAGACAGGCCCTTATCTATGAACTGGAGAAACGCATGCATCTGTAATAAAGATAACTAAGCAAGGAAGTGTATAAAATGAAAGATATTTACGTCGTCGCAGCGATCATAGAGTCTGAAGGAAAAATTTTATGTGCGCAAAGAAGCGCATCAATGACGCTGTCTGATCTGTGGGAGTTTCCTGGAGGTAAGATCGAAGGAGACGAAACACATCAGGAAGCATTGAAACGCGAGATCAAAGAAGAGCTCAAACTGGATATAGAAGTAAGCAGCGAGCTGTTTGAAGAAACAGTGTATACGTATGATTTCGGCCGGGTCCACTTATCCGCCTACGTGTGCGGCTATGTGACAGGCACTCCGGATTTAGCTGAACACAAGGCGGTGACATGGCTTGATCCGAGTGAGCTGAAATGTCTTGCCTGGGCCCCTGCGGATATCCCTATCGTTGAAAAGCTGATGAAAGAAGGTATTTCTCTATGACCGATATGCTGGAGCGTTCACTGAAAAAGGCCTTTATCGACCAGAAACTTCAAGGGTCTCATTATGATCCCTACTTGATCATCAATGATGTCGAGAAGAAAGAATTCATGCTGAATGTATTGCATGAAGAATTAAGTACCTGCACGGACTTTTTCTTTTCTGTCGCTTTCGTAACACAGGACGGGCTGGCTGCACTGAAAGCACAGTTGGCCGACTTACATAAAAAAGGCATCCGCGGACGGATCCTGACCTCCGTTTATCTGGCCTTCAACAAACCGGATGTATTCAGCGACCTGCTCAAGGTCCCGAACGTCGATGTCCGTATTTCAAAAAAGAACGGCTTCCATTCAAAAGGGTATCTGTTCACGCACACGACGCACCATTCTTTCATTATAGGCAGTTCGAACCTTACGATGAGTGCCTTGAAGATCAATTACGAATGGAATGTGAAGCTGACCTCGCATGATCACGGACAGATGATCCGGGATATCCACGATCATATGGAAGAGGAGTGGCAGCAGGCAGAAGTGCTGACACCAAAATGGATAGAAGATTATCAGAAAAACTATGAGCCGAGAGTTGAATTGACAGACGGGACCATTAGTGAAGAGGCGCCCCAATATATACGGCCTAATGCGATGCAGAAGCAGGCGCTCAGAAATCTGCGTGGCCTCAGAACGCGAGGGGCTGAAAAAGGCCTCGTGATCTCTGCGACAGGGACCGGTAAAACGTTTCTCTCTGCCTTTGATGTCAGTCAGTTCTCGCCGGACCGGGTTTTATTTGTCGTTCATCGCGGACAGATTTTAAATAAAGCAAAAGAAGATTATAAAAAGATCTTGGGCGGTCTTGATTCGGATTACGGGGTGCTGTCGGGGGAGCATAAAGATCTCGGTGCAAAGTATCTGTTTGCCACTATCCAGACCCTTTCAAAAGAATCAGTGTACAGTCAATTCGCAAAAGACCACTTTGACTATATCCTGATCGATGAAGTCCATAAAGCAGGAGCGGTTTCTTACCATAAAGTGATCGATCATTTTTCTCCAAAGTTCCTCTTAGGGATGACAGCGACACCTGAGCGTACGGACGGCTTCAATATATTCGAACTGTTCGACTACAATATCGCCTACGAGATCCGCCTGCAGGAAGCACTGGAAGAAGACATGCTGTGTCCCTTTCATTATTTCGGCGTTACTGATTTTGAGAAAGACGGCGAACTGATTTCTGAAGAAACAGACTTTTCACAGCTTGTCGAAGCAGACCGGGTCACTTATTTACTGGATAAGCTGAGTTACTATGGCTCTTCAAGGAACAAACCCAAGGGTCTGGTTTTCTGCAGCCGTAAAAAAGAAGCGAAAGTGCTCGCCGAGCGGTTCAACGCAAATGGCATCGCGAGCACCTACTTATCCGGCGAGGATTCTCTGAAAACAAGAGAAGATGAAGTCAGTCGATTGGAAAAAGGCGAGATCAGCTACATTTTCACCGTGGATATTTTCAACGAAGGTATCGACATCCCGAAAATCAACCAAGTGGTCATGCTCAGAAATACCCAGTCGAGTATCATCTTCATCCAGCAGCTGGGTCGCGGTCTGCGTAAACATCCCTCCAAGGACTACGTCACAGTCGTTGACTTCATAGGCAACTATAAAAATAATTATCTGATCCCGATGGCCTTGTCCGGTGATGTGTCACGCAATAAAAACAAAGTGAGAAAAGATACCTACGACACGGATTTCGTCACAGGTGTCTCGTCAATTAACTTCGAGGAAATAGCTCGAAAACAGATTTTCGAGTCGATCAACAAGGCAAAAATGGATGCCATGCAGGAGCTGAGAAAAGCCTTCAATCTCCTATATAATCGTCTGGGGCGTGTCCCTTATCTGAAGGACTTCAAAGAACAGCAAGTCCTTGATCCCGTCCTTCTGTCTGACAAGAAGAAGAGTTACTATGGCTTTTTAGAAAGTATGAAGGAGACGGAAGAGGTCTTGAGTGAAAAGCAGCAGAAGTACCTGATGATCGCCTCGCGTGAACTGCTTCCCGGGCTCAGGTCGCATGAACTCATGCTGATGGACAAGCTCATACGCAGACACAGGGAAGGGAATAAGGCTAGGGTTTCCTTTGTGGGACTAGAGGATTGGTTCAAAGAGAAGGGACTGATCAGCAGTGAGAAAACAGTGCAGTCTGTACTGAATACGCTTGACCTGAGCTTCTTTACAGGGATGACTAGAAAAACGTATGGTGAGCATCCATTCGTTGTCAAAAAGGACGACGCAGTAAAACTTTCAAAGTCCTTTAAAAAAGCGTTGTCCAATCGCTATTTCTATAAGCTGTTCATGGATATTATTGAAACAGGTCTGCTGAACACGAAAGACTTTGATTCAAAGACACATCTGACCCGCTACCAGAAATATAAACGAAAAGATGTCTTGAAACTGCTGAACTGGGAAGAACAGATGGTCGATCAGAACATCGGCGGCTATACGGCAAAAGACGGAGAATTCGTCATCTTCGTCACGCTGGAAAAAGGTGAAGCTTTTTCGGGGGCCCTTATGGCTTACGAAGATGAACTGCTGGACGCCAGTACGATGAAGTGGTTTACGAAGTCTCCACGGACGCTGAAGTCGCCGGAAGTGAAAAAGCTGAAAGAGCCGTCGAACTGGACCTACCGTCTGTTTGCCAAAAAATCTGACGACGAGGGGAGCGACTTCTATTATCTGGGAGAAGTCAGCCCCGTCCAAGACACCATCGAAGAGATCAAGAAGATGACGCAGAAAGGCAAAAAGAAAAGTGTCGTCACGATGGATCTGAAACTAAAGCAGCCGATCGAAAACAGTCTGTACCGCTATCTGACCCTGGAAGAATAGAAAAACACCGCACCCGCTCGTTCCCTTCGAGTGGCTGCGGTGATTTTGATTTTATGAGTATTTAGACCGACGCTTGTTTCTATACATGGCGTCATCTGCATGATTCAAGAGAGCCGCCGGCGATTTACCGTCGTCAGGAAACAGCGCATACCCGATGCTTGGTGTACTCATCAGTTCCGTCCCTTTGACCGTGTAAGGCTGGCTTAGAACTCTTGATATTTCCTGTATGCGATGAGACACTTCTTTGCGCCCTTTAATACCAGTCACCAGGAGTGTGAATTCATCGCCGCCTAGACGGGCACCGTGTTCGATATCTTTCAACAGAAAGCGGATCCGTTCGCCCACCTCAGCTAGCAGAGCGTCGCCGAAAGCATGACCATGGGTATCATTGATCGTTTTGAAATTATTCAGATCCATGAATAAGACGGCAAACGGCTCATCTGTTTCTTTCGACCGCCTGATCTGTTCATTGAGATGTTCCTCGAAATGGACACGGTTAGACAGGGAGGTGAGCGCATCATGATAGGCCATATAATGGATGCGTTCTTCATTCCGTTTATTTTGAGTGATATCCTGAGCGATCGCGAAAACCCCGACCAGTTCTTGCTTGACCATGATCGGAATGTGCGTCACATTGATATGTAAAAGACGTCCGAAATGGTTCGTGATCGTGAATTCATAATGCTGGGCGATCCCTTTTTTAGTTCTGTAGAAATTCTCCAGGACTTTTTCTTTATGTTCATCGTCGACAAAATGCATGATGGACTGGCTGATCAGTTTCTCGCGACCGACGCCAAGGAGCGCTTCGCCCTGCTCATTGACGGTCAGCACATGTCCTTTCAAGTCGAGAGAAAACACAGCATCAGGGTGATGATTAAACAGTGATTTGTAGCGTTCTTCACTCAGAATCAGATCAGTTGTCTGTGTTTCATAGTTTTGGATCAGGCGCTTATTTTCAAGTAAGACAAGCAGCTGTCTTGCAATGATTACAGCAATCGTTATGCCGGCCCCGACCGTCACTTCATTGAGTGTAGAGGCATTGATGATCATATAGATGAAAAGAATGCTGACATACACGTATGGGAACAGCATCCTCAGGCTTCCGCTGGATTCGTCCAGCAATAAGTCATTGACCTCAGCGTGAAAGGCTTCTCTCTGGAGCAGTCCCGTGTAGCCGATCAGCATCAAGCCTAGGGTGAACAAGGGATCCAGAATACTCCCTGACAGGTAGGTGTCTGCATTCTGCATGAGCATAAAACCAATATCCGCAGTGATTTGAATCAAAACGCCGGCAAGCAGGAAGATACTTGTGTAGCGATGAAAAAGATGTCGGCCGTTCACGAACAGAACAACTATGAAAAACAGAAGAGCCAGATCCCCAAGAGGATAAAAGAGAGAAAGGGCAAGTTCAATCGGTGGGACCGAGTTGTCTGCAACGATCGGCTTTATCAGAAAATACCAGAAAAAGGTCGTGTAAACGGTCATCACCAGGAAGATATCAAAGATGAACTTTGTGATGGAAAGGTATTTCTTCTCCGTTTTCAGCTTATAGCTGAAGGCGATGAGATAAAAAACTAGATTCAGGATATAAAAAGCGTCAGGACTGCCAGGATAAGGAACATCAAGGCGCAGGACCGATTCGTATATGAACCAGATGATTTCTGCCAAAGCGAAGCTGAACGTACCGAGAGCCAGAAGGAGCCAGAAGGGCCTGTCTTGTTTCTGGCTCCGCTTAAAAGCGTGGACCAGCCAGATCGCTGCCAGCAGAGGACCGGTGATCGAGAGCAGGTTCCCGCCAAGCGTCCTTAAGTATTCGTGTGCATTGAATATTGTTATCCATCCATAGTAGAAAAAGGTATAAATAAAAATAAACACAAGAATGACTTTATTTTTGTGTTTAGTATGCATGTATGTAATCTCCTTAAACTGAGATATTTCTTTATGAAAACCATACCACAATATAAGTAAAAGTAATAGACCGAGTTGTTTTGGACAATAAAAAGATTGATAAAAGGTGAACAAAAAATGTCGAGGGTACGTGCATATTGAAAAGGTCTACGGGAGCCGCTTCTTCGTCTGAGGGTTTCTCGTGCCAAACAGGGTGATATAGTTGCAAACAGTCTTCTTAGTCGCGTACTATTGAGGTAACTAAACTAAGGAAGTGTTAAGGAAAATGTCTTTTGTCTATTATATTTTAGGATTTGGCTTGACCGCTTTTACGATTATGGATTTGATTTGGACGACGCTCTGGGTCGATGGGGGAGCGGGACCTTTGTCAAAGCGTGTTGCTCACGGTACATGGCGCCTGCTTGAAAAACTGTCGGGGAGAAGGAAAAAACTGCTTACTCTTGTCGGACCGGTTATTCTGATTGCTACATTGCTTAGCTGGGTGATTTTCATGTGGGTAGGTTACACCCTGTTTTTTGCCGGGAGTTCCGGGTCGATCGTGGATACGCAGAGCTTGGGTCCCATCGGCTGGATCGACCGCATTTATTTCACAGGCTATACGATTTTCACACTAGGCCTAGGTGACTTTGCTCCGAAACCAGGATTCTGGCAGGTCGTTACTGCCTTTGGCTCCGGCATTGGCATACTATTTCTCACGCTTGGGGCCTCCTATGTCATCAATGTTGTCGGTGCCGTGGTCGAGAAGCGTTCATTTGCGCGTTCCATTACCGGGCTGGGTATGTCCAGCGAAGTCATCTTAAGGCAGGCATGGAATGGCAAGGATTTTCACCAGCTCGATCTGCTTTTGATCAATGCCTCCGCAGATATCTCAAAACTAACACAGCAGCACCAGGCCTATCCGCTTCTGCATTACTACCATAGCGAGACTCCCGAGGAAGCGTCGGCTGTCGGCGTGGCGATCCTTGATGATCTGATGTCGATATTGCATTATGGTCTAAAAGACAAAGAATCGGTCAACACCATACTGGTTCAGGAGACGCGTTCGACGATCGAAACGTATCTGGACACCTTGACGTCAGCCTTTGTAAAGCCGTCGGAAACAGAACCGGACCGTCCGGATATAAAAAAATTACAGGATACAAAGATCCCATTTGTTGAAGAAGAAGCCTTCATGCGTGACTTGGACACCCTGTCTCGCCGGCGACAGAAGCTTTTAGGCGCCGTCCGTTCTGATAATCATGACTGGCCAAAGAGTGACGCGTAACTTTTACTATGTTTAAAAGGACCCGGACAAAAGCTGTCCGGGTCTTTTCTATGCAGCTCAAGTCAATTGAGAGAGATGTTTTGACAGGAAGGAGGTGATGCGCTTTTGATATTCTTCCTTGTTGGTGATATACCCGTAGGCGTGTCCGGCTTCTGGAACGACATACAGCTCTTTCGGACTGCCGGCTGCTTCAAAGAGGTCATAGACCATATGGGTCGGCACGAACTCATCCTTGCCGCCATGGATGAACAGGAGCGGTGTCCGGCTCTTTTGGACCTGCTTTTCAGGGTTCGCTTCGCCGAACCAGTAGCCCGCCTTCAGTTTAGTAATAAAACTAGTCAGAGGAATAAAGGGATACTGGGGAAGCTTGTACATGGTTTTAAGCTGATGGGCCATTTCTTTGGAAACAGAACTGTACCCGCAGTCTTCAACGATTGCTTTAACGTTTTTTGGCAGGGATTCTCCGCTGACATTCATCACTGTGGCACCGCCCATACTTAATCCATACAAAACGACCTCAGTGTCTTCACCGAATGTGTCAATCATCTGCTGGATCCACAGGACATAATCTTCCCGTTCATGCCAGCCAAAGCCGATATAGTCGCCTTCGCTTTCCCCGTGCCCGCGTGCGTCCGGAAGGAGCAG
>Ga0194138_10001741_pt1 | contig 10411 bp, 9 predicted proteins | sample TARM_MetaG_T2_14_FD_134022 | JGI IMG/M metagenome (GOLD analysis project Ga0194138, IMG submission 134022) | Freshwater microbial communities from Pennsylvania, USA, analyzing microbe dynamics in response to fracking - TARM_MetaG_T2_14 (version 2) | ecosystem: Environmental > Aquatic >...
GTGTTCGGCCGGGTCATCAAGATCAACCGCAAGACGGTCGTCGTGCAGTCGGAAGATAACCGGCAGTGGAAGGTCGCGGTGGCCCTGATCCAGCCACTACGCGACGTATAAGGCAAGCGGAAATCGGCACGCCTTGGAATGACCGGTTACGACAAAAGGATAATATCGAGCTGACGTTGGTTGAGATGACCACCGTACAGCAGATCCAGGCCCTCAAGGCCGGGCGTATCGATGTTGGTTTTGGCCGACTGCAAATCGATGACCCCGAGGTTAGGCAAAAGGTACTATTTTACGAGCCATTGCTAGCGGCCCTTCCTGTTGGTCATCCACTTCAAGACTTGAACCCCAGCCTTGAGGAGCTAGTTAAATATCCTTTAATTCTATTCCCATCCCGCCCACGCCCAAGCTTTGCTGATATTGTACTAGGGCTCTTCTTTCGCCATGATCTCAAGCCCCATGTTGTACAAGAAACCAATGAGCTTCAGACTGCCTTGAGCTTAGTGGCGTCAGGTTTAGGCATCACACTAGTACCAGAACAGGTGATGAATGTTAATCGAAAAGGAATTATCTACACTCGACTGGCGGACGCAAAAATCTCAACACCCGTTATTTGCAGTCGGCGCCATGGAGAAGGCAGCTCACCATTGCTTGAAGAGGTTGGAAGCATACTGAAAAAACTAAGCCATTCAAAAGCCAAGCCTTTATAAAAAACAAATGCCCAGAAAACAAGCAGGGCACCTCATGGTTTGCATGAGATGCCCAGCCGATGACTCATCAGTTTATGGCTCCATTTTTTATTTCAGAAGGCGTATAGCATGCTCCTCTACGTATTCGGACATGCCAGCGCCTCCAAACTCCCTACCGATACCGCTGAGTTTAATGCCACCGAAGGGCATTCTCAGATCCAGAGATTCAAATGAATGGGTGTTGATGAAAGTGCTCCCCGCTTCGATATGGGAGGCCATTTCTAAGCCACGCGCATGATCCGATGTCCAGATTGACGAACCCAAACCATACTCGCTATCGTTAGCCCATTTTATCACCTGCTCTTCGCTATCATAAGCAATAATCGGAATGACAGGACCAAACTGCTCACAGCAACTCACCTGATCGGTGTGCAAAGCATCGACCACGATATGGGGCAAGACATAGTACCCATCTGACTTATCAACGCCATCTGCCAAGCGTCCAAGCTCAAGAACACGGGTGCCTGCCTCTTTGGCGGATTCGATCACCTTGTTGACATTTCGGAACTGCGCCTCCGTTGCCAACGGGCCAAATTTAACGCCCTCCATCAAGCCATGGCCTACCACGAACTCTTCGACCCGACTGCATAAGGCATCGACAAAGCGGTCATGCATCTCCTTTGGCACATAAATTCTTTTAATTGCAAAGCAGATCTGGCCAGAGCGTGTGAAGATCCCAGGAATCATGCGATCCAGTGTCTTTTCAATATCAGCATCGTCCAGGACAATTGCCGGATCATTGCCACCTAGCTCAAGTGTGATGTTCTTGATCGAGTCGGCAGCGCTACTCATGACAGCGCGAGCCGTGGCAGTACCGCCTGTAAAGCCAATTTTGCGCACCAACGGATGCGACGTCAGGATTTCACCCACCTCTACATCGCCATGAACCACATTGATGACCCCTGGAGGAAGTACTGCCGCCATACGCTGTAAGGCAATTGTCAGCGCAGCTGATGCGAATGGTGAGGGCTTGAGTACCAGTGTATTTCCTGTCGCTAGAGCCGGCGCCAGCTTCATCATAGTGAGCACCACCGGCATGTTCCAGGGCACGATGGCCGCCACCACGCCACGCGGCTTTTTCTCGATACGAATCGTGCACTGCTCATCATCGATCTGCTCAGGCTCGAAAAACTGCTCGGCAAGGCTGGCAGTGTGCTGTAACACGCCCTTGCCGAGAGCGAAGTCAGTCTGCGCCTCCCAGAGCATGCCTCCATGTTCACGCACCAGCAGCGGAGCCAGCTCCTCAGCGCTTTCACCGAGCACTTCACCAGCCTTCATTAACAGTCCGACACGAGTCCCTGGTGCCAGTTTTTTCCATGACAGGTAGGCTTCATGCGCTGCCTGGATGGCTCGCTCTGCGTCGTTGGCCGTGCCAACAGCCACTCTGGCCACAACATCCGAAAGTTTCCCCGGATCCACATGATCTCGGTACTCATTGGCCTCTACCATATCACCAGAAATAACGTGACCAATTTTTACGACATCAATTTTTGCATCAGCCATACCATACACCTCTTATTAAAAATTTAATTTGCCAAACACATCTTAGCCACGAAACAAAATTCCGACTAACGAACACACTCCATGATCCACTTAAATTATAAATATCGCCATAGCAGAACAACTACCTAAGCCTCACAATTGGTTTGATAACAGCTCCGCTCTTGGAATCCTCGAAGCCTTGATTGATTTCATCGATGGAGTAAAATTTAACCAGCTTATCAAAGGGGAAGCGCCCCTGTTTCCATAGCTTCACCAAGCGAGGAATAAAATCCTGAGGAATAGAGCTTCCTTGTACTACTGTCTTGAAAGTCCACCCTTTTACGAGTGACATACCAACCTCAAAAGGAACTTCAGTGCCAGGAGCCGCCGCACCGACCATCACCAAGGTGCCACGAATCCCTAGAGCCTCAGCAGCCTGTTTGGCGACACTGGGGATCGCTGTTGTATCCACAGCATAATTAACCCCATCACCATCAGTGATTACTTGAATCTTTTCGACCGCGTCAGATTTCATGGAATTAACTGTATGTGTCGCCCCGATTTCCTTAGCCAACTCTAGTCGCGAGTCATGAATATCTACAGCAATCACTGTTGTGCAGCCTGCAACCTTTGCCGCCATGATGGCTGCTGAACCTACCGCACCGACACCGAACACTACCAACGACGACCCTGCTTCTGGCCGAATCTCGTTAAGGACGGCCCCAGCTCCGGTTTGCAATCCACACCCAAGGGGCCCCATTAATTCAAGGGGTACGTCTTTATCAATCACCACAACACTCTCTTTGACAACATTGGCATGCGTCGCAAAAGATGACTGACCAAAAAAGTGCGAAGATATACATTCTCCGCCACATGATAGTGAGGTTGTACCGTCTCGTCGACGTCCACCAAAGTCTTCCGCGAAAAGATTTTCGCAATAAGCCATTCTTCCGGCTCTGCACTGCCTACAAGACCCGCAATATGCTGCCGAGAGAACAACATGGTCACCCACTTCAACGTTGCTTACTGCATCGCCTATCGCAGTCACAACTCCTGCCCCCTCGTGACCCAGAACTGCAGGCAAAGGCGTGGGATAGACCCCATCTCTTACGATGGCATCAGTATGACAAATTCCGGTCGCTACCATTTCAACTCTAACTTCATTTTCCTGCAGAGCGTCTAGCTCAAGAGTCTCAACAGAAAGCGCATCTCCGGTCTTGCGAGCCACGGCTGCGGTAATTGTCATTGTCATGGTTATTTATCCTTTTGCAAGGGATACAGATGAATTATTTGCTTCTTTATTTCTGTTCTCGATTAGGTATCGATTTCTCCAACTCATCCTCACCCAGCCTTCTTGATGACTGGTATTTTTTTTGACCTTGGAGTGGCAGTGGCGAACTCAAAATCCCGGGTCTCGAAAATCAGCGATACAAGGACGCCCAGAACCAGCGCCCAGAAGGACGAACCGATTCCCAAGATCTGAAGGCCGGACGTAGCGATCAAGAAGGCGAACAGCCCGCCCATCTCATGTTTACCCGAGAAAGTTATCTGCATCGCCGAGGTAATGACCCGGACTAGGGCCAAGCCGGCAATGATAGCTATAAAATAGCTCGGCATGGCCTGTATCAAGCTGACAACGAACCCGTAAAAGGGAGCTCCCAGCATGAAGACAGCGCCAGTAATAACGGCCGCCACCCAGCGCTTATCCTTCTCACCGGCCTCAGGTGAAGCGCATATGCCGGTAGCTGGGGCCGCAATACACGTGCTGTGTAAATTGAAGAAAGACGAGATCATGGTGCCGATGCCTCCCACTGCGGTGATCGCATTAGCCGGCACTTGCTTGTACCCCATGCCCTTGACTAATCCCACCCCGGCCGGAGTCTCCATGCCAACCAAAATTAATGCCAGCGGAAGCCCATAAGTCAGGAAAGCGCCAAGGGTGAACTCCGGTACAATAAATTCAGGAAAGGTCACCGAGAAGACCACTCCGGAGAAGTCGACTCCGGAATACGCCATGTAGGCTATGCCAGCCAGCATGGCAACGATCAGCGGCGGCACCCGACGTAAGAGGCGTGCCGAGAGGAAGAAAGCCAGAATCATGATGGCGGCCGGCAGCATGGCGCTCTCCAATGGAGCTACCATGTTGAGGCCGAACTTGAGCAGGATGCCGGCAACCATGCCCATCACGATAGGCATCGGTATCAACTTCATGACGGTGCTCATTACCCCGGCCAGACCGGCCACCAAGGATATGGCACCCGCGATCAGAGTCGCCCCTAGAGCCGCCTCGAGCCCCACCACTGGGATCACCGCCGCGAACAGCAGTGCTCCAGGAATCGAGTTTGCCATCGGCAAGGGCAGTCGGTAGTAAGCCGGAACGAACAACCCGAAAAAACCGTTGATCATCAAATAGCTGACGACCCAGATCATGATGAAGTGGGAGTCGAGCCCTGCAGCGGTACCGGCGCTGATATGTATGATGCCGGCGCTAAGACCAAAAATCCCAGCGACGATGCCGGCGCTGGCATTGTCGACGTTGAGATCACGGATGAAATCACGTGGCGCGGATCGGAGCCCGACGCCTTTTTCGATATGTTTCACTTTGTACTCCAGGGGATTATTTTTATTAGTATTATCGGCTCGGAGGGGTAATCCCCTCCGGCCTGTGGCACTCTGATGCCAGCACTATTCGCCATCTTGACGACTAGGTTGAGTGTCCTTCAGCACTCAAACCTTGGCGGTGCCGGCCAGCTGGCTGTGCTGGTCCTGCTCGTCTTCCTTGGCGCGCGGACGGACGTGACGGTGCTGCAGCTCGGCCTTGTCGGTCTTGGCCAGCTCGATGTCGAACACCACCTCGGAGAAGGGGCCGTCCAGCTCACGCTGGGCGATCTCGTCCTTGTCTTCGATGCGGGTTGCTGGCACCACCAGCTCCTCGCGGGTGGCGAAGGCGAAGTCATCCCACGTGTACTTGTCGCCGGCCAGATTGATCTAGGTGGTCAGGTGCTGGTGACCCGGCGCAGAGACGAAGTAGTGGATATGCGCCGGACGCTCGCCGTGACGGCCCAGAGCCTTGAGTACCTGATCGGTGGGGGCGCCTTCCGGCACGCCGTAGCCGGAGGGGATAATGCTGCGCGCGGTGTAGCGCCCTTCGCTGTCGGCGTAGATGGTGCGACGCATGTTGTATTCGCTCTGGCTCGGGTCGAAGAACGAATAGTTGCCCTTGGAGTTGCAGTGCCAGATCTCGACCTTGGCGCCGGGGATCGGGGTGCCGTCCACGTCGCGCACCTGGCCGGTCAGCCACATCACCTCGCCATCGGGGTCGCTGCCGTCGTCCAGGCGTGCGAAGCCCTCGGCCTCCGGGGCGCCGGCCACGTAGAGCGGGCCCTCGATGGTGCGCGGGGTACCGCCGGTGCGCTTGGCCTCGGCGTCGGCCGCGTCCTGGCGCATGTCCAGGTAGTGGTCGAAGCCCAGTCCCGGCGAGAGCAGGCCGAACTGGGTCTGGCCGCCCAGGGCGTTGAGCAGGCTGACGGCGGACCAGTACTCTTCGGGGGTAACGTCGAAGTCATCGATCAACTTGAACAGGTCGGAGAGCAGGCGGTGCATGATCTGCTTGCTGCGCTCGTTGCCACCTTCCTGGTCGAAGCCGGCGACGGTCTTCAGGAAGTCTTGAACTTCGGGGGTGTCAAAGATTTTAATCGTCATGGGATATATCTCCATATTATAAACTTCCACTTACCAGTGGAATGTCGTATTTTGGCCGATTGGAAAAAAACAATGCCTACTATTTATTATTCATCACTGCTTATTCTTGCCATGTCAGCCGAGGCATTTAATAATTCAGCAACTTCCTTGCCGCTAGCACATCATCATGTGGATCGTGATTCCATAGCCACTCATAACGAGTTTCGAGATTTTCGATCAGTTTTCTTTCGTCATCACCAATGCCGACACCTGAAAATTCGTAGACGTCCCCTGCCTCATGGGAGGTGCGTTGAACCTTGCAGGTGCGCGCATGACGGACCTTTTCAAAGACCTCAAGCACCTTCGCGACGTTGCCGGAGTTGCAAGATTCATCACCTAGCAGTTGGGCCAGCACATAGGCGTCTTCCAGCGCTTGGCCTGCTCCTGCGCCTTGGTGTGGCACAAGTGCGTGAGCGGCATCGCCGACGATTAACACGCGATCACGGTGGTAGAGGGGAAGCTCAGGGAGTTCATGCAAAGCCCACCGAGTCGGCTCGGGAATGCACTCCAAAATGGCCTGGGAAGCTGCCCCCCAGTCTTTGAAAACATCCAGCATCTCTTCCTGGGATACCGACTTGACCCATTCTTCCCCCTCGGCAAGCTTGGGATGAGGCGTGGAACGGTCGGTGATAAAAGCCACCACATTGATCAACTCGGACTGTTTGACCGGAAAAGTCAGGATGTGACGATCAGGACCGAGGTACATCTGAGGTACTAGCGCAAGGCGCTTCTCGGCGCCCCGCTCTTCCAAAGCAGCTTCTAGTTGTTCGGTGGGAATCATGCCACGATAGGCATAGGTGCCGCTCCAGAATGGTGCGATTTTTCCATACTCCGTCGCGGGTAACACATGCTCGCGCACCGCCGACTTGATGCCATCGAAGCCAATCAGGACATCGGCGGTAAATGAGGTGCCGTCGTCGAATTGGGCAGTGGCGCCCTCTCCATCCTGCTGCACCTTGACGCAGCGCTTGCCGAAGTGGGCGATACCCTCGGGCAGGTGAGCAACGATGGCGTCAAGGAAATCGGCCCGATGAACCGAGGACTGCCCGCAGCCCGGAGCCAGGGTCGCGGTCAGGTAACGATCGTCACTGCCGCGCCGCCACTCGAACCAGACATCCTCAAAGGGTGCCGGCGATGAGTCGGCAATGCTTCGGTAGGGGGCTTCGAGACCGAGTAGCTGAATGGCACGCACCGCGTTGGGACCGAATGAAACACCGGCACCGATTTCGGAGAACTGTGGCGCTGCCTCGAAGAGATTTACATCAAGGTCGCTACGGCGAGAAAGTGCAACCGCGAAGGCAGCACCACCAATACCACCACCAATAATGCCAATCGAAAGGCGCTTTCCAGAAATCTCGGATATCATGGGGGAATCTCTTGTTCAGGGCTTTGGGGATTGTTGTAATGACCCTCACGCTATTGTTCCGCCCAAGCTTCCGCCACACAGCGCCCTGCATTCACTGCATAAACACCACTAATAAGCCAGAAAATCAGATGCTTGCGTTTTTTTCATTGTCGATTGCTAGACCATGGTCGCATAGCGTTACCTGGTATCCGAGCGCTTCTATCCAGCGAGGTCGGGAGACATGAGACGGCTCTCAGAAATCGATATCAACCTGCTGGTGGTATTTGACCTGCTCTATCAAGAACAGAACACTCAGCGTGTTGCACAGCGGCTGGGCATTACCCAGCCTGGAGTCAGTCACGCGCTCAAGCGCCTGCGCCGACTGCTGAACGATGAGCTCTTTGAGCGCACTTCCAGCGGACTGATGCCAACGCCCCAGGCCACTCAGCTGCACCCACCCATCGCCCAGGCCCTTGCTCTGATGCAGGATGCCCTAAACCGACCCGACGACTTCGATCCGGCGACCAGTGAACGCACCTTCAACCTCGCCATGACTGATATCGGTGAGATCGTCTTCCTCCCCAGATTGCTGGACCACCTGGCCAAGCAGGCCCCTGGTATCCGCATCAGCACTGTACGCAGTCACAATGAAGACCTGAAAAGGGAGATGGAGAACGGGACGATCGACCTCGCTGTTGGCCTGATTCCTCAGTTGGGGGCAGGTTTCTACCAGCAGGGACTCTTCATACAGCGATATGTCTGCCTGATGCGTAAAGGTCACCCCCTAGCAGCAGGTGACTTCGGCCTGAAAAAATTCAGAGCAGCTACCCACGCAGTAGTGGTGGCCAAAGGCACGGGGCACGGTATCGTTGAGGAGCAACTTGCACGTGCAGGAGTCGAGCGCCCTGTCCGACTGCAGCTGCCCCATTTCGCCGCGGTTCCCTATATCATCAGCGGTTGCGACTTGGTGGTAACGGTGACAGACAAATTTGCTGAAGCTACCCGAGAACGCTTTGGGCTAGTTCTACACGAGCATCCACTGTCCTTCCCCGAAATCCCCATCAATTTATTTTGGCACCGGCGCTTCCATCAAGATTCAGGCAATCTCTGGCTGCGCAATCTATTTTTTAAGATGTTTTCGGAATAGCCATTGACCAGGCAGCGCATAAAGCTTCAGCGTTGTGGCCAACGACGACACCTTGAAGGACAACCATCGCCCTCATTCACAGCTGGATCGGCACCCTCAGATGTTACGTTCGAAGAGTGTCGCCAGCAGCTGTGCGCCCGGGTGCAAGGGGACGCCCCTGAGCTTGAGCAATCCGAGGGTGATGGGGGGAACCGGGGGCAGGTAGTCGAAGCTGGCTAGCCCGTGGCCGGACAGCGGATCCCGGAATAGTATGCGCGGCCCAAAGCCAATCAGGTCGGTCCGGCGCATCATCTCCGTCATCAGGGTGGGAGAGTCGCATTTGACTACTTGGCGCGAAAAACCAAGGCCCTGTCCCTCCAGCCACGCCACCAACTGCTGCGCCGAGCTGCCAGCGGCCAGGTTGAGTACCCAGCGGGCTCCCACCAACTGGGACCACTCCGTGGCAGCCAGCAACGGATGGCCGACACGTGCGGCGGCTTCAACCAGGATCTGTCCAAGTGGATTAAAGACGATCTCATAGGGCAGGTTGTCCGGCTCTGCCACAGCGATGGCGAAGTCGATGCGCCCCTCCATCAGGCCGGGCAAGACGTTGGTCAGCATGCCCTCCACCAGTGTCAGACTGGCGTCCGGCTGCTCGCGTTCGAAGGCGTCGAGTACGCAGGGCAAGACCGTGGCGGCGATGGCCGGCGTCACGCCAGCGGTGACCTGAATGCCAGCGCCTCCCCTCAGCCAGCGTATCTCGTCTCTGGCCTTGTCCAACGTGGAGAGAGCCAGGCGTGCCCGCGACAGCAATGCCTGGCCGGCTGGCGTGAACTCCACCCCCTTGAAGCTGCGCACCAGCAGCTCGGCCCCGAGATCGGCCTCCAGTTCCCGCAACGCCTTGGTCAGGGCGCTCTGGCTCAGATGCAGCGCCCTGGCGGCCCCGCGAATCGACCCCTGCTCGGCCACCTGCACCAGGGCCTTGAGTTGATGATCCTTCATGGCTTCAGCGAACACCTCTGGTTGTCACCAAGCAGATTATGTCGTCTTTACGTTGCCCCCGACCACTGTCAGCATCGATTTCACCATAACAAATCCAAGCTAGACGGTGCTTACCATGACGCCCCCCATGAATACCCAGCCAGACCTCGACAACATGAAGGCCTGGCGTCACCAGATCCATCAATACCCTGAGCTCGGCTTCGAGGAGGTCGCCACCAGCCGCCTGGTGGCGGAGCGGCTGGCCGAGTGGGGCTACGAGGTGCATACCGGCATCGCCGACACCGGCGTGGTCGGCGTGCTGCGCTGGGGCGACAGCTCAGGCCCCCGGCTCGCGCTGCGGGCCGACATGGACGCCCTGCCCATTCATGAAGAGACCGGTCTGCCCTGGGCCAGTCAGGTGGCAGGCAAGATGCACGCCTGCGGCCACGACGGCCATACCGCCATCCTGCTGGGCGCCGCCGAGGCTCTGGCCCGCCAGCAGCGCGCGAAAGGCCTGCCGGGCAGCGGCACCCTGACCCTGATCTTCCAGCCCGCTGAAGAGCTGGGGGGCGGCGGCGGTGCCCGGCGCATGATCGAAGAAGGCCTCTTCGAGCGCTTTCCCTGCGATGCCCTCTTCGGCCTTCACAACTATCCCGGCAAGCCCACCGGCCACTTCTATTTTCGCGAGGGCGCCTTCCTGGCCTCCTCGGACAAGGTCACGCTCACCTTCGTCGGCAAGGGCGGGCACGGCGCCATGCCGCAGATGGCCGTGGACCCGACCCTGCCCGCCGCTGCCACCGTGATGGCCCTGCAGAGCATCGTGGGGCGTAACGTGGACCCCAACCTGGCATCGGTGATCAGCGTGGGCCGCCTGCAGGCGGGCAACGCCTACAACATCATCCCCGGGAGCGCCGAGCTCGAACTGAGCGTCAGGACCCTGGACCCCGAGGTGCGCGACACCCTGGAGCGGCGCATCCGCGCCGTCGCCCA
>Ga0194138_10001742_pt1 | contig 10407 bp, 8 predicted proteins | sample TARM_MetaG_T2_14_FD_134022 | JGI IMG/M metagenome (GOLD analysis project Ga0194138, IMG submission 134022) | Freshwater microbial communities from Pennsylvania, USA, analyzing microbe dynamics in response to fracking - TARM_MetaG_T2_14 (version 2) | ecosystem: Environmental > Aquatic >...
AGGTAATCTTATTGGCGGCGTGAAAAATCCATTCCTTAAAGCGAGTGACTGGGGCTGGGAGATTGACCCGGTCGGCTTACGTATTAGCTTGAATGAATTATATGGCCGTTACCGTAAACCACTGATGGTCGTAGAGAATGGTTTAGGTGCCTATGATGAAGTCGAAGCAGATGGCTCAATCAATGATGATTACCGGATTGACTATTTACGTGAACACATTAAACAAATGGGTGAAGCGGTAAAAGACGGCGTTGACCTCATTGGTTATACATCTTGGGGTTGTATTGACCTTGTCAGTGCATCAACTGGTGAATATTCAAAACGTTATGGCTTCATTTATGTGGATAAACATGATGACGGCTCTGGTACGTTAGAACGAAAGAAGAAAAAATCATTTGATTGGTATAAAAATGTGATTAAGACAAATGGTGACCAGTTGTAATTTAGGATTATTAGAAAAATATAACTTATAGCTATTAGTTAGCAGGAAGTTTAAATGTCAATAAACAAGGCCGTCAAGTCTAGGGGGGAATAAATAGCCCTAGACTTGGCGGTATTCATATTTTAATTTAGAGTGAATTGTTTAGTCCATATTTTTATTTGTACGTTGACTTTAATGTGCGTGAATACTCATTATAAAATCTGAATAGATATTTTACTATACTACCGGAAAAATTATAACCCCAACAGGGAGTGAAAACGCTTTAAAATATAGTTGAGACATTTCGGAGGTGAAGAAGATGAATTCTCGACAGTTTAATTTACTTACATATTTAATAGGGGAAGAAGAGCCGATCACAGGTCAGTATTTAGCTAAACAGATACAAGTAACGTCGCGTACAGTGCGAAATGATTTAAAAGTTATCGATCATTTTTTATCTTCCGAAAGTCTGGGCGCATCGATAAAGTCTTTAAAAGGAAAAGGTTATATATTAGAAGTTGAGAATGAGCAAGTTTTTAATGAATATTTAAAATCTTGTATAGAAGAAGATGAACAATTACCTATTGAACCTGAAGATCGTGTTCACTTCCTAGTTAAGAAATTTTTATTAGAATCACACTTCATTAAAATAGAGGATTTGGCTGATGAATTATATGTGAGTCGATCAACACTTCAGAATGATCTTAGGGATGTCAAAGTAGTGCTAGATCGATATAACTTATGCCTTGAAAAGCGTCCAAGTTATGGCTTAAAAGTTATAGGAAAAGAAAAGGATATACGAGAGGCAATTTCTGATCTTTTATTTAAACGTGTGAGTGTATCATTAGAGCATTTATTACCTGAAGGTTGGGAGTTACCATTAGATGATGTCAACTTAATTAGACATATCGTATTAGAACACCTTAGAGGAGTGAAGCTAAATCTATCAGATATCGCGCTCAACAATCTGGTTGTTCATATTGCCATTGCGTGTCATCGGGTTAAGACAGAACAGTACGTCACTTTAGTAAATAAAGATCGGGCAATGATAATGGAAAAACCTGAGTTTCAAGTTGCGGAAGCGATTATAAAAGATATTGAACAAGCCCTTAATATTAATTTCCCAAGTGTTGAAATTTCATATGTTGCTATGCACTTGTTAGGCACAAAGTTATTTCTTGATCAAACAACGCTACCACCTAAAGAAGCTTTTGATGAACAAATAATGGAAACTGTTGAAAGGATGGTTAATTTAGTATCAAAAACATTAGACTTAGATATTGAACAAGATAAAGAATTAAAAGCAGCTGTTGCTATCCATTTAAAACCAGCTATTCACAGATATAAGTATAAAATGGCAATCAGAAACCCTATGCTGGAAGCGATAAAAACAAATTATCCGTTGGCTTTTGATGCAGGGGTCATTGCAAGTAAAGTCATTGAAGAACATTATAAAATTAAAGTAGATGAGCATGAAATAGGGTATATTGCACTCCATTTTGGTGCAGCAATCGAGCGTGCAAAAATGAAGACAAAACCAAAAAGATGTTTAATTGTATGTACAACTGGATTAGGTAGTGCCCAATTATTGTTATATAAAATGCGTGCTAAATTTGGCAATCAGTTAACTATTGTTGGAACAACAGAACTACATCGATTGAACGAATATAATTCAAAGTCGATTGATTTTATCGTTAGTACTGTACCACTACCAAAAGACATTAATGTGCCTTACGTCGTTGTAAGTACTTTATTAGGTGGAAATGAACTATCGGAGATAGAGACGATGATTGGTAGAGAGCGATCAATCATTGATAATTATGTAGATGAGTCATTTATTGATGTAAGGCTAGAATTAGACACAATGCATGATTGTTTATGGTATTTAAGTGAGAAGCTGACACAAAAAGGTTTGGTGTCACAAGGATACGCTGTCTCTGTTTTAGAGAGAGAAGCTATTGCTACAACGAATTTTGGTAACTTAGTCGCCATTCCTCATCCATTGGAACCACACACAAATAAAACATTTTGGTCAATTCTTACATTAAAAGAACCGATAACTTGGGGGGATTCGCAAGTGCAGCTTGTCTGCTTGTTGAATATTGCAAAAAATAACAAAGAGAATTTAGAACCAATGTATCAACAATTAATTTATTTAATGGACAATAAAAATATTGTTAATCAAATAATTAACGCAAGAACCCCAAGAGATGTTATTAAGGTTATGAAAGGTGCGCTTAAGTGATGAAAAGACTCGAAGCAAAATGCTTCGAGTCTTTTGTATTTTAATTATATGTAAGCGTTTCCTTTGGTAAGAGGAAAAGGATTAGATTTAGATATTGTTTGTGATGCATTATGATAAAAGTGTAATAAATAATATAATTTTTAGGAGGAAAACGAAATGAAAACAATTATGTTGGTATGTGCAGCAGGAATGAGTACGAGCCTATTAGTAACAAAAATGCGAGAAGCAGCAAAGGATCAAAATATCGAAGCAGATATCTTTGCGAATGCAGCATCTGAGTTGGATCATGTGATTGAAAATAAGAATGTTGATGTTGTTTTGCTAGGGCCTCAAGTTAAATTTATGAAAGATCAGATTGCTGGAAAGTTAGAACCAAAAGGAATTCCGGTTGAATCAATTGATATGCAGCATTATGGAATGATGAACGGTGTGAAAGTATTAGAACAAGCTAATCGTATCATTGATAATAAATAGTAATTATTAAAGTATATAAGGGGATTTACTAAACATATTTATATGGGGGTATATAATATGCAAAATTTCATTAGTTTTTTAGAAAGAAAGATGGCACCATTTGCGATTAAATTAGATGGTAACCGTTACATTACTGCTATCAAGAACGGGTTCTTTGGAGCAATGCCACTATTAATTATTGGTTCGTTCTTCTTATTAATTGCTAACTTGCCAATCGGTGGCTATCCAGAGTTTATGGCATCGATTCTAGGGGAAGATTGGGCATCTTACTTTATGGTTCCTTACTCAGTCACGATGGACATAATGACCATATATGTGATTATTGCCATGGCAAATAGTTTGGCAAAATCATATAAATTGGATCAGGTGGCAGGCATGACCGCTACAGTAGTTGCTTTCTTAGTCTTAACACCATTAATGCCACTAGAAGATGGCGGTGTAGGAATCCCGGCGTTTAACTTAAGTGCAAGTGGGCTATTCTTAGGTATGTTAACCGCAGTTCTTGCTGTTGAAATTTTACGATTTGTGGATAAAAAAGGTTGGAAAATTAAAATGCCTGACTCAGTGCCTGAAAATGTGGCAAGATCGTTTTCAGCATTGATACCGTTGTTAATTGTTATTATCATTTTCAATTTAATTCGTATCGTTGTTGGATTCACTTCATTTGGTACTGTTCAAGACATTATTTATCACTACCTACAAATACCTTTATTGAGTTTAGGTAGTACATTACCTGCAACTATTGTTGTTACAATCTTTGAACAATTATTATGGTTCTTTGGTATTCACGGATCAAATGTTGTTGGCGGAGTAATGCAACCAATTTGGTTATCACTAACTGCAGAGAATGCAGCTGCATTTGCTGCTGGGGAAAGTTTACCACACATTATTAACTTTCAATTCTATTCTAACTTTATGAAAGTTGGTGGTGCTGGCGGTACGATGGGCTTAGTTATCGCATTGTTATTCTTTGCGAAGTCAAAACAATTTAAAACGCTAGGGAAATTAGCAATTGGACCTGGATTTTTCGGTATTAATGAACCTTTAACATTCGGTATTCCGCTTGTTTTGAACCCGATTATGATGATTCCATTTATTCTTAGTCCGATTATTTTAGCAGTTGTTGCCTATTTCGCAATGTCTTCTGGTTTAGTACCATTTACGAATGGTACCAATATACCGTGGACAACGCCGCCAATAATCGCTGGTTTCTTAGTAAGTGGATGGAAAGGGGCTATTTTAAATGTGGTACAAATTTTCATCTCATTCTTTGTTTATTACCCATTCTTTAAATCAGCGGATCGATTAGCATATAAAAAACAACTAGAAGAAGAAGGCGCAGAAGCTTAAAGAGCGTCGTTTAGGGGGACGATATAATGGAACAAGTTACAGATGAACAAGCAATTGCTTTTCAAATCATTAGTAGTGTAGGGATGGCAAAAAGCACAGTAATGGAAGCGCTCTTTGCGGCTAAGAAAGGAGACTTTCAAGAGGCAGAACATAAGTTAAAAGAGGCTAAGGAGTATTTTGTCGATGGACACCATGCACATGCGTCGTTGATACAGAAAGAGGCACAAGGTGACGAGGTAAAGTTATCCTTAATCTTCATGCATGCTGAAGATCAGTTAATGACCACGGAAACAATTTCTCTATTAGTAAAGGAAATGATTTACATGCATAAGTTGATTCAAGAAAAATAAAGGGGTTTTGACGATGGATAAAGAATTTCCTAAAGGATTTCTCTGGGGTGGTGCTGTTGCCGCACACCAACTTGAAGGAGGATATCGATCTGGAGGAAAAGGCTTAAGTATAGCAGATGTGTTAACCGCAGGTACAAAAAATCAACCAAGAATGATTACTGAAGGTGTACTAGAAACTGAGATATATCCAAATCACGAAGCGATAGATTTTTATCATCATTATAAAGAAGATATCAAATTATTTGCAGATATGGGCTTTAAAAGTTTTAGGACAAGTATTGCTTGGTCGAGAATTTATCCGAACGGTGATGAAAAAGAACCGAACGAGGCAGGATTGAAATTTTATGATAATCTGTTTGATGAGTTAATAAAATATGGTATAGAACCAGTTGTCACATTGAGTCACTTTGAAATGCCTTATCATTTGGCTAAAGAATATGGAGGTTTTTATAATCGTCAAGTAATTGATTTTTTTGTACGGTATGCTGAAACAGTTATGGATCGATATAAAGACAAGGTCAAGTATTGGCTCACTTTTAATGAAATTAATAATCAAACCAATGTAGATAACGATATATTTGGCTGGACATGTTCTGGCGTAAAGTACTCAGAATTTAAGAATAAAGAAGAGGCCATGTATCAAGTAGCTCATCATGAATTGGTTGCTAGTGCCAAGGTTGTTAAGATGGGGAAAACGATTAATTCTCAATTTGAAATTGGGTGTATGGTTTCATTTGTACCTTTCTACCCATATTCCTGTGACCCAAAAGATATTATACTAGCAAAAAAAGCAATGCATGAACGTTTCTTTTTCCCCGATGTTCATGTTAGAGGATACTATCCAAGTTATATTGAAAGAGAGTGGGAAGCAAAAGGTTATAATATAAAGATGGCCTGTGATGATTTACAAACATTGGCTGAAGGTACAGTTGACTATATTGGCTTTAGTTACTATATGTCAAATGCAGTTAAGTCTGATGTTACGAATCAGACAAATCAATCATTAGATGGATCATCATATCATTCAGTTAAAAATCCTTATGTTCAAGCAAGTGATTGGGGTTGGCAGATTGATCCTGTTGGCTTGCGTTATAGTCTCATGACATTGTATGAACGCTATCAACTACCACTGTTTATAGTGGAGAATGGTTTTGGTGCTTATGATTCGGTTAATGAAGATGGAACTATAGTTGATGACTATCGAATCGATTATTTACACGCACATATAAAAGAAATGAAGAGAGCAGTCATTGAAGATGGTGTAGAATTATTAGGGTATACAGCATGGGGATGTATTGATCTTGTTTCTTTTACCACAGGCGAGACGGAAAAACGTTATGGGTTTATCTATGTTGATAAAGATAATGAAGGAAATGGTACTTTAAAAAGAACGAAGAAAAAGTCATTTGATTGGTATGAAAATGTCATAAAAACGAATGGAAAGAATATTTAATCAATGTTGCTTTAAACCACCCTAAAGGTACTTTTTCCTTTAGGGTGGTTTATTATCAAAGTGAAGGAGAAGACATGAGAAACAGGTATAAAGTAATTATTATAATGATTTTAGGAAATGTGTTGTTAGGTATTGCGGTTGGCTTTTTGAGAATTGCACAGCTAGGGACTGATCCATTTGCCACTATGAACATAGGGGTAAGTAGCAAGCTAGGTTTATCTTTAGGGGTTTATCAAGTTATTTTTAATGTGGTTCTTTTTACTTTAATGTTGATAAAAGCGCGTCACTTAATTGGATTTGGTACGCTAGTCAATATGGTGATTCTTGGATTCATTTCAGATTTTGTCGTTGCTTTATTAGAGCCTGATAAAATAAGTGAGATGAACATCGTAGTGCAGATACTGTTATTAACCGTTGGTGTTATTATTACTGCAATCGGCTTGTCTCTTTATATGTCAGCTGAATTAGGTATTTCACCGTATGATGCTCTTCCATTAATGATTGAAGGCATGACAAATAATAAGATCTCATTTAAGTTTGCGCGAATGATTGTCGATTCTACTGCTGTTGTTATTGGATTAGCTTTCGGTGCGGTTGTAGGAATTGGCACATTGATTGTAGCACTGAGTTTAGGTCCGCTAGTTGCATACTTTAATATGAAATTATCAAAGCCAATTATTAAAAATATGCAAGCGAATAGAATAGTAAGAATGTCGAGTCAGGTTAGATTCAAACGAATGAGTTAAACGAGCAGACAATAAATATGAGAGGGAAGTCTTCTTGATAATGTGAAGCGAGTGATTAAATAGTGTAAAGAAATACGGGCGAATCAATACATGGATTAATAATGCAGGTATTGATGTCAGCCTTAAAAAATGTGGCAGTCGGCAGTCAATGATAGATATAAACCTGATAAGTGTTTTAACTGTTATCATAGCTTTATTTCCAATTGTGAAGAATCAAAACTATGATTAGTCATGTTATTACAACAACTTCAATTGCAGATTATGTGGTATTTAAGCAATGTGGTATCAATTGTAAGACAAAATTTGCTGTATGAGTCATTATGGAAGAGTTGAGAGTAGAAGAAAGAAGAAAGTCTTATTAGAACCAGAAGATATAATCCTTTGCATTCGGTAAGAGGAAGGGTTTTGTGATAAGTGAAAGCCTTATGCATCCAATTTAAAAACAGGATTAAGTGAAATAATTAATGCTAACGTAGAGGGTGATAAGGTGCATGAAAATATATCGAATGGTATTATTTATAATACTTATTATTTTAGTGGGGATTGGAGCATCCTTAACTTTAAAAGCCACAGTAGGTGTAGGTGCTTGGAATGCCTTAGCTCAATCAATTTCGCATCTATCACACGTAAAAGTAGGAACCATTGTAATGGCACTGAATAGTTTTTGTGTATTAGGACAATGGCTGCTACTTAGGCGTAGGTTTGGCATGAGAAATCTGCTTCAATTACCTGTGGGGATAGTGATAGGTGCTGTTATTAATATTATTTACTACGATGTGTTGGGCGGTTTTACAGTTGAGACTTACTTTTACCGATTAGTGTTGCTCATCATAGCTTACAATATATTAGCGGTATCTGTAGCGGCGGTTATTGTACTAGATGTTATTTCATTTCCTTTAGAAGGATTTTGTATGGTGCTCAGTGAACAAAAGGGATGGTCATTTTCGAGTGTCCGACAGTTCGCTGATGTATTTAGTATTCTAATTGTGTTGATACTTACTCTCTCAATGTCAATAGAGTCAACGATTAGAGAAGGGACATTTATAGGAATGTTTTTATTAGGGCCATTAATGGGTTATTATATGCGACTCATAGCTCCAATTTTAAGAAACAAACATTAGTAGTTATATTTTGAGACCCACCTAACTTCACTTAGTTAATTTGGAGTTAGTTGGGTCTATTTTTACTCTGAACACCAATGGATAAAATCATTGTAAAGATGAAAAGATGTTAATGTTAAAACAACCAGTTGTAAAGCAAACTCCCGACAATAATAATTAAAATAATGAAGAACATTACAAAGGGGTTACCGAAAAAGGCCCGGTCGAACGTATCTTTGTCACGATCCGAATCTTTTGGTGGTTGAGTATGGCGCATGCAACCACCTCCTTTTTTGATTTTTTTACATATAGTCAAGGTTACCACATAACAAAAAAATATAAAAGAATATTCAGAAAAAGATAAAAAATAATGGTGATAAGGTAGCGGGCTGTCTCTTTTATATGATGATGTACTATAATATATAAGCGCTTACTGGTTCGCTAGTCATTTAATTTTAGAGGTATATAAGACTAGAAATTAGTGCGTGTGCGCATATCGAGAGCAGGGTAGACATCAAATGAATGATGTAAAAAATATAAGTTGTTTAAAGTAAAGGAGGCTGACTTTTGAAGAATAATTACCGACTATTAGCACTAAGTGTCGCTGTTATTATAAGTGCTGTCGTACTGCTGTTTCACATTGTGTCACATAATGAAACAGAAAAAGTCTATGTCAGTCAAATTGAAGATGCCGTATTAGAACTAAAGAAAGATTTTTTAAAAGATACGGTTAATAACACAATTACTCAAATCGATCGTTTACGCGCGTCAAAACAAGAAGTGTATCAATTAAATACAGATAAACGTTTAGAACGTCTGTCAGCATTAGCTGAAGATATGTCAGAGGCTGCGTTTATCGACCTGTATGAACGAGAGTTTCAGCTTAGCGATGATCAGTTGTGGACGGCTTACTTATTTGATCGTGAAACAGACACGCTCATTTTTTCAACAGAAACTGACGGAGAAAGTGTGTCTCGTTCTGAGATTGAAGCAACTCTAGCGGCTGAAGCCGTGATTGAGAATGGGGTATTAACGGGTGTTTTTGGTGTGAGTCATTCATATATTGACACGATTGTTCAGTCAGATATTACAGAAGTTATTCATCATCAAACATATGAAAATGATGCTTATATTTGGGTGAATGAAGTGGTGAATTATGAAGGCGGAAAGGATTATGCGATTCGCCGTATTCATCCTAATTTGATCGAGACAGAAGGGGATTATCTGTCAACAACAATGACAGATGCGGTAGGTGGGACCCCGCATTTAACAGAATTGAATGGCATAAATCGAAACGGTGAATTGTTTTTTACCTATTACTTCAAGAAACTACAATCAGATGATGTCTCAAAGAAGATTACCTATGCAAAACTCTATGAACCGTATGATTGGATTGTAGCAATGGGGGTTCATTTAGATGATTTAGATGGCTATGTAAGCGACGTACGATCTGAAAGCGAAAGTTTGCTTACAGAGACGGTGCGTGACGTGTTGCTTTATCTCATTTCGGCGCTAGTCCTTGGATTCTTATTAATCTATATTATTATGGAAAGAAATTTACGCAAGTCAACGAAGCGATTAATGGAAGAAGCGAGTATAGACCCACTTACGGGAGCTGAGAGCCGTCGTTATGGTGAGCGTATTTTAGCGCATCAGTATGAAAGATTCCACGTGAAGAAAAAACAAGCGTACGTAGCGATGTTTGATATTGATGATTTTAAACAAATCAATGATCAATACGGTCATGAGGCGGGAGATCAAGTATTAAAACACGTAACAACGACAGTACAAGACATCATAGGCGAAGATGGTCACTTAATTCGTTGGGGCGGGGATGAATTTGTCGCCGTATTTGATCAGACATCTAAAGACAATGCTATTATGCGACTGGACCGCGTGCTCTATTACTTTGAAACGCATCCTGTTACGTTAGAAGATACTCAGGTTACAATTTCTCTATCGATTGGCTTGTCCGCATTTATGCCTAAAGACCGCGATTATCAAGAAGCGGTGAAGCGAGCGGATTCAGCTATGTATGAATCAAAAAAACATGGGAAATGCCGATTGACCGTGAGTGATTAATCTGTTTGAGCATATTCAACACAAGCTTTGTATAACTAATGTATAATGACAATTATACTATTTATCACTAGTGTCGCATAAAAATTTTCGGACTATTTTAACAATATTCATAATCTTCTGAAAGTGTATTTTTATATAAAAAAATCCTTTATAATGGTTAGGTGGTAGTAAACCAATCCAAATCCA
>Ga0194138_10001743_pt1 | contig 10390 bp, 12 predicted proteins | sample TARM_MetaG_T2_14_FD_134022 | JGI IMG/M metagenome (GOLD analysis project Ga0194138, IMG submission 134022) | Freshwater microbial communities from Pennsylvania, USA, analyzing microbe dynamics in response to fracking - TARM_MetaG_T2_14 (version 2) | ecosystem: Environmental > Aquatic >...
ACTAGCTGAAAAGGGAATTCAGCCAGATTTTGTTGCAGGATTGAGCCTCGGAGAATATACAGCACTGGTGAAAGCCAATGCTTTTTCTTTTAATGAGGCTATTTCGCTCGTAGCGAAACGCGGCAAATACATGAGTGAAGCGGTGCCGGCAGGCCGTGGCAAGATGGCTGCCGTCATGAATGCGGAACGCACTGTGATCGAAGAGTCGTGCCGGGAAGCTAGCGAGACAGCCTATGTCGCGCCAGCCAACTACAATATGCCGACGCAGATCGTCATCGGCGGGGAAATCGAAGGCGTCGATAAAGCCATCGAAATTCTTGAATCCAAAGGCGTGAAACGCATCATCCCTTTGAACGTCAGCGGACCTTTCCATACGGCACTGTTGCATCCTGCAGCGGAAAAGTTGGAAGCGGCTTTGTCCGAAGTGAATGTGGCTGAACCAAGCATACCTGTCGTAGGCAATACTGAAGCGACGATCGTAGCGAAAGACGCCATCAAGGGTCTCTTGGTGCGCCAGATCGAATCGCCGGTATTATGGGAAGATAGCGTCCGCAAACTGGTTGAACTGGGTGTGGACACCTTCGTGGAAGTCGGACCAGGGACGACGTTAAGCAAATTCATCAAAAAAATCAATAAAGAGGTCGCTGTTTACAATGTCGAGGATTTGAAATCCCTCAACAAGACCCTTGAAGCGTTACAAAAATAAAAAGATCATACATGAAATGAGGGATAGTCTTGGATTTAAAAGGAAAGACGGTCATCGTCACTGGTAGTTCAAGAGGCATCGGCGAAGCCATCGCTGAAGCGTATGCAAAACGTGGAGCCAATATCGTTCTGAATGCGCGCAAACCGATCGCTGAAGAAAAAGTTGCGCATCTGGAATCATACGGCGTGACTGTCAAAACGCTCTTAGGCGATGTCAGTGATTTCGAGACTGCAAAAGAAATCGTCAGCCAAGCCAAAGAACTTTTCGGTTCCGTTGATGTTTTGGTCAACAATGCAGGGATCACCCGCGACAAATTGATCATGCGCATGGATGAAGAGGACTTCGATGCCACTTATCAAGTGAATCTGAAAGGTACCTTCAATATGATCCGCCACGCTTTGCCGCTTATGCTGAAGCAAAGAGCCGGCAGCATCATCAATATTTCAAGCGTCGTCGGTGAAACCGGAAATACAGGGCAGGCCAACTATGCTGCCAGCAAAGCCGGTATCATCGGATTGACGAAATCTGTCGCCCGTGAAGCTGCGACAAGAGGCATTACTTGTAATGCCATTGCTCCAGGATTCATCGAAACGGAAATGACGGATGTTCTTTCAGAAAAGATTCAGGAACAGATGTTGACGCAAATCCCATTGAAACGATTTGGAAAAGCCGAAGAAGTGGCAAATACTGCTGTCTTCTTGAGTGAGAATTCTTACATCACCGGCCAGACCATCAGTGTCAATGGCGGCATGTACATGTAAGACAGGAGGATAATTATGAATCGCGTTGTTATTACAGGTATGGGTGCTATCACACCTTTAGGAAATACAGTCACTGAATATTGGGATGGCATCAAAAACGGTAAAAATGGCATTGCTGCCATCACTAATTTTGACGCATCCGAAACAGGCATTTCTGTCGCAGGCGAAGTGAAGGATTTCGATGCGACTCAATATATGGACCGCAAAGAATACAAGCGTATGGATCTGTTTTCGCAATATGCGGTAGCGGCTTCTGCACAAGCCGTTGAACAAAGCGGCATCGACATGGAGAAGATCGATGCGGATCGCTTTGGCGTTACCATCGGCTCTGGTGTCGGCGGCTTCATCACAATGGAATCCGGCATCATCAAAATGCATGAAAAAGGACCGAAGCGCGTACCCCCGATGTTCGTACCGATGGCAATCGGAAACATGGCGGCAGGAAACACTGCCATCAAATTCGGCGCCAAAGGACCGAGCATGGACATCGTGACTGCTTGCGCTTCTGCGACAAACTCGATCGGTGAAGCGTTCCGCAGCATCAAACATGGTTACGCAGACCTGATGCTTGCAGGCGGATCGGAAGCTACTGTCTGCGAAATCGGCATCGCCGGGTTTGCGGCGTTGACGGCTCTGTCGACAAGCACAGATCCGAATCGCGCTTCCATTCCTTTCGATAAAGAAAGAAATGGTTTTGTAATGGGTGAAGGCGCGGGCATCCTGATGCTTGAAAATCTTGATCACGCATTGGCACGCGGCGCAAACATCTTGGCTGAAGTTGTCGGATATGGCGTCACCTGTGATGCTTATCATATGACGGCTCCATCAGCTGATGGAAGCGGTGCTGGCAAAGCGATGATCCAAGCCATGAAAGAAGCGGGCATCACGCCGGCGCAAGTCGATTACATCAATGCGCACGGAACAAGCACGCCAGCAAATGATTCCGGAGAAACAGCCGCCATCAAATATGCATTCGGCGAAGAAGCATACAACGTTGCTATCTCAAGTACAAAGAGCATGACCGGGCATTTGTTGGGCGCTGCCGGCGGTATTGAAGCTGTTGCCTGTGTTAAAGCCATACAGGATGCCTTTGTTCCGCCTACAATCGGCTTCCAAGTGGCTGATGAAGGCTGCGATTTGGACTACATCCCGAATGTTGGGCGTGAAAAAGAAGTTACTTACACATTGAGCAACTCTTTGGGCTTCGGCGGCCATAATGCCGTATTATGTTTCAAAAAATGGGAGGCTTAATACGTGAATATTGAAGATGTAAAAAGCCTTATTTCCTTGATCGATGAATCAAGCTTGACTGAGTTGCATTATCAGACTGGTGACTTTCAACTTTTGTTGTCCAAGAACAAGTTGGTCCAAGCGAACCAACTCTCTGCTGAGAGCGTTCCGGCAGCGGCTCCAACTCAGGCAGTGACTGCTCCGGCGCAAGCCGTCAAAGAAGTTGTCGCTGAAGCGACTGCTGCAAAAGAAGGAAAAATCATCACTTCTCCGATTGTCGGCGTTGTTTACCTAGCACCGACTCCGGATGCTAAACCATATGCCACTAAAGGCCAAAACATCGCAAAAGGCGACGTTGTCTGCTTGGTGGAAGCAATGAAACTAATGAATGAAATCAAGAGCGAATTCGATGGGGAAATCGTCGAAGTATTGGTTGAAAACGAACAAATCGTTGAATACAACCAACCACTGTTCCGCATCGTCTAAAAAAAGGAGACTAATATAATGAGTTTATTAAGCGCACAAGAAGTAATGGATATCATCCCAAACCGCTACCCGATTTTCTTCATCGACAAAGTTGAAGAATTGACACCAGGCGAACACATCGTCTGCTATAAAAACGTTACGATCAATGAACCTTTCTTCCAAGGCCATTTCCCTGGCGAACCAGTAATGCCGGGCGTGCTGATCGTGGAAGCATTGGCGCAAGCTGGTTCCATTCCATTGTTGACATTGCCTGATTTCAAGGGCCAAACAGCTTACTTAGGCGGCTTGAATAAAGTCAAATTCCGTCAAAAAGTTGTTCCTGGGGACGTTTTGCGTCTTCAAGTGGATATCGTCAAATTGAAAAAATTTGCAGGTATCGGTTATGGACAAGCTTTTGTCGGAGACAAAAAAGTTTGTGAAGTTGAAATGACATTTATCATTGGTAGATAGTATGTTTACGAAGGTATTGATCGCAAACAGAGGAGAAATTGCTGTCAGGATCATCCGAGCTTGTCATGAGTTAGGAATCCAGACGGTCGCTGTCTATTCTGAAGCTGACCGCGAAGCGTTGCACACACAATTGGCCACCCAAGCTATTTGTATCGGTCCTGCAAAAGCGAGCGATTCCTACTTGAATATGACAAGCATTTTGAGTGCAGCAGTCGTAACAGGAGCCCAAGCCATCCACCCTGGCTTCGGTTTCCTCTCGGAAAACAGTGCGTTCGCCACAATGTGCGAAGAAATGAATATCCGATTCATCGGACCTTCTTCCACCATCATCGACCTGATGGGCAACAAAGCGAATGCCCGCAAAACGATGATTGCAGCAGGCGTACCAGTCACTCCGGGAAGCGAAGGCTACATTTCTTCATACGAAGAGGCAGTGGCTCAAGCGGAGCAGATCGGTTATCCGGTCATCCTGAAAGCTGCCGCTGGTGGCGGCGGCAAAGGGATGCGGAAGGTCTACCAAGAAAACGGACTGGAGGCGGCCTTCAGCCAAGCGAAAGCGGAAGCGAAGGCTGCCTTCGGGGACGACCGCATGTATCTTGAAAAGATCATCACACCGGCCCGTCATATCGAAGTACAGATTTTGGGGGATTCGTTCGGCAATGTGGTCCATCTGGGCGAGCGCGATTGCTCGCTTCAGCGCAACCACCAAAAAGTCTTGGAAGAAAGCCCGTCCACGTTCATCTCCGAAGAGACACGCAAAGCGATGGGTGATGTCGCTATCCGGGCGGCCAAGCATGTAGGCTACACCAATGCAGGTACGATCGAGTTCCTCGTTGATACGGAGCAACGTTTCTATTTCATGGAAATGAACACGCGCATCCAAGTGGAGCATCCGGTAACTGAAATGGCGACCGGCATCGATATCGTAAAGGAACAATTGCGCGTCGCAAGCGGTGAGCCATTGTCCTTTACGCAGGATGAAGTCGTCATTACCGGCCATACGATTGAATGCCGCATCAACGCTGAAAATCCGGCACTGGGTTTCCGCCCATCATCCGGTAAAATCGACTACCTGTTCCTGCCAAGCGGCGGGAATGGCCTGCGTGTGGAAAGCGCCATGTACGGCGGATATATGATTCCGCCATTCTATGACTCGATGATCGCCAAAATCATCACAAAAGGCGACGACAGAAACGAAGCAATCGCCAAAATGAGGCGTGCGCTGCAGGAACTGGTCATCGAGGGAGTCGACACGAACCAATTCTTCCAGGAAGATATTCTGCAGGATCCTAATTTCATTTCCGGAGATTACGATACGGAATATCTTCAGAACGTGTTCCTGAAGACTTGGGCACCCGAAGAAGAGGAAAGTGTATAAATCAATTAGTCAAGAAGTCACACTAGAGGTGAGGAAATGAAATTATTTCGTAAGCGTCCTTACATTCCGATAGCTCAAGTTCCCGCTTCACAAGCGGCCGATCAGAAACCGATCGTTCCTGAAGGCTTATGGGAAAAATGCCCGAATTGTCAAAAGACGATCTACAGCAAGGATTTAGGGAAAGACAAAGTATGCCCGCATTGTGCCTATAATTTCAGGATTTCGGCATACGAACGCATTTCCCATATCGCTGACGAAGGCACTTTTGATGAGTGGAACGCGCTTATGCCCGAAGAAAATCCTTTGGCATTTCCGGGGTATGAGAACAAGCTGAAGATTGCCAAAGAAAAAACGGGACTTGATGAGGCGGTTGTGACCGGCGCGGCATTCATCAATAAGCATAAAGTTGCTTTGTGTGTGATGGATTCGAACTTTATCATGGCAAGCATGGGGAAAGTGGTCGGAGAGAAGCTGACGCTTGCGTTTGAACGCGCAACGGATGAAAAACTCCCGATCATTGTCTTCACTGCTTCAGGCGGCGCCAGAATGCAGGAAGGCATCATGTCCTTGATGCAGATGGCGAAAGTCAGCGTTGCGGTCTCCAATCACAGCAAGGCAGGATTGTTGTACATCACGGTCCTTACCGATCCGACGACTGGGGGCGTAACAGCCAGCTTTGCGATGCAGGGGGATATCATCCTTGCGGAAACAGGGGCGACTGTCGGTTTCGCCGGCAAACGCGTCATCGAGCAGACGATCAAAGCGAATTTGCCTGAAGGATTCCAGACAGCCGAAAAGGTGCTGGAAAACGGCTTTATCGACAAGATCGTTGCCAGAAAAGACTTGAAAAGAGCATTGCAGCATATCCTGCTGATCCATGCTCCTGCAGAAAAGGCGGGTGAAGCGCAGTGAAGGATGTCAAAGATATTATCACAGCTGCAAGAAGCGTCTCCCGTCTGACGGCCACCGAAATGATCCATGCCATCTGTGAAGGCTTTGTCGAGTTCCACGGCGACAGAAAATTCGGTGACGACCCTGCCATCGTCGGCGGGATCGCCTTGCTGGATGACATGCCGGTGACCGTCATCGGAACTCAAAAAGGCCATGATGTGACTGAAAATGTCTATCGGAATTTCGGATCACCGCATCCGGAAGGTTATCGTAAAGCGATCCGTTTGATGAAACAGGCGGAAAAATTCAACCGTCCGATCGTCACCTTCATCAATACCTCAGGCGCTTTTTGCGATGTCGATTCTGAGGACAGAGGCATCGGTGAAGCGATCGCTGAATCGCTTCTGGTGATGAGCCAACTGACGGTTCCCTTCATCGCGATCTTCATCGGCGAAGGGGGCAGCGGCGGCGCCTTGGCCTTGGCGATGGGCAACGAGGTTTGGATGTTGGAGAACACCATGTATTCCGTCCTGTCTCCGGAAGGTTTTGCCTCCATTTTATGGAAAGACTCTTCACGGTCGGATGAAGCAGCCAAAGTAATGAAGTTGACGCCGGATGATCTTTTAGCACTGGACGTCGTTGATAAGATCATTATGGAAAGCCGCAGAAAAGTGGCGCGTAAATCGGATGATGTCATGCTGGAACTGAAGCGGGAATTAAGTGCCAAGCTGAAAGAGCTGAAGCAACTGAGTCCGGCGGAATTGGTCGAGCAACGCCAAAAACGATTCCGGAATTATTGATCAAAGAAAAGCTATGGACCGCACGCACAGCATCAGTTGTGTGGGCGGTTTTTTTCGTGTTGGCTTTTGTGTTATAATGACCTGACAAGAAAATCAGCTTAGATTGGGGTGATGGAAATGGGAGAAAAAATTGTTTTTCCACTAAATTACGAGGGATACTTGAAAAAGGGACTGCTGGCGTTTGAGGAGGGAAATCTGCAGCTTGCGGAAGAATGGATCGGCAAGGCTGTAGCCATCAAAAAGGCGGACGATATCCTCCCGCTGTACCTGATGCTGCTGCAGGAGACCGATCAAGCAGAGAAAAGTCTGGAAATGATAACCGGAATGCGGCCGGACATAGCAGCCTCCATTACGGTGGACGATCTCGATTTCCTTTACTTGAAAGGCTTGCTGCAATCCGGAGCCTTCGATTCCGCCCGCGCGCAAATCGAAGCGCGAAAAAACACTTTTGGTTTGTCGATGGAGCACCAATTCGCTTTGGAGCAATTGGAGGCCGAAGTCGAAAAAGTCGAACTGAAAAATTTGGAAAAGAAGCTGAAAAAAAGTTCAGAAATCCTCCAGGCAGAAAAAAGCATCGATATGCAGCCTTTCCATAAACAACAAGCCTACGCGCAACAACTGAAGGATCTGGAGAACGACCAATTCAGCAAGATTGGCCAACGCCTGCTCATGAACAGCAAGCTCCACCGGATGCTCAAAACCGAAATCATCCATCAATTTCTGGCGCGCGGCCTGCATCCTTCGCTGATCGTCAGATTGGATGGGGCCGAAGAAAAAGTGGATCTGGCTGGAGTGGTTCCGTTGATAGAGTCGAAAACGTACACCGAAGGAATGGCTTATATCCGGGAAGAAATCGCCAACAAAAATCCAACTTTGGCGGATGCCATGGAGAACGCCTTCTTCATGCAATTATCGCTACTTTATCCGTTCGAAGACAGGACGATCCCATCCGTGACGGAGTGGTTGGAGGTGCTCTACCGCATTTACAACGGGACCGGATCGACAGGCGAGTCCAGCGAACAAAGCATCCGTGCTAAAATCGGACAATTGGAAAATAAGCTGGCCGATTTTTTTGGTTTTTTCGGATGAATCCAGCAGAATAATTGACTCGGTTGGGTTTCCTCTCTATAATGAGGGTAACCCGTCTTTGTGAAACCAGTTCCAAAGAATTGAGTGTTGAAGGAGGATGTACAATGGAATTTGGCAAAGTAAAATGGTTCAATAACGATAAAGGTTATGGTTTTATTGAACTCGATCAGCAGGATGACGACATTTTCGTACATTTTACCGGTATAGCTGGAGAAGGCTTCAAAAGACTTGAAGAAGGGCAACGCGTTCAGTTCGAAATCGCTGAAGGCGTAAGAGGACCGCAGGCCACAAATGTGATGGTCTTGGCAGAATCATAAGAATAAGTACAGTAAACCGCAAAGGTGAAGGGAATCCATCCGGGATTTCCTTTCACCTTTGTTTTTTAGGATGTGGAACAGGTGATAAAACTATTTGTGGATGGGGCGGCCACCGGGAAAGAAGGCTACGCTGCCATCGGGGTTTTGATCGTCGAGGACGGCGTACAGGAACAGTTAGGCCTGTCGATGGATGCCAGAATGGACAATCATCGTGCCGAATTCGAAGCGCTCCTTTATGGGTTGCGCCATCTGAAAGCGAAGAACAAACAGGAACAGCTCATTTTTTGCTACACGGACAGCAAACTTGTTGCCGAATCGATCAGGAAAAAATACACAAAAAAAGCGGAACACAAACCGTATCTGGAGGAGGCTTTGCAGGCCATGGCCGGGTTCCCCAATCTGTATTTGGAATGGATTCCGGAAAAGGAAAACAAAGGGGCCGATAACCTCGCCAAAAATGCGCTCTATCAGCTCACAAAGAAGAATAGATGAGAGTCAAGGCGTCAATGTCCGAAAATAGCCGACAAGCTGCCCATCGCCCCAAAAAAGGCCATCCCTTTCTTATTGAAACGGGGATGGCCTTTTTGAGTGACTAATGCGCAAACGTATCGAAATTGTCGAATATTGTGGAAGAATCCGACAGTCGGAGCACAATTTCAGCAAAGATTGTCGGATACATGGAAAGTATCCGACAACCGGACCGGGTTCATACAAAAAGTTGTCGGATAACCTGATTTAATCCGACAAGGGATGATTTCCTATCAAAAAAATGAAGCAGTCTGGACACCCCCGCATCAACGGTGCCGTCCAGACTGCTTTTATTCATATAACCAGAACTATTTTTCTTTGGTTTCGCTTGTATCAAGCTCTTTTTTGATTCTTGGCGGGCGCGTTCCCCAATATTGGAACAGATCGGTACGCAATCTGCCGTTGTAGAGTTTACGTTTTTTCGTGGCTTTTTCGCCATAGAATTCTTCGAACAGCAATTCGCTCGTCAGGATGTACTTGCTCCACGTCTTCAGCGGCCGGAAAACTTGGCCCATCTCTTTGTAGAGCACTTCGATCTCTTCCTGATCGGAAAGGCGCTCACCGTAAGGCGGGTTGCAGACGATCGTTCCGTATTCCTTGGTTGTCGTGAAGTCGGCCAAGGCCAGTTGTTTGAAAGTGACAGAATCCGCAACGCCGGCTTTTGCGGCATTGCTCTTCGCGATGGCGATTACGTGCGGATCGATGTCCGAACCGCCGATATCCAATTTCACATCGAAATTTGCGGCAGCTTTTGCTTCATTGCGGATGCGATCCCATTGTCCTGCTTCGAAAATGTTCCATTCTTCGGAAGGGAAGGAGCGCTTCAATCCTGGAGCAATGTTCAGGCCGATCAAAGCCGCTTCGATCGGAATCGTGCCGGATCCGCAAGTCGGGTCGTAGAAGGGGCGGTCAGGGTACCAATTGGTCAACATCACCAAAGCGGCTGCCATGTTTTCCTTCAATGGGGCGCCGCCTTTTTCGGAACGGTAACCGCGTTTGAAAAGGCTGGAACCGCTCGTGTCGATCGTCAGGATCACTTCATCCTTATTGATGGCCACTTCGATCGGATAGAGTGCGCCGGATTCAGGCAAGCGGGTGCGGCGGTGGTAGTATTCGCTCAGTCGGTTGACGATGGCCTTTTTGACGATCGCTTGGCAATCGGGGACGCTGTACAAGGCCGATTTTTGCGATTTGCCGGAAACCGGGAATTCCGCATCCATCGGCAGGATCTGTTCCCATGGCAAAGCTTTCGTCTGCTCGAAAAGGTCATCGAAAGTTTTTGCTTCGAACTTGCCGAACACGATTTTGATGCGGTCGGCGGTGCGCAGCCACAGGTTGGTGGTGATGATGTCCGCTTCCGTTCCGGAGAAGTAGGCTTTGCCGTTCTCCACTTGGACGTTGTAGCCCATTTTCTTCAGCTCATTGCCGGTGATGGCTTCGATGCCGCTTGCGGCCGTAGCCACTAATTGATATGTTCTCATTGATAACTCCTTATTGTTTTTGCCTTAGAAATTGCCGCATAATGCACGAAAAATGGGACAAAAATTAGCTTGTCCCATCCTTGATCGTATTCTTTTGAAGAAAAAAAGCCTGATTTGTAAATTTCTGTAAGCCATGTTCTGTCGCGCCACCGGAGCCAGGCCTCTGATGGCGGAGGTAATTATCTATCTGCATTTCTGCCTCTTTCCCTCGTTCATTTCCTTGGAAAGAGTGCCCCTACCAAAGTTTGGGTTGCTCGCTCGAGGGGTTTACCG
>Ga0194138_10001744_pt1 | contig 10389 bp, 9 predicted proteins | sample TARM_MetaG_T2_14_FD_134022 | JGI IMG/M metagenome (GOLD analysis project Ga0194138, IMG submission 134022) | Freshwater microbial communities from Pennsylvania, USA, analyzing microbe dynamics in response to fracking - TARM_MetaG_T2_14 (version 2) | ecosystem: Environmental > Aquatic >...
ACAAGTGTCAGCAACATGACATCAGTCAATTGGCAACGGGCAACGCATTCCTTCGATAAAGCGCCGATCCAGTCGATCTTTCCAGCGCAGGCACCAGCCGCCGGCCATGCCCAATGACCCGTAACGCAGCAGCGCCTGATCATTGCCGCAGTCCAGCAGCGCCAGGGCCAGCCGCTGCGGCCGGTAATCACGCAGTCGCCCACCGTGCAGGCTGGCGCGCAGGTTGTCGGCCAATACCGGCGCCTGGCGCACCGCATATACCCCGGAACGTCTGGCGCCCGGCAGGCTGGCGCAGTCGCCGCTGGCAAAAATCTGCGGGTGACTGCGGCTGCGCAGATCATTGCCGATCCGCACAAAGCCCTGAGCGTCACAGGCCAACCCGGAGCTGGCCTGCCAGCCGTGTGCCCTCGCCCCGCTGGCCAATACCAGCGCATCACAAGCCAGCACCCTGCGTTGCTGGTCATACACGCCATACTGGCGGACCGTTGTGATCATGCACAGTTCGTGCAGGCCAACCTGCCGCTGGCGCAACAGAGCTGACGCACGCTCGCGCAAACGCTCGGGAAAGTCTGCCAGCAGCGTACTGCCAGTGAGCAGGGACAGCTCCCCGGCAAAACCTGCAGCACGCAGGGCCATGCATACTTCAAAGGCCGCTGCACCACCACCAAGCACGCCAATGCGTGTCGGCCAGCCGGTCTCACGCCACTGTTGCCAACGCTGCAGCAGTATGCCGAAAGGTTTTACCGGCAGTTTTTCAACCGTAGTGTCCAGCCACTGCGGCGACGGTGGTTGCGCGCCACAGTCCAGACTGATGCAGTCAGCCTTGATACTCTGCCCTGTACGTAGCAGAACCTGCCCGGCGGCAGCATCCAGCTGCACAACGCTAGCGTCGAGATGGCGGACATCCAGCGCAGCGCAGAGAGGCTGCAGAGCAATGCGGCACTCCTCTACCTGATGCCGGCCGGCAAGCAGCCCAGGCATCATGCCGGAATACCAGGCGTGCTCACCGGGATTCACCAGCAAGGTGCCGGCAGGAGGGCGCCAGCCCTGATCAAGCCAGCGGCGCAGGGTTAACAGGTGGCTATGGCCGGCACCGACCAGCAGCAAGGGGGCACTATCAACAAGAGCATCTGATGTAAACATGCCGCGAGCATAGAACACGTCAGCCATTGACGGCCAGCCGCTTTCTTCTGGTACTGGCCGGTCACTCAGAAATTGCTACACTGCCTGTCCGCCACGGCCGATGGCCGGCCATACATACAAGAGGTTCTGCCCCATGAGTGAACTGGTTTCCTACCGCCTTGCCGATGGCATCGCTTTCCTGACCCTGAGCAACGGCAAGGTCAACGCCATCTCCCCCGACGTTATCGATGCTTTCAATGCCGCGCTGGATCAGGCCGAGAAAGACCGTGCGGTAGTGGTAATCAGCGGCCAGCCCGGCATGCTCTCGGGCGGCTATGACCTCAAGGTGATGACCGCCAGCGCCGACTCGGCCAAGGCACTGGTGGCCAAGGGCTCGACCCTGGCACGGCGCATGCTTTCTCACCCCTACCCGGTGGTAGTGGCCTGCACTGGCCACGCGGTGGCCAAGGGCGCTTTTATCCTGCTATCGGCGGATTACCGCATCGGCGTGGAAGGCCCGTTCAAGATCGGCCTCAACGAAGTGGCGATTGGCATGACCATGCACCATGTCGGTATCGAACTGGCCCGTGCGCGGCTGAGCAACAGCGCTTTCAACCGTTCGGTAATCAATGCCGAGATGTTCAGCCCGGCGCAGGCAGTGGATGCCGGCTTCCTTGACCGGGTAGTCCCTGCCGAGGAACTGGAACAGGAAGCACTGGCCATGGCCAAGTTCCTCACCACCCTGAACATGACCGCGCATCGCAACACCAAGCTGAAAACCCGCAAGGCTCTGCTGGAGCTGCTGGATGCCTCGATCGAACTGGACAAGCAGCACAGCCTCTGAGCTTGGCAACTGAGCCACCACCCACCGCTGGAGGACCCCGATGGACTCGCTGACACAGGCTGTTCTGGGTGCCGCCATCGATGGCGCGCTGATGGGGCGCTGGCAGGGCCGCAAGGCCCTGCTCTACGGGGCCGCACTGGGCACCCTGCCGGATCTGGATGTGGTCATCGATTACGGTGATGCGGTGGCCAACATGACCATGCATCGCGGTTTCAGCCACTCGTTGCTGGTACTGACCCCATTCAGCCTGCTACTGGCCTGGCTTGTCCGTCGCTGGCGACCACACCCCGGCTATTCCGGCCTGCGACTGTGGAGCTGCATCTGGCTGATCCTTACCACCCATGTGCTGCTGGATGCCTTCACCACCTACGGCACCCAACTATTCTGGCCGTTGCCTCTTCAGCCGACGGCAATCTCCAGCATCTTTATCATCGATCCGCTGTATACCCTGCCACTGCTGCTGGCGGTGCTCGGCGGACTATTGCTTGGTCACAGCAGGCGCACCGAGCGCTGGCAGTTTCTGGCCTTGGGTCTGTCCAGCCTGTACCTGCTGAGCTCACTGGCGGGCCGGCAGATGGCCTTGCAGCAACTGGATCAGGCGCTGCTGCGCGATGGCATTCAGCCGGAACAACGCTTTGTCGGCCCCACCCCTTTCAATACCCTGCTGTGGCGAGTGGTCGCCCTCGATGGAGACCAATACCACGAAGGACTGGTCAGCTGGTTCGACAAACAGCCACCGCATCTGGAACAACCGCCCAACCAGCGCAGCGCCGCCTTGCAGGTGCTGGCCGATAACCCGCAGCATGCGCGGCTTGACTGGTTCACCGGTGGCGTCATGCGCTATGACCTGATCGACAACCACTGGGTGGTAACCGACCTTCGCCTTGGGCTGCCCGGTTTCCATCCATTCCGTTTTGCCCTGGCCGTGGAAGAGCAGCCGCTTGAGCCGCCGTTGCGCTGGCCAACACCTCGCAGGGATCTGTCCGGGCTACCCGATCTGTTGCGCCGCGCAATCAACCCACAGCATCCGCTGTCGCTGACGGATCTGGCTGCTGACATGCGCCAGTCACCCGCATCCATCGGCGTGATGATCGGTCAATAGCGCAGAATGCCGCAGGCTCTGCAATAATTCGCATTCTGCAACCGGAGAGCCTGTTCATGTCCATTCAGTCACCGGCTGGCGCTTCACGCACGCTGGCGATGACCGCCGCCTTGCTGGCGATTTTTACCAGCATCCTTGCCAGCAACCTGCCGACGCCTCTGTATGCGGTATGGCAGGCGCGCTGGGGCTTTTCCTCGACGGCGCTGACCGGGGTCTTCGCCATCTATGTGCTGGGTGTGGTGAGCATGCTGCTGACCATAGGCACCCTCTCCGACCGCCTCGGCCGCCGTCAGGTATTGATACCAGGCCTGCTTTTCATTGGCGGTGGCGCGCTGATGTTCCTGCTTGCCGATGGCATCAATGGCCTGGCGGTGGCTCGCCTGCTCACCGGAATTGGCACCGGCCTGGTGACCGGCGCCGCCTCGGCCTCGGTAATGGAACTGGAACCGAACGGCAACTGGAACCGGGCGGCCGCACTGACAGCAGTATTCTTTACCGGCGGAGCCTTTGCCGGGCCGGCGCTCGGCTCGCTGGCCCTGCACCTGAAGGTCGGACAGGATATCTGGCCATTCTTCACAGTAATCGCCATGACTCTTGTGACCATAGCCTTGCTGCTGAAAGCTCCCTGGCCTGCGAACATTGGCCAACGCCACAGCGATTTCCGCTGGCGCCACTGGCGACCGACCCCGGTAACAGTCCCGCGGGAATTGCTGGGGGTGTTTGCCTTCTGCGCGGCGGCCATCTGCCTGGCCTGGTCCACCGGCAGCCTGTATGCCTCGCTGGGGCCGTCATTGGCGCGCGAACTGGTCGGTATCGACAACCGTGCACTGGCCGGGCTGTTCGCCGCAGCCTGGCAATTGCTGGCCGGTTGCAGCCAGTTCGGCTGCCAGCACCAGCCACAGAACCGCCTGCTGGTGGCCGGGCCAATGCTGCTGGTTATTGGCCTGCTGTGCATGGCAGGTGCTGTCATCTGGTCTTCGCCATTGCTGCTCAGCCTCGCCACCCTGGGCACCGCCGTGGGCGCGGGTGCCACCGGGGTAGTGGCTGTCAGCTCGATCAACCAGATGGCTCCGCCCAGCCAGCGTGGCGGTATCAGCTCGGCGTTCTACCTGATGGCCTACCTGACCATGGCCTCGGTAGTGCTGGGTGTGGGCCTGGTCAGCGACCTGGCGGGCTTTGGCAATACGGTGATCGGCTTTACCCTGATCATTTCCGCTGCCGCAGTGTCGCTGGTGGTGGTCGCCGTGCGCACCGGACGCACGGCGCTTTGGTAAAGACTCAGAACAGCCAGCGCCAGAACAGGAAACAGGCCATGCCGGCAAAGATGGTCAGCAGCAGGTTGCGCCGCCAGGCGGCCACGGCAATCGCCGCCAGCCCGCCAAACAGCCAGGCGTTGTCCAACTGCAAAGCCAGCTGCCCTTCCGGCCTGAGCATCATAGGGACAATGATCGCCGTCAGCACTGCCACAGGAACATAGCCCAGCGCACGGGTCATCAGTGGGCTGAAACGCACCCGATGGCCGGCGGCAAACAGGGTATAGCGGATGGCAAAAGTGATCAGCGCCATGCCGCCGATCAGCAGCACTTCATGCAGCGTCATCAAGGCACACCTCCCCGCTCCGCTGAAGCAGATGCTCCGCAAGGAGACCGCTGGCCACACCGAGCAACGCCGCCAGCATCAACCCCAGCTGGTAAGGCAGATCATAGGCAACCACCGCCACTGCCCCGGCGACCAGTGCCGCCACCAACATGGGCCGGGTACGTAGCGCCGGCACCACGATGCCGATAAAGGTCGCCACCATGGCAAAGTCCAGACCCCAGCCGGCCATACCCGGCAGGCTCTGACCGAGAAGAACGCCAATCAGCGTGCACAGCACCCAGTTGCTGTACATGGCAATGCAGGAACCGAGGAAATACCAGTGTTTGCCACCCAGTGGACGACTGTCATCCAGGTAATAGCGGTGCACCACAGCAAAGCTCTCGTCGGTCAGCCAGAAGCCCAGCGGAATGCGCCAGCGCTGCGGCAGATGGCGTACCCAGGGCAACAGGCTGGCGCTATACAACATGTGCCGCAGATTGACGATCAGCGTGGTCAGCCAGATCACCAACAAACCGGTTCCCGAAGCAATCAGGCTCACTGCGATAAATTGCGAGGAGCCGGCAAACACAAAGACGGACATGGCCAGGGTGGCCGCCACCGACAGGCCGGAGGACACAGCAAGGGTGCCGAAGATGATGCCGAATGGCAGCGCACCAATCAGCATGGGGATGGTGTCGCGCGCCCCCTGGAGGGCTGTACGCAAGGGAGAGGACATGAAAAACACTCTTGGCAACAAAGGCGCGACGCTATCAGTCACGCCTTTGCGACTCAAGATACAGTTACAGGGTAACAGTGAGGCTCAGCCAAGGCTGATCCAGCGGCTGATCAGGGCACGCATGGCTGCCGGCTTGACGGGCTTGGGCAGGTAGTCGAGTCCGCTGGCGCGAATCCCTGCCACCAGCTCGCTTCGGCCATCGGCGCTGATCACCACGCCGGGCAGGCTTTCGCCCAGTTGCTCGCGCAGCCACTGCATCACCTGCAGCCCTGTGTCGCCGTCGTCCAGGTGGTAATCGACCAGTACCAGTTGCGGCAAAAAACCTTGCTGTAGTATCTGCGCAACCTCGTCGCGATTGCGCGCCACGGCCACATGGCACTGCCAGCGCTCGAGCAAACTCTGCATGCCGGTGAGAATGGCCGGCTCGTTGTCGATACAGAGCACTTGCGCTCCCTTGACGGCTGGCGAAGGAGTTACCGGCATCGCCATTACCAAAGGCGCAGGCGCCTGCGCCAATGGCAAACACACACTGAACACACTGCCACGCCCCGGCCAGGAGCGCACCTGCAACTCATGTCCGAGCACCCGGCACAGTCCATCGGCAATCGCCAACCCCAGGCCCAGCCCCTTCTCCGCCTGATTGCGGTGGCTGTCGAGGCGCTGGAACTCCTCGAAAATCACCTGCAGCTTGTCACGCGGAATACCCGGCCCCTGATCCCATACTTCGATGCGCACTTGTCCGCAGCAACGCCGCACACCCAGCAAGACCCTGGACGCACCGGCATAGCGCAGGGCATTGGTCAGGAAGTTCTGCAGAATACGCCGCAGCAGTCGCACATCGCTGTGCACCCGTACGGTACAGCCACGCACCCGCAGATCAGTACCCTGCTGATGAGCCAGCGCACCAAATTCAACCTTCAATGGATCAAACAGGTCGTCCAGCGCAAAGTCACTCCATTCCGGCTTGATACGCCCGGATTCCAGACGGGAGATATCCAGCAAGTCAGAAATCAGGTCCTCGGCAGAGCGTAGCGAGGTATCCAGATGCCGTACCAGTTCATGTGCCTCGGCCGGCAGATTGTGCTGATGCGCGAGTGAGGCCGAAAACAACCGGGCCGCATTCAGCGGCTGCATCAGGTCATGGCTGACAGCCGTCAGAAAACGGCTTTTCGACTGGCTGGCCCGCTCGGTCTGCGCCTTGGCTTGCAGCAGGGCTTCGTTCAGTGCCGACAACTCGCAGGTACGCTCCTCGACACGCTGCTCAAGGCTCTCGTTGGCCTCTTTCAGGGCCTGTTCGGCGTTGCGAAACTCGGTGATATCGGTGAGGCTCATGACAAAGCCGCCACCGGGCATCGGGTTACCGATGATCTCGATCACCCGGCCATTTGGAAACAACCGTTCCGAGCGGTGCGCAGTACCCTGTTTCATCCAGTTGATCCGCTTGTCGACATGCGATTGCGGATCACCCGATCCGCACAGGCCCCGCTGCGCATTGCACAAAATCAGTTCGGCAATAGGTCGACCGATGCTGATCAACCCGTCCGGGTAATCAAACATTTCAAGATAACGGCGATTCCAGGCCACCAACCGCAAGTCCTTGTCGACCACACTGATGCCCTGGGAGATGTTCTCGATGGCACCCTGCAACAGCCCCCGGTTGAACTGCAGCACTTCGGAGGCTTCACCGACGATGCGTACCACATCGTCAAACTGCATATCGCGCCCTTCAATCGCCGCCTTGACCACCAGGCGCGCCGACGAAGCCCCCAACACGCCGGCCAACAGTCTCTCGACATGGGTAATCCACTGGCTGCTGGCAACATGTGTACGCTGCAGGGCACTGCCCTGCGCTGCGGCAAAGCGCTGGAAGCTTGCCAGTGCGCGCTCTTCACCAACAAAGCGACTGGCCACATTGAGCAAATCATCCAGAGTGACCCGCAACAGAGCTCGACTTGGCCCTTCGCTGCGGCTATCAGCGTCCTGTCCGACAAAGCGTCCCGCCTGCCAGTGCTCCAGCACCCGTGTACGGCTGAATAGCGAGACCAATACAAATGCGCTGATATTACCGGCCAGTGCCAGCACACTCGCCAGTGTCAAGCCGTCAATGGGCAAACCCAGTTGCTGCTGCAGCGCGAAAGGCGTCACCAGCCAGCGCGAGGCACCCGCTGCGGCGCCACCGAACAGCAATGGCATCAACAGCAACCACAGCCATAGCAGCATACCGACGGCGAGACCGGCAAATACACCGCTGCGGTTAGCCTGCTTCCAGAACAGTGCTCCAAACATTGCCGGTGCCAGTTGAATAATTGCGGCAAATGCAATCTGACCAATACCAGCCAGACTGCTGGCATTGTCAATCAGGCGATAGACCACATAGGCCAGCAGCAAAATGATCAGGATGCTGGTGCGCCGGGCGTTCAGCAGCCAGCCACGGAAGGCATCATAGCTACGCTCCTGTTGACGCCGACGGCGCAACAACAATGGCAGCAGCACATCATTGGAGACCATGGTGCTAAGCGCAATAGCTGCCACGATGACCATCCCGGTGGCCGCCGAAGCGCCGCCGATAAAGGCCAGCAATGCCAACAGCGGTCGGCCTTCAGCCAGGGGTACGCTGATCACGTAGGAATCAGGATTGAGCGCATTACCAAACTGCAACTGCCCGGCCAGGCTGATCGGCATGACAAACAGGCCGGCCAGCAGCAGATACAGGGGAAACACCCAGCGCGCAGTGCGCAAATCCGCCGGATTGTTGTTTTCCACTACCGCCACCTGAAACTGCCGTGGCAGGCACATAAAGGCCATCATGGCGATAGCGATCTGCAGCATCAGCCCTATCCAGGGCACCTGCTGCTGCCAGTACTGCTCCAGCGCCGGACTGGCAGCAGCCCGCTCAAACAGGTCATTGAAGCCGCCAAACAACCCCCAGGTAACGAAGATACCGACAGCCAGAAAGGCAAACAGCTTGACCAGTGATTCAAAGGCAATCGCCAGCATCATGCCACGGTGGTGTTCGGTGACATCCAGACTGCGGGTGCCAAACAGGATGGTGAACAATGCCAGCACCAGCGTCACCACCAGTGCGGTATCTTCGGCACCCGGCACCTCATCCACTGCCCCCTCGAACAGCCCAGGCGCACTCAGCAGGTTGTAGCCGAGCACTATGCCCTTGAGCTGCAGGGCGATATAGGGCAGCACACTGATCAGACAAATCAGTGTGACCACCACGCCCAAGCCTTGTGACTTGCCGTAACGGGAGGCAATAAAGTCGGCAATTGACGTGATATTTTCCTGCTTGCTGATGGCAATCATCCGCGCGTACATGCGCCAGCCGAACAAGAACAGCAAAATGGGGCCAACAAAGATCGAGACGAAGCCCCAGCGCTGATCAGCGGCCATGCCAACGGCGCCAAAGAAGGTCCAGCTGCTACACCAGACCGCCAGCGACAGGCTGTAGACCCAGACCCGCAGGCGCGGCCCCAGCTCGCCGGGACGGCGATCACCCCAGAAGGCAATGGCGAACAGCACCGCCATGTAAAGCAGGAAGATCGAAGCTACCAGGGTGCCTGAAAGCATGCTGTGGTCCGGCTCTGCCGTTATTGGAATAGGTCGGGTTAACAGTCTGGCAGCCGCACGGCAGTTTGCCCAGCAGCCTGTCTACGACTTTGGTCGAAGGCAGTAGCAATGCATACGCGAGCCCCGTTGCCGATGCCGGGTTACGGACCGTGCCCAGCCAGGGATGGCTGGGCGCGAGCCTACAGGGATGTACTTGTGGCGTGTCCGTAACCCGGCATCGGCAACGGGGCCACCTTGGCCTTTGGGAAACGCTGATCAAAGAGTGTGGTGCCGACGCGACCAAGGAATTGATCAGCGTTTTTATTTCAGGGCCACAGAATTGACAGCCAGACCAGCGCAATCAGCGTCAGACCGAGCAACTGGGCGGCGCTGCCCATGTCCTTGGAGGCCTTGGAAAGCGGATGCCGTTCGAAGGAAATGCGGTCGATGGCGGCCTCGATAGCGGAGTTGAGCAGTTCGATTATCAGTGACAACAACACCACCGCCACCATCAGCGCCCGCTCAGCCCGACTGACCGGCAACAGAAACGCCAGCGGCAGTAGTATCGCGGCCAGCAGGCACAGCTGACGGAAGGCCGCCTCGCCGCGCCAGGCCGCCCGCAGCCCGTCACGGGAATAACCAAGGGCCAGCCAGATACGCCGCAGGCCAGTTACGCCCTTGTGTGGATTGTCACCTTCTGAGGACATTCAGCGAGCCAGCTCCATATGTTGCAGTGCCAATGCCGCCTGGGTACGGGTACGCACCCCAAGCTTGCGAAAAATAGCCGTGACATGTGCCTTGATGGTAGCCTCGGAGACGTTCAGCTCCCAGGCAATCTGCTTGTTCAGCAGGCCATCGCAGACCATGGTCAGCACGCGAAACTGCTGGGGGGTGAGGCTGGCCAGTCGTGCACTGACCTCCTGCTGTTCGTCAGTCAGGGCTGCCGCATCGCCCTGAATCTGCGGCCAGCATACGCCGCCTTCGAGCACCTCGCGTACCGATTGCTGCAGCAGTTCCAGGGGTGATGATTTGGGAATAAAGCCGCTGGCACCAAAGTCCTTGGCACGCTGCACCACATCGACCTCCTCCTGGGCGGAAATCACCACCACCGGGATGTGCGGGTACTGGCTGCGCAACAGCACCAGACCGGAAAAACCGTAGGCACCGGGCATGTTCAGGTCCAGCAACACCAGATCCCAGTCGCTGCGCTGTTCGAGCGTCCGCTGCAGCTCGCTGATCGAGCCAACCTCGGTGAGCGTCAGCTGGCTGCCAATGGCGCTGTTGAGTGCCTGACGCAAAGCGCTGCGAAACAGCGGATGATCATCGGCAATCAGAATGTCATAGGTCAAGCCCATGCCTGTTTCCTTTGTCTTGTTGTTTTTGTGCAGCCCGCACGAAGCCTGCCAGTAGAACGGTCTGACGTCAATTTGCATTAGCCACCCGGATAACAGG
>Ga0194138_10001746_pt1 | contig 10387 bp, 9 predicted proteins | sample TARM_MetaG_T2_14_FD_134022 | JGI IMG/M metagenome (GOLD analysis project Ga0194138, IMG submission 134022) | Freshwater microbial communities from Pennsylvania, USA, analyzing microbe dynamics in response to fracking - TARM_MetaG_T2_14 (version 2) | ecosystem: Environmental > Aquatic >...
TGCAGTACAAACCCTTCAAAGGCAACCGCCAGACCGGTGAAGGCGTTGTACAGGGAGATCACGACCGGCATGTCTGCACCACCGATCGGGGTGGTCAGCAGCACGCCCAGTGCCAGCGCAACGGCAAAGAACACCAGAATCAGCAGAATCGGCGTTTCTTCAGCCCCCACAACCGCCATGACGGTGACAACCGCACCGATGAACAGCGCACCACACAGCAGCGCAGCGTTGACGTACTGGTGCTTGGGCAGGCGCCAGGCCTTGTTCATGCGGCCATCGAGCTTGGCCCAGGCAATCAGCGAGCCGGACAGTGCAACCGCACCAATCAGACCGCCGAGGATCGCCAGCACGGTCACAACCGGGCCGTGCGCCAGCGCGTTGCCGGACAGCAGCTCGGTGGCAGCAATCGCGGCAGCAGCACCGCCACCCATGCCGTTATAGAGGGCAACCATCTGCGGCATATCGGTCATGGCAACACGCTTGCCACTGATCCACGCCCAGCCGATACCCAGACCCAGCGCAATTACCAGCAGGATCACGTTGGTGGTCAGGTACGGCTCGGCGCGTGCGCTGACGTCAAAGCCGTACAGGAAGGCGGCAGCAACCGCCAGCACCATGCCGCCACCCGCGACAACGATACCCGAACGCGCGGTAACCGGGCTGGCCATGCGCTTGAGGCCGTACAGAAACAGAAATGCTGCGACAAAGTAGGCCGCGTCAATCAAAAACGTACTGAACATGGTCTACTTACTCCTTGTCCGCACCAGAGGCTTTATTGGTCGGCTTGAACATTTCGAGCATCCGCTCGGTGACCACATAGCCACCCGCCGCGTTGCCTGCGCCCAGCAGAACACCAACAAAACCGATCACCTGCTCAAGGGTGGAGCCTGCGTTCAGCAGGGCCCACATGGCACCCACCACCACGATACCGTGGATGAAGTTGGAGCCGGACATCAGCGGGGTGTGCAGAATGGCCGGAACGCGGCCGATGATTTCGTAGCCGGTAAACGCGGCCAGCAAAAAGATATACAGGGCAACGAAGCCTGTAATGGTAGTTGTCATTTCCATCAAACCGTCCTCAGGCCAGCTGTTCGACAGCGGCGCGCGCTGCGTCATTGCGGATTTCACCGTCGTGGGTCAGTACCGAGCGAGCCAGCACCTCATCTTCCCAATCCAGCGACAGCTCGCCGTCCTTGACCATCAGGCCAACCAGAGCCAGCAGGTTGCGGGAATAGAGTTCAGAAGCATGCTCAGCGAGGTGACTGGCGATGTTCAGTGGTGCAACGATGGTTACCGGACCAACTTCCACAGTGTCACCAGGCTGAGTCAGCGGGGTGTTGCCACCGCCTTCCGCTGCGAGGTCGATGATCACCGAGCCGCTCTTCATGCCCATGATCTGCTCTTCGGTCAGAATCTTGGGGCTTGGCTTGCCGGGGATGGACGCAGTGGTGATGATTGCATCGGCCTGCTGAACGTGACGGGTCAACACATCATTGACCTGTTTCTGCTCTTCAGCCGTCAGCTCACGGGCGTAACCGCCCTCGCCTACCGCAGATACACCGGTGTCGACGAACTTGCCGCCAACCGACTGTACCTGTTCACGGACTTCAGGACGTACGTCGTAGCCTTCGATCATCGCACCGAGGCGCTTGGCGGTTGCCAGCGCCTGGAGGCCGGCCACACCAGCACCCATGACCAGAATCTTGGCCGGACGCAGGGAGCCCACCGCTGTGGTCATCATCGGCAGAATCCGGTGCAGGTGAGTACCAGCCATCAGCGCAGCGTAGTAGCCAGCCAGAGCAGCCTGGGAAGACAGCGCGTCCATTGCCTGGGCGCGAGTAATACGCGGAATCAGCTCCATCGCAAAGCAGGTAATACGCTTGTCACGCAGTGCTTTTACGATTTCGGGCTCGCGCTGTGCATAGATGAAGCAGCACAGAATGGAGCCTTCCGGCATTTCCTGAATGTCTTCCAGCGACGGTGGCTGCACTCGGAAGAACAGCCGGGTCTCGGCCGGAGCCGGGGCCACGGCCGCACCGGCCTGAGTGAAGTCATTGTCGGGAATCCGGGCCAGCAAACCAGCACCGGGTTCGACACAAGGCTCGATGCCAAGCTTCTGCAACTTGGCAACGACCGCAGGCACCAGCGCGACACGTTTTTCGTGGCGCCGGGTTTCTTTAGCAACATACAAACTGATAGCCATGGTCACTCCTGGGAAAAAATCCCGCGAAGCATACAACAGTTTGCAGCAGAAAGCGCATCAGTACCGAGACGATTCAGGGCTTTGTTCCAAGCATATTGATCGCATCAAACTCATGCTGAGTCTCTTGCATCAGCCGGTAATTGTCATGCTGCCAGGGATGAAAGTCCTCACGATAGAAGTCCCGGTAGGCCGACCAGAGCCCTGAAAAGAAACCGTTACGGCCCCATAACCAGCGCATGCCCCGATACCAGCTGCCCACATCGGTGAGTCGCCCGTCGCGGCGCATCATATTCCAGACACCTCGAGTCACATCACGCAGGAAGAAGAACGTCGACAAGCGCATGGCCCTGCGCAGTTGTGCCCGGTCACCGGATACCTGCATGTAGAGATCAAATGCGACCGCCTTGTGCTCGGTTTCCTCCAGGGCGTGCCACCGCCAGACCTGCCGCATCGGCTCAATAGCGCCGTCAAACCAGCGCATTTCACGCAACACCGCGTCCGCCATGATGGCAGTGAAGTGTTCCATGGCAACCGTGGCCGCGAGCCGGCGTTCAGGGGAAAAGTGGGCGTTGGCATAGCGGATACGGCGGCGCACCGGCTCGGTCAGCGCAATAACGTCATATCCCTGCGCCTCAAGGCGGCGGTTGTATTCGATGTGTTCACGGCTGTGATGCCCTTCCTGACCGATAAAACCCTTTATCAATTGCTGCTGCCTGGGGTCCTTAACGCGGTCGCGGAAGTAGCGCACCGAGTCGATAAAAAAGCGTTCGCCATCAGGGAACAGCAACGACATGGCATTGAAGAAATGGGTTTTGAATGGGTCGCCGCCATGCCAGTACCGCGGCAGAGGATCAGGGAGTTCGAATTCGATACGACGAGGGCTGATCGTCAAATCATCCGGAGTAACGGCAGTCATGGCTCACCTCTTAATGCGCTGCATTGTTGTTATCGGTTTTGCATCAACATCAACGTGATCGGGCTATCTTCGACCCATTCGGACGATTTGACAACACTCATTTTCAACTGGCGATGAGCGGCCAAGACGCTACAGTAAGACGTAACATTCTGTTTCTGCACGCATGCCAACCGACAGCGGGGGGAGTCATGAATGCGTTGATAGGCGGGCTCAACACGATTTTCTGGGGTTACATTCTGATCTACGGCCTGCTCGCCGTAGGTGTCTTTTTCACCATACGTCTGGGTGCCTTGCAGTTTCTGCACTTTGGCGAGATGGTTCGCTCTCTGCTCGGTGCTCGTGAGAGTGACAAGTCCGGTATCTCACCGTTTCAGGCACTGTGTACCAGCCTTGCATCACGGGTTGGCACCGGCAATATCGCTGGCGTGGCGGTTGCTCTCTATCTCGGTGGAGCCGGAGCCATTTTCTGGATGTGGATGGTTGCACTGGTGGGCATGGCTACCGCTTACGCAGAAAGCACCCTTGCCCAGCTCTACAAGGTCCGTGACGGTGAAGGGCAATATCGCGGGGGGCCGGCTTTCTATCTGGCAAAGGGAGTTAAAGCGCCATGGGCCGGCAGCATTTTTTCCGTTTGTCTGATCCTTTCGTTCGGCCTGGTGTTCAACGCCGTTCAGGCCAACTCTATTGCTGATGCGATGGAGGGCGCCTTTGGCTTCAACAAGCTGTTGGTCGGTATCGCTGTCGCCGCGGTCGCGGCCCTGGTGATTTTTGGCGGCCTGCGGTCGATCGCCCGCTTCGCGGAATTCGTGGTGCCCTTCATGGCGGCTGTTTACGTACTCATGGCGTTGGTAGTGCTTGCCATGAACTACAGCGACGTCCCGGGGGTGCTGGCGACTATCGTGAAGAGCGCCTTTGGCCTCGAAGAGGCGGCCGGCGGTGTCGCCGGTTCCGTCACGGCAGCAATGCTCAACGGCATCAAGCGTGGCCTGTTTTCCAATGAGGCAGGGATGGGATCGGCGCCGAATGTGGCTGCGACTGCCACACCCACACCACACCACCCGTCCTCACAGGGCTTCGTGCAGGCGACCGGAGTATTCATTGACACCCTCGTCATCTGTACCGCCACTGCGGTCATGATTCTGTTGTCAGGCGTATTGGAACCGGGCAATGGCGTGACCGGCACGCAACTGACCCAGCTCGCGATGGAAAGCCATATCGGCGATGCCGGTCGCTACTTTATCGCGTTTGCGATCCTGTTCTTTGCCTTCACCTCGATCGTCGCCAACTATTCCTACGCCGAGAATGCGATGATCTATCTGGGGCTTGGCGGCAAGTTGGGCATGTTTTCACTGCGCTGTGCAGCGCTGGCGATGGTCGTCTGGGGTGCCTATCAGGCGGTAGGCACGGTATTCAATGCCGCCGATGCCTCCATGGGGTTGATGGCAACCATCAACCTGATCGGCATCGTGTTGCTATCGGGCACCGTTGCCAAGCTGACCAAGGATTACCTTGCCCAGCGCAAGGAAGGTCTGGTGCCGCACTTCAAGGCAGAAGAGTATCCGGAACTGAAACACAAGATCGACCACGATATCTGGTCTTGAGCACAACCACGGCTCGAGCAGACTCGAGCCGTGGTTCAGCCTTTTATTTCTTGCAGTGAATTACCGCCGTCCACCACCAGCATCTGACCGGTCATGTAGCTGCAGCCCTCACTGGCAAGGAACAAAGCCACCCGTGCGACTTCGTCCGGCCGCCCGGGCCGCCCGATAGGTGTATGACGCCCCGCTTCCAGTTCGGCAGGCAGGCTTGAGGGGGTGTGAATCCAGCCAGGTGCGATGGCATTGACCGTGATGCCCTGCCCGGCCACCTCGTGGGCAATCGAGCGGGTCAGGCCGACCATCGCCGATTTGGCAGCACTGTAGCCGGCGGTACCCGGAAAGGTCACCAGCGGCCCGGTCACCGAGGCAATATTGATCACCCGGCCAAAACCGGCGGCCAGCATGTGCCGGAGCACCGGCTGGCTGACGTGCACGCAGGTATTGAGGTTCAGATCAATCTCGCGCTGCCAGTGCTGGAACGCCATCCGGTGGAACAGATCACCAGTCGGCTCCTCAATCCCCGACTGCGACATACCGGCGTTGTTAACCAAGATATCAATGCGCCCAAAGCGCTCCATGACCTGTTCAACCAACTCCGCTGCCTGCTCCGGGTGAGTCAGATCAGCCACCACCGCCAAACTCCGCAACCGCTCCGGATCCAGCTCGTTCTGCCGCTGAAAAATGCGGTTGGTCGTCGAGGACAACACAACCGTCGCTCCCGCATCATGAAACATGCGTGCGATAGCGAAACCGATACCGTCAGCACTGCCGGCGCCGGTGACCAGAGCCACGCGGCCCCGGAGGTCCGTCATGTCGTGCGGCATCACTCAGCCAGCCGCCAGGTGGTGCCACCCTTGCCGTCCTCAAGTACAACGCCCATAGCAGTCAACTGGTCGCGGATACGATCAGACTCGGCCCAGTTCTTGTCGGCACGGGCTTGCAGACGCGCCGCAATCAGCGCCTCGACTTCAGCGGCGTCGACCTTGCCAGCAGCGCCGGCCTGCAGGAACGCATCGGCATCCAGCTGCAGAACACCCAGTACTTCGGCCAACTGACGCAGGCGCGCGGCCAGCCCGGCAGCTGCGTCAACGTCAGCGTCCTTCAGGCGATTCACCTCACGGACCATGTCAAACAGCACAGCGCAGGCTTCCGGAGTGTTGAAGTCGTCATCCATCGCCGAGCCAAACCGCTCGGCAAACTCGTCGCCGCCGGCAGGCGCCGCCTCGGGCAGCCCCTTGAGCGCGATGTAGAACCGCTCCAACGCGCCCTTGGCTTCCTTGAGGTTGTCTTCGGAGTAGTTGATGGCGCTGCGGTAATGGCTGGAAACCAGCAGGTAGCGAACCACCTCTGGATGGTACTTTTCCAGCACCTCGCGAATGGTGAAGAAGTTGCCCAGACTCTTGGACATCTTCTCGCCGTCAACCCGAACGGCACCTGCGTGCATCCAGGCGGCGGCGTACAACTCGCCGGTCGCTGCCTCGCTCTGAGCAATCTCGTTCTCGTGGTGCGGAAATACCAGATCCGGGCCACCGCCGTGGATGTCAAAGGTATTGCCCAGGCAACAGGTCGACATCACCGAGCACTCGATGTGCCAGCCCGGCCGACCCTCGCCCCAGGGCGAACTCCAGCTCGGTTCACCCGGCTTGGCGGCTTTCCACAGAACAAAGTCCAGCGGATCCTGCTTGGCTTCGTCAACCTCGATGCGCGCGCCGATTTTCAGGTCTTCGATCTTGCGGCGCGACAACTTGCCGTAACCTTCGAACTTGCCGACGCGGTAATACACGTCGCCGTTACCCGGTGCATAGGCATAGCCCTTGTCGATCAGCGTCTGAATCATGGCAAACATGCCATCGATATGCTGACTGGCACGCGGTTCCTGGTCCGGGCGCAGCACATTGAGACGGGCTTCGTCTTCATGCATTGCTGCAATCATGCGCTCGGTCAGTTGCTGAAAGGTCTCACCGTTCTCATTGGCGCGCTTGATGATCTTGTCGTCGATGTCGGTGATGTTGCGCACGTAGGTCAGGTCATAACCGCGGTGGCGGAACCAGCGCGCCACCACGTCAAACGCAACCATCACGCGCGCATGACCGATATGGCAGAAGTCATACACGGTCATGCCGCAGACATACATGCGTACCTGATTGTCGACCAGCGGCTTGAACGCTTCCTTGGACTTGGTCAGGGTATTGTAGAGTGCCAGCGCCATCAGCCCCCCCAGGAGTCACGCAGGGTGACAGTGCGGTTGAAGACCATGGCATCGGGGCGAGAATCACGCGAATCGACGCAGAAGTAGCCCTCACGTTCAAACTGGAAGCGATCATCCAGTGTGGCCTCAGCCAGCGACGGCTCGGCGCGGCAGCCGGTCAGTACCTGCAGGGAGTTCGGATTGATATTGTCGAGGAAGGTGGTGCCCTCTTCGCCCCTGTCCGGATTTGCGGCATTGAACAGACGGTCATACAGGCGCACCTCGCACTCGATGCTGCTGCTCGCCGGCACCCAGTGGATAACGCCTTTGACCTTGCGACCTTCCGGGTTCTTGCCGAGGGTATCCGGGTCGTAGCTGCACAACAGCTCGACGATGTTGCCGTCAGCATCCGTTACCGCTTCGTCAGCGCGAATCACGTAGCTGCCACGCAGACGCACTTCACCGCCCGGTTCCAGACGCTTGTAACCCTTGGGCGGATCAATCATGAAGTCTTCACGATCAATGTAGATCTCGCGCTCGAACGGCAGCACGCGCTCGCCCATATCCTGCTTCGGGTGACGCGGCAGGCGCAGCTCTTCGGTCTGACCTTCCGGGTAGTTGGTGATGGTTACTTTCAGCGGCTTGAGCACGCACATGGCACGCGGCGCGTTGGCATCCAGGTCGTCACGGATACAGAACTCGAGTACGCCCATGTCGACCACGCCATCAGAGCGGGTTACGCCAATGCGCTCGCAGAACTCGCGAATCGCCGCCGGCGTGTAGCCGCGGCGACGGAAGGCGCTCAGCGTGGACATCCGCGGGTCATCCCAGCCATCCACGTGCTTCTCGTCAACCAGTTGCTTGAGCTTGCGCTTGCTGGTCACGGTGTAGTTCAGGTTCAGGCGGGCAAATTCGTACTGACGCGGATGCGCAGGCACCGGCAGATTGTCCAGGAACCACTCGTACAGCGGGCGGTGATCTTCAAATTCCAGGGTGCAAATCGAGTGGGTAATGCCCTCGATGGCATCCGACTGGCCATGGGTAAAGTCATAGCTCGGGTACACGCACCACTTGTCACCGGTCTGGTGGTGATGGGCGTGGCGGATACGATACAGAATCGGATCGCGCAGGTTCATATTCGGCGCCGCCATGTCGATCTTCGCGCGCAGCACCTTGGCGCCGTCGGCGAACTCGCCGGCGGTCATGCGCTGGAACTGGTCCAGGTTTTCCTCAACGCTGCGCTCACGGAACGGGCTGTTCTTGCCCGGCTCTGTCAGGCTGCCGCGGTATTCACGCGCCTGCTCGGGCGTCAGCTCGCAGACATAGGCCTTGCCGGCCTTGATCAGCTCGATGGCCCAGGCGTGCAGCTGATCGAAGTAATCGGAGGCGTAGCGCACATCGCCGCCCCATTCGAAGCCAAGCCACTCGACGTCGGCCTTGATCGCATCAATGTATTCCTGCTCTTCCTTGGCCGGGTTGGTGTCGTCAAAACGCAGGTGACAGACACCGCCAAACTCCCTGGCCAGGCCGAAGTTAAGACAGATCGACTTGGCGTGACCAATGTGCAGGTAACCGTTGGGCTCCGGCGGAAAGCGGGTAACAATGCTGCTGTGCTTGCCGCTGTCCAGATCAGCCTGGACGATCTGGCGCAGAAAGTGGCTTGGGGGCGTGGCGTCGGGTTTGTTCATAAGGTCGGCAAAACTCGCTCAGGTGATGCGCTCGGCATCAGGGATTACTCGGGAGCCCGGACTATCGCAATAGTCGCGCGTCCCTAGGCCATCATGACCAAAACCCGTATCATACCCGAAACTCGCAGGTGCCTGAATGCAGCAATGCAGGCAGCATCACCCCCAACCTGTTCGACTGCCCGAGGAATATCCGATGGTCAAACTGCACACCAACTATGGCGTCATCACCCTTGAACTGTTTGCCGACAAGGCGCCGGTGACCGTTGAGAACTTCAAGCAATATGTCCGCGATGGCCACTACGACGGCACCATCTTCCATCGCGTGATCAGCAACTTCATGATCCAGGGCGGCGGTTTCGAGCCCGGCATGCAGCAGAAAGACACCCGCGACCCGATCAAGAACGAAGCTGATAACGGCGTCGCCAACAAGATCGGCACCGTCGCCATGGCCCGCACCCCTGATCCGCACTCCGCCAGCGCCCAGTTCTTCATCAACGTAGCGGACAATGATTTTCTGAACTTCTCCGCACCCACCATGCACGGCTGGGGTTACGCGGTATTCGGCAAGGTCACCGACGGCATGGATGTGGTTGAGAAAATCAAGGCGGTGCGCACCACTTCCCGTGCCGGCCACCAGGACGTGCCGGCCGAGGACGTGATCATCGAGCGCGCCGAACTGGTCGACTGAGACCACGCCGCCGATGCGATATCTGTTTATTTCGGATCTGCATCTGGAAGCAAAACGCCCGGATATTACCCGGGCGTTTTTGCGTCTGCTCGAAACCCGCGCCGCGCAATTCGATGCCCTTTACATCCTGGGTGACTTTTTTGAAGTCTGGCTGGGTGACGACACCATCGACGAACTCGGGTGCGAGGTCGCCGACGCCCTCTCCCGCCTGACCAAGCATGGCACCAAGGTATACCTGATGCACGGCAACCGGGACTTCCTGCTCGGCAGCCGTTTTTGCCGCGCAGCAAACTGCACCCTGCTTAAAGATCCTACAACCGTCGAGCTTAATGGCGAGCGAGTGCTGCTGATGCACGGCGACAGCCTCTGCACCGACGATCTTGGCTATATGCGTATGCGCCGCTGGCTTCGCAACCCGGTCAGCCGCTTTGTGCTGCGCAACCTGCCGCAAGGCACACGCCACAAGCTGGGTCGCAAGCTACGCGACGAAAGTCAGGCACGCACACAAATGAAATCCGCCGACATTACCGACGTCAACCTCGGCGCAGTCGCCCACACCATGCGCGCCAAAGGCGTGCTCACCCTGATCCACGGCCACACCCACCGCCCGGCAATCCACGACCTGATGATCGACGGCCAGCCCGCGAAGCGCATTGTGCTCGGCGACTGGGACAAGGCCGGCTGGGCACTTGAGGTGGACGAGAACGGCAAGCGCCTGGAGTCGTTTCCACTGTCGTAGGGGCACGACACGCCGTGCCCGGGGTCCAGATTGCACGGAACGAGATACCGATACCCCCACGAAATACCCCTCGGGCCATGCCGGGCACAGCATGCTGTGCCCCTACGCAAAAATGCCCCACTCACAACGAGCAGACAACAAAAAACCCCGGCTCTCGCGAGTCCGGGGTTTTCTTGCAGCTTGCGGCTTGAAGCTTGCGGCTGGCTCCAGGCCTTCGGCTTAGAGCTTACCTTCCAGCTCCGGCACCGCCTCGAACAGGTCGGCAACCAGGCCGTAGTCGGCCACCTGGAAGATCGGCGCTTCTTCGTCCTTGTTGATCGCAACGATCACCTTGGAGTCTTTCATGCCGGCCAGGTGCTGGATCGCA
>Ga0194138_10001749_pt1 | contig 10380 bp, 11 predicted proteins | sample TARM_MetaG_T2_14_FD_134022 | JGI IMG/M metagenome (GOLD analysis project Ga0194138, IMG submission 134022) | Freshwater microbial communities from Pennsylvania, USA, analyzing microbe dynamics in response to fracking - TARM_MetaG_T2_14 (version 2) | ecosystem: Environmental > Aquatic >...
TCCAGGCGGTCCGTGTAGGGCACGAACTGGTTGTAAGTCATGTTCTCGGCGATTTTTTCGTCGCCGCGGTGGAGGTAGCCGAGCACGGGGTCGCACTTTTTCACGATATCGCCGTCGAGCTCCATTTTCAGGCGGAGCACTCCGTGGGTCGTCGGATGCGAGGGGCCGACGTTGAGCGCCATGGTCTCGCCCTGGAGTTCGGTCTCGTGCCCGCCGCTGCGGGCGGCGAGATCACCGATCGGAATTTCTTTTGTGGTCGTGGCCATGGCTACAAATTAATCTACGGGTTTCTCCTTTTGCTCCGTCCAGCTCTCGTCGCGGGCGCGGGGCTCGGTTTGGCTCATGAGTCCATCGCCGGAAGAGACGAACGGGCCGCCCATCATCGGCGCGGGCAGCACCTTGGCATTCGTCGCCTCGGCCACATCGGCGGCGGGCAGGGGCGTCTCGATGCCGGCGAGCGGGAACTCCTTGCGCAGAGGGTGGTAGGGATACTCGTCCCACATGAGGATGCGGCGCAGGTCGGGGTGCCCTTCGTAGCGGATGCCCATCAAATCGTAGGTTTCGCGCTCGTGCCAATTGGCGGCGGCATAGAGTCCGCAGAGCGAGGGCAGGCTCGGGTGGATGTCGTCCGCGCAATCGGCGGCGATACGCAGATATTCGTGCTTCGTGGTCGAGAACAGGTGGTAGATCCCGGTGAAACGCGGGCTTTGCGCGTCCCAATCGACGGCGGTCACATCGACCAAAAAATCATACCCGGACTCGTCGCGCAGCGCGGTGCAGAGTTCGACCAGCTTGTCCGCCGGGCAGTTGACCGCCAAATGGTCGGCGGATTCGCGCTCAGACAGATAGTCAAAACGCTGCTTCAGTTGAGCCAATTCGCTCTCGGCCATGGTCTAGCTTTCCTTTCCGGCTCCCGCCAAGGCACGATCCGCCGATTCTTCGGCGGGCTTGGCTTTTCGGGCGGTCAAGTTCTTGACCGAACGCTCCCGGCCAATCTTGTCCTGCAGTTTAATCATCGCATCGAGCAAAGCCTCCGGACGGGGGGGGCAACCACTGACGTAAACATCGACGGGAACGATGCGATCCACGCCCTGCATCGTCGCATACGAGCGATACATGCCGCCCGTGCTGGCGCAGGCTCCCATGGCGACGACCCACTTCGGCTCGGCCATCTGCTCGTAGATACGGCGCACGACCTCGGCCATTTTGTAGGTCACGGTGCCCGCTACGATCATGCAATCGGCCTGACGCGGGGAAAACCGCATCACTTCCATTCCGAAACGGGAGATATCGAAGCGGGAGGCGCCCACCGCCATCAGTTCGATGGCGCAGCAGGCCAAGCCCATCGGCATCGGCCAGACCGAGTGCTTCCGAACCCAATTGATCACAGCATCCGCTTGGGTGACAATGACTTCCCCCTCCACTTTGCTGTCGTAGGCTACGTTTGTGTTCTGCATGTTGATTTCAGGCTCGATTCGTTGCCGTGCTCAAAACTCTGGGAACTTAGTTTGCCCCCAATCCCATGCAAGCTACAATTTGAATTTATCCGGTTCACACCGGGATATGGAAGATGGGATATCGGATATGGGATCCGCGCATGAAGATTCGAGTTGCGGGACAGCAAACAAGGTGTTTCGTCCTTATTATTCATTTTTCGCGGCTCCTATAATGCCGTCTCGCATACCCTCCCATCTTCCCTATCCCATCTTCCCTATCCCATTTTTTATGCCCACCTACGTCTATCAAGAAATCCTCCCCGACGGCTCCGACGGCGAAGCCTTCGAATACATCCAGCGAATGGCCGACGAGCCGCTGAAAACGCACCCGAAAACGGGCAATCCGGTGCGCAAGGTCTTCCACTCGCCCAACGTCTCCAGCCAATACACCGAAGGCGCGACGAAATCGAAGCTGACCGACCGGAATATCGAAAAACACGGCTTCACCCGCTACGAGAAAGACAAAGTCACCGGGCGGTACCACAAGACCGCGGGCAAAGACAAGCGCGCCCCCGACGTCGTCGACGCCAACAAGCTGAAGGAAATCCAAAAAAACGGACTGGTTTAGGCTAAAATGCTTGAAACCCGTCAAGTGATATGCTCAAGTATTTCATATGAAATACAAGCAACGCGAAGACCATCCACTGCTCGTCGGCGAAGCGCAGACGGCCTACCAAGATAGCCCGGCGGATTGTGTCGCGCGGATCATGGCGGGTCTGCCGGTCGAGGAATTCGACAGCCTGCGCGAGATGCTCGGCCTGAGCGTCGATGAGATGGCGCAGAAAATCGGCATTTCCACCGCCACGCTGAGCCGGCGTCGCGCGAAAAAGGAGCCGCTCGGGCGCGACCACAGCGACCGGCTCATGCGCTACGCCCGGCTCTACTGGTTGAGCGTCGGCCTCTTCGACGGGGATTTGGCGACGGGGCGCGACTGGCTGGCACGCCCGGCGCGGGCGCTCGGCGGGCGCACTCCGCTGGAGTTCGCCGAAACGGAAATGGGCGCGCGCGAGGTCGAAGACCTGATCGGCCGCATCGAGCACGGTGTCTACACCTGAGCAGATCCGGCTCTGGCGCTTGGTCAAAAGCAAGCACGCGGAGACGGCCTTCGACGGCGAAGGCGCCTTCCGCTACGGCGGGCGCTGGAACAGCCGCGGCCGACGCGTCGTCTACGCCAGCGGCAGTCTATCGCTCGCCGCGCTTGAAGTGCTGGTGCACCTCGATCCGGCCGCCCACCTGCCCGAGCTGACCGCCTACCCGATCGACCTGCCGCGCGAGTTGTTGCAGACCGAAGACTTTTCCCGCCTCGACCAAGTCTCCGGCGGGCTGCCCTGGCCATTGCGTACAACCCGGGCGTGGGGCGACGCCTGGTGCTCGACCGCAGCCCAGGCGGCGCTCCGGATCCCCAGCACGATCGTGCCGAACGAATGCAATTACCTGCTCAATCCGCAGCATCCGGATTTCGGTGAAATACGGATCGGCGAGCCGGAAGAGTTTGCTTTGGACGACCGGTTGGGGTGAACAGTGTATTCATGATCTAATCTTCGTGTGAACCGTGGCGTGTTCGCTTGCGAACGCATGTGTCGCCCCGGCAACCGATTCGAGCGCTCGCAAGCGAGCACGCCACGATTTTACGCCCAGACCGTGGCGACAATATTTGAGTATCCAGAAATTCTAATCTACCAAACACTAATTCCCAGTCGGCATCTCGGGCAGCGTGATTCGGGCGCGCTCGCCTTCGGAGCCGCCGCCTTCGACGATGGCGCGGCGTTGGCCTTGCAGGAGAGTCATGCGGTGCCCGGCGACTTTGCCGCGGTCGTCTTGCACCACAGCTTTACCCTCGAGAATAACTTTGCCCTCTTTGGGCAGAATAAAGGCTTTGTCGGCGGTCGCGGTGCGGCCGGTCTGTTTGATGACGACGTTGTCGTGGGCTTCGATGCGCTGGAGCTCGAGCGGTGTCTGCGCCTCGGAATCCGGGTTGGCGGCTTCCCGGGTAATGACGTCGAGCCGGTCGCAGGTGGCGTCGAGATTGGTGGCGGCGACTTCGACGTTATCGGTGAAGCGGAACAGCGTGCGCCCGGGTTCCTCGATCATGCGCAGCAAGTGGCTGGTCACGACGGTCTGCTGCGGTTCCACCGCGGGAGCGGGCTTCGGCGCCGATGCTTCGATGCCGACGCTGGGGCTAAAGGCTTCGTAGCCGAGATCGGGCATCTCGGGCAGTCGGACGACCACGGGCTCGCCGGCCTCGCCGCGGATGACGGCGAGTTCGGGCTTGAGCTCCATGGTCTGCCCCGTGACGACGGCTTCGCCGTTGGTGACTTCGGGCTGCCCAGTGAGCACGGCGCGCTCCTCGGCGGGGTAGAAGGTGACTTGCTCGCCGGTGGCGACCCGACCGCTCTGCTCGATGCGGACGCCGCCGTGGGCCACGATGCTTTTGACCTCGCCGACGTTGAGCCCGGAATCGGCGGCGGCTTTGGCCGCCCCACCCTTCAAAGCGATGATCGTCATGTCGGCAGCCGTCATTTGCACCGCGCCGGACATCACTTCGACCGAGCCTTCAAAGAAGAAATGGTTTTCCGCGGCCTCCTCGCGCATGGTGATGGTGTCGGCGAGGACGATCGTTTCGGAACTCAGCGCGGAAGCGCCCTGGATGCCGAGGCCTCCGGTTTCGGTGAGGATCATTTGCGCGCGCCCCTTGCCCTCGGCGCCGGCGATGACGATCTCGCCCGACCGGCTCCGGATGGTTTCGCCGCTCAGGTAGGCCCCCCGGGTCTCGACACTGGCCGCGCCGGAAAGATTGGCGCGCTGCTCTCGGGGGAAGAACTCGGCCTCGTCGGCTTTGACCGTCTTGCCCGCTTGCACGATGACGACATCGTCCCGGGCGAGGATCCGGCGGATGGAGTCCAACTCGCCGGGCGCGGCGGTGGGCAACGCCTTGTCGCGCGCCTCGGGGGCGTCGGCCAGGGCGATGAGTTGCTCGCCGCGCAAATCCATTTCGTCGGAGACGGCGCGCACACTGCCGGTGAACTCGAAGTAGTATTCCTCCTCGGTCGTGCGGAGGACGAGGCGCTCGCTCTGGATCTCAGTTGTACTGGCGGCTTCAACTTTTTCGCCGTTATCGACGAAGGCGCCGGCGATGCCTTGGGTGAAGGTGACCACGGTGTCGTATTTGACGACGACTTCCTTGGTCTCGCCCGACCACTCCCAACCGACGCCGGATATTGTAAAATTGGCGCCCACGATCTCGATCGCGCCGTCGGAGAAGCCCCGGTTTTCCTGGAGCCGGAGCGTGCCCTCGGGGCTGTCCATCGAGAGTTCGAGCGCCATGCGTTCGTCGGCGGAATAGACGCGCATGGCCATGCCCTCGACGCGCACCTGCTCTTCGCTGTCGTAGATCCCGCGCTCGCCCTGGAGCACCCACTGGGTGTAGCCGTTGTCCGCGAAACGCGGCAGGCGGAAGTTCTTGACCGGCGCGTTCGGCGTCATCTGCCCGAAGAGCGTATGGCCGAGGCAGAGCAGCGTGAAAAGTGGGACGGATCGCGAAAGGCGCATGGTATGAAGAACCCCGGGGGGGGTCCGGGTTCCAGATAATAATCAGGAACCGGCTCCACGCTTGTCGGGGAAGTGCTTGCGGATGAGATCCTCGACCACGTCGGCATAGAGTGATGGCTTATCGTAATGGGCAACGCCATGGGCATCCAGTTTTTTAACATCCGAGGGATTGAGCTGGCCGGAGACTACCACTACTTTGATTCCATTCGGCATGTCTTTGGTCTCGATAGCAAATTGAGCACCATCTCCATCCGGCACCCTGTGGTCGGCGATGAGAATATCGATCTCGATGCGGTCGTCCTCCAGAATGGATCGTGCGTGCGCGATATCGAGCGCGGCATGCACTTTGTGCCCCCGGCTTTCAATCTGCTCGCAGGCTACTGCCGACAGATCCGGTTCGTCTTCAAGGAGTAAAACATTCATAACGAGGTGGTCGATTCATTCGCCACTAGCTTTGATAGGGTTTAAAAAAAAGCAATTCCAAAATGCTATTTGCCACTCCAGTAACCACTGGCCAGCGGAACACGGGCCAGAACGCCCGGATTCTGCCGGGCGGCACACATGGGTCGTTTTCAGCGATGTCGGACACGGCAAGTCACGCCCCCGTCGATTTTCAGTTTACTTTTCCTTTTGCGGCAGCACGGCTTTGATATGGAGGTCGCGGAGCTGTTTTTCGGTGGCGATGCCGGGGCTGGCGGTCATCATCTCCTGCCCCTTTTGGTTCTTGGGGAAGGCGATGACGTCGCGGATGCTGCCGCGCCGGGTGAGGATCGTGACCATGCGGTCGAGACCGAAAGCGATGCCGCCGTGGGGCGGTGCGCCGTATTCGAAGGCTTTAAGCATGTAGCCGAAGCGGCTCTCCACCACGTCGGCGGGGATCTTGAGCACGTCTTCGAAGACTTTCTTCTGCAGGGCGGGCTGGTGGATACGGATGCTGCCCCCGCCGAGTTCGACGCCGTTGAGCACGAGGTCGTAGTGTTGGCCGCGGACGGATTTGGGATCGGAGTCGAGGAGTTCGACATCCTCCGCCACCGGCGCGGTGAAGGGGTGGTGCGAGGCGACGTAGCGCTGCTCGTCCTCATCGAAGAGCATGAGCGGAAACTCGATGACCCAGAGGAACTTATACTCGTTCGGATCGATCGTGAGCCGCTCGCGCTTGACCAGGAGCTGGGCCGCTTCGAGGCGGACGCGCCCGAGGATGGTGCAGGCGCGCTCCCACTCGGTCGCGGCGAAGAAGACGATGTCGCCGTCTTCGATGTCGAGGGCTTCTTTGAGGGCGGCCTTCTCCTCTTCGGAGAAGAATTTGATGATGGGCGACTTCCATTCGCCGTCCTGGCACTTGATGAAAGCGAGGCCCTTGGCGCCGAGCGATTTGGCGGCGTCTTCGAGGCCGCGCAGCTCGCCCTGGCTGAGGTCGCCGAGGCCTTTGGCGTTGAACGCCTTGACCGCCCCACCCGATTCGATGGCGCCGGAGAAGACCTTGAAGCCGGACTTGGCGAAAATTTCGTTGCCATCCTGCAGCTCCATGCCGAAGCGCATGTCGGGCTTGTCCACGCCGAAGCGGTTCATCGCGTCGAAGTAGCTCATACGGAGGAAGGGCGTTTCGATATCCACGCCGATCACTTCCTTCCAGACCTGCTTCATGAGCCCTTCGATCAGGGCGTACATGTCTTCGCGGTCGATGAAGGAGAGCTCGATGTCGAGTTGGGTGAACTCCGGCTGGCGGTCGGCGCGGAGGTCTTCGTCGCGGAAGCAGCGGGCGAGCTGGTAGTAGCGCTCGACACCGCCGACCATGAGCATCTGCTTGTATTGCTGGGGCGACTGCGGCAGCGCGTAGAACGCGCCGGGGTTCATGCGGCTGGGCACGAGAAACTCGCGCGCGCCCTCGGGTGTGCTCTTGAAAAGGATCGGGGTCTCCACCTCGATAAACGCCTGCGCGTCCATGTAGTCGCGGATCGCTTTGGAGGTCTTGTGGCGCATGCGGAGCATCTCGGTGTTGGCCGCGCGGCGCAGGTCGAGGTAGCGGTAGGTCATGCGGAGGTCTTCGCCCACCTTGTCGGCCGAGTCGTCCATGGGGAACGGCGGCGTCTTGGAGACGTTGAGGATCTCCAACTCGATGCCGTGCACTTCGATCTCTCCGGTGGCGAGCTTGGCGTTGGCGGTGTCGCCGAAACGCTTCTCGACCCGGCCGGTCACGGAGATGACGGACTCGGGCTTGATCGAACCGAACTTGGGCTCCAGACCGGGGTTGGAGGGGTCGAGCACGATTTGCGTCAGCCCCTCGCGGTCGCGGAGGTCGACGAATAAAATGCCCCCGTGGTCACGGACGGAATCGACCCAGCCACTGAGAGTGACGGTCGAGCCTTCGTCGGATGCACGGAGCTGGGAGCAGTGGTGGGTGCGCTTCATAAGAGCGGGGATGAAAACACCTTGCCCTCTCGAAACAAGCACGAAAACTCGTATGGAGAATTCTGCGTATGGCTCCAACACTCGAACTCAAAGGCCCGCTCGTCGTGGCGCTCCTCCTCCTGCTCACCGGAATCGTGGGCGGGCTTTTCATCTCGCTCGGCCCCAAGGCCACCGAGCGCTCGCCCGGGGTGGTGCACATCGGCGTGCGCTATGCGAACGAAAGGAGCCTCGAGTTCAACCCATACGGCAAGAGCGGCCCCGGGGCGACGATCGAACTGGTCGCCCCCGACGGCACGGTGGCCTACACGCACGAGAACCTGCAAATCGGTCGCAATCTGATGCCGCTCAAAGACGTGCCCGACGGTCCCTACACCGCACGGCTCAGCGCCCCCGGCTACCGGACGCGCGAAGTCCCGATCATCGTGGACGGCCGCATGATCAACCCGCCGAAAGACGCCGAACTGGAAAAAGGCACGATTGCCGATTACAATATGATCGGGGTGCGGTTCGAGACAGAGTAGCCGGGTTGGTATCGTGGCGATGCGAAGCAGTAGCGATGCGAGCCTCTCGTACGGATGCGAAAACAAGATGGATCTGACTTTATGGCGGACAAGAGTGTCCGCCCTCCGGAGGGTGCTCACTCTTGAGCACCGACACAGCAAAGAAGCGATCAGGCCGTCTTCCCGCTGCGCTTGCAGATGCCGTCGGCTCTCAGCTCCTCGCAATGCGCGGTGACCTGCAGGCGCTGGCTCTCGACATTGAGCGCGAGCTTGTCGGCCACCGTCTTGCCGTACCACTCCATGAAGGGGGCGTCGATCTCGAAAATCTTATCGCAATCCAGGCAAATGACCTGCGCCTGGAAGGTCGTGGCGTTGCGGTTCGCCATGTAGAATTTGTAGTCGCGCCCGACATCGACTTCGCGGATGAGGCCGCTCTGCGTCAGGATCGGCAGCGCCCGGTAAACCGTCGCCCGCGACACGGAATCGTCGATTTCACGCACGCGCTCCAGCAGATCCTCGGCCGTGAAATGATCCGGATGCTCGTAAGCGGCGTCGAAGATCGCGAGGCGCTGGTTGGTTACGCGCAGCCCCTTGCTGCTGAGGAAATCTTTAAAAGTCTCGCGGAGATCCGCAGTGGTTTTGCTTTTAACGCTCATGTCTTATTGAGACTGTTTTGAGACTCAAATGGGCGGCATGCAAGTCCTCATTGCGGATGGACGGGAGATTTCTGGAGACGCCCCTACCCGATCCAATCCACCCGCCGTGAATCCGCCGCCAGCGACCGGGCGACCATTTCGGTGAAGGTCATGTAGCGCAGGCCTTCCTCGAAGGAGGTCAGTTTGACCGGCGCGCCCTCGCGGATCGAACGCACGAAATCGGCCTCCACCTGCCAGCCGCGGCTTTCGGCGCGTGAGAGTGTGATCTTCTTCTCCTCCGTCTCGCCCGCTTTGGCGAAAAGCAAGGAGGTGTGGAAGGCGTCGAAACGCAGCGCCCCCTTCGAGCCGTTGAGGCGGAATTCCATCCGCGGCTTGCCCGACTCGACCCCGCTGAAATGATAGACCATGCGGGCGCCCGATTTGGCGAAACGCCCGAGAATACTCAGGCTGTCGGGGATCTTGACCTCGGTCGGCTCAGCCGCGCCCGGATACGTGCGGAATTTTTGGAAGACCGCGCCGTCCGCCAGCAACCAACTGGGGTCGTCCTCCACCCAGCGCCGGACCGTCTCGTGCAGGATCCCCATGCTCAGAATGTTCTTGCCGCTCAGCTCGACATCTTGACGCCAAGACATCGGCGCGGCCGGCGAAGCGGCCTGGCCTGCGGTATGGACGCCACGCACGTCGAGCAGATCGCCCAATTTTCCGGAGCGGAGCGTCTGCCGGATGGTCGCGTCGAAGTCCAGGGAGAAGGGGGCCGGCACGATCTGGGCGACCAGTTCCGGGTGGGCTTGGGAGGCGGCGCACATCGCCTTGGCCTCCTCCAGATCCATGGCCATGCGCGCCTCGCAGAGCACGTGCTTGCCGTTTTCCAGGGCGGCGATCGTCGCTTCGGCATGGAGATACGGCCATGTGCCGATGCAAACCGCGTCGATGGCGGGATCTTCGACCACCGCGCGCCAGTCTTTGGCCGTGCGCCGGATGCCGTCTTTCTTGGCCACGGCTTCGGCCGAGGCGAGGCTGCGGTTCGCCACCACGCTCAGCTCGACCTTGTCCAGCTTATGGAAGCCGGGGATGTGCATTTTGCGGGTGTTGGCGCCCGCGCCGATGAAACCGATTCGTAGTTTGTGTGAGTTCATAAGGATCGTAGTGACAAGCTTCCAGCTTGTCGATCTGTCCGGAAAGACAAGCTAGAAGCTTGTCACTACGCTGAAACACTAGGCCAGTTTCCCCAAATGCAACGTCAACTGCCGCTGCGTCCGGGCGGCGAAGTCGGGGTTGTGGGTGACCAGCACGAGGCTCTTGGCGGACTCGCCGGCGATCTCCAAGAGCAGATCCATGACGGCCTGCCCGGTCGATTCGTCGAGGTTGCCGGTCGGCTCGTCGGCCAGGACGAGGGGCGGGTCGTTGCTCAAGACGCGCGCCACGGCCACCCGCTGGCGCTCGCCGCCGGAAAGCTTGGTCGAGCCGTGCCGGATGCGGTCTTTCAGGCCGACCCGCACGAGCAAGGCCTCGGCGCGCTCCCGCACCCGGCGGTCCACCCGCCCGGCGATGCGCGCGCCGAGCAGCACGTTTTCCAGCGCGTTCAACTCGGGCGCCAAATAGTAGGCCTGGAAGACAAAGCCCATGAACTTCGTGCGCGAGGCCGCGAGCCTGGAGAGCGAATAGCGCGTCACTTCCTTCCCCTGCCAAAAGAGCCGCCCCCCGTCCGCGCGCTCCAGGCCGGAGAGCACATTGAGCAAAGTCGATTTACCACTGCCCGACGCACCGGAA
>Ga0194138_10001750_pt1 | contig 10378 bp, 4 predicted proteins | sample TARM_MetaG_T2_14_FD_134022 | JGI IMG/M metagenome (GOLD analysis project Ga0194138, IMG submission 134022) | Freshwater microbial communities from Pennsylvania, USA, analyzing microbe dynamics in response to fracking - TARM_MetaG_T2_14 (version 2) | ecosystem: Environmental > Aquatic >...
GTAGATGGCGGACGCAGCCTGAAGCTGGAACCAGACACCGAGCTGAGCGTAGGCACCGATTATTCAGTTACCTTCGCCGAACCCCTTGTTACTGAGGCCTCCAGCCCGATTCAAACTCCCAACGGGGAAGGTCCAGACGGCATCCAGTTCAGAACCCGGGGCGGTTTCAGCGGCATTGCCGGGCTGGATAATCTGGCGCCCGAATTCACCGTGGCACGTATGGTCCCCTCGCCCGAGGGTGAATTTCAGCCCATGGACTTTTCCAGCTTCCGGCTGCTGCTGACCCAGCCAGTTCACCCACAGTGGCAAGCAATGGGCGGCAGTATCCGACTGGAAGACAGCAGCGGGAGCCTGGTGCCAGCCAGGGTGATCGTCGACCAGCGTCGAATCACCGTGGATCCCTGCCTCACTGAGGACCCGTCCCAGTGTGGCACCAAGGCGGATGCGCTGCCCTCCGGAACCAGTTATACCCTCAGAGTCAGCGGACTACCCAGCCTCACGAGTCCGGGCACGACCCTGGATTTCGAGAAGAGCTTCACCGCCCGGGAAACCGGTCCCACGGTGGTGTTGTTCCAGGAAGTTATCGGCTCCGGCCTGCTTTCGGGCCAGGAAGCCCGCACATCCAGACTCAACGGCCAGATTATCAATGGTGTTACCCTGAACTCGGTATTGCAGGGTAACGCCGGCCCGTCACAACAGACCGGTGGCCTGTTTGCGGAACTGGCCTATGCGCCGGCCTTCGAGGCAGACGAGCCACTACCGCTGCGAATTCCTCGCAGCAGCGTGTTGAACAGCAGCAGCCTTGAGGTGAAGGTCAACGGTCAGGTACCGGTGATCAACCCGGCCAGTGGCCAGATCCAGAAAACCGGCAACATCAAGGTCACCATGATTTCGGACGCCAGCGGCTACCTGCTACCCAATCCCTACACCGATGACATCAACGCTCCACGGCACGTCAAGCTGTTCATGGACGTGGCAATGAATACCGGCGAGGCCCAACCCAACGCTTCCCTGACCCAGAACCTCCTGGGTGTGGAACTGAGCGGCATAGCCCTCGTGGAAAACGGCGTGCTCACGATCGACGCCATCGGCGTGGTGGAACCCAACCTGCTGGGCCAGGAATACACCGATTCCACCATCGCTTTCCACATCGAGGCGGCCACCGATACTGAATCGGCGCTCGATGCTGAGGGCCTGTGGACTCCGGATACCACCGGGCCGGCTCTGGTAAGCTGGATGCCCGGGCCGGATTCCGCCATTCCCGGTGATCGCGACCAGATGCAGCGCCCTGGCGACCCGATCATCCTGAACTTCAATGAGCCAATAGATGCCGATTCCCTGGCCGCAGGCCTCGTTCTGGATCAGGGCGGCACTCCTCTGACGCTGACGGACGGCACATTGGAGGCCTACGTCGACGGCACGGCGGTAGTGATCAATCCCGTCGGTGGGCTCAAACATGGTATCGACTACACGCTCAATGTGAGAGGGCAGCTGACCGATATTGCAGGCAATCCGGCGACCAGCCAGTCCCTGGCTTTTGCTCTGCCGCCGATAACCGACTCGCAGACCCCGCCAGAGACCATTCGGTCACCGTTTGCTCTGACCACCTACCCCGGTTTCCCTTGTGTGACCGAAGGTCTTGATCTGGTCAACAGCAGTCACGGCACCTGCGTGGATGCGGCGCCGGCTGAGCTGGCAAGCTCCAGCGAATTCACCAGGGATCAGCTGCCAGTAACCAGCTTGCCAAAGGACCGCCCAATAGTCGTCAAGTTCTCCCAATCCATGGATCTGACGAGTATTAATCCGCAAACCTTTGTCGTTGAAGAGGTTGACGATCCATCCAATCCGGCGGCCGTCGGATCAGCGACAAAGGTCTCCGGTCGCCTGGAACTCAATCAGCAGCAGGTTCGTTTTTATCCGAATGCCCCCTGGCAAGCTGGCCAACTGTACCGATACACCCTGCGTTCGGCCACCAACGGCGATTGCAGCACTGGGAACTACGTGTGTTCCAGCGCCGGCTATCCGATCGACACGGATCTGTTGCTGGGCCAGGACGCAGATAATAACGGTGCCATTGAATACGGCGGCCCGGATCTGAGCATTTACTTTACAGGAACCAACTCGGTTGAAAGTGTCTTTACCCCGCTTCGTAACTTGCCGGTTCGGGATACCAATGCCAATTATGAGGTGGACTGCGGCACGCCCTGTCTTGAGCCCTTCGCTCATCAATCTGATGGTTCCGATGGCTTCAAGCCCTCAGCCAATGCTGCCAAGTTGCTGGTCACCGGAAATTCGGCCACGGTTCTGGGTGTCGAGGGGGCCGACGCCAGAGTCGGTTGCGATCAAGCCTCGGCTCCCTGCCCTGAAAACAAGTTCATTTACCAGACTTACGCCCTGAACACCGAGGTCCTCGGACCCGCGAAGAACGACTCGGGAGATGTCGTTGGGGTGAGAGTTCTTCTCTATCCCACATTGCTGATGACAACGAACGCCAGTGTGTTTCTCGAGGGACTTGGCGAGCAGCGAACGGGCCCTCAGATCCTTCGCATGACCTACGGCAAGACGACGCCCGATAACCCGATGGGACTGGTCGAAGGTATCATTAAGCAAGGCCCTGATGGTCGACCAACCTTCAGCACGACGGCCAACCTGACCTTGGACGCCCCGGACCTTACTGTTCCCCTGGAGGGAGCCCTGCGCCACAACCTTTACAGTTATCCCTTCACACTTCAGCTCAACGGTCTGATCACGTTCTTTGATGATGGTCGCATGCAGATTGAGCAGCGCAACACGAACGTGCCAAATCTGGATGTTCTTGTCACGTCAGACAGCGCTCTGATAGAAGCAGGCGTTGATCTTTCGACATGCGTATTCAGCCTGTTTTCGGACTGCAGCGGCCTGCTCGAAGGATCAACTTCCAGCAACGGTGCAGTGAAAATTCCGCTGAAAATTCCCCAACAGGGCATTTACCTCAACTTTATTTCCAACCCAATAAAGGAGCTCCCTGCCAGACAGTAGACATTGAGCTATTTTTGCTGGCCAGCCCTTGAGGCTGGCCTTTTTCATTCAGTAGCTGCTAATCTGGTTGCACAATGAAACCTCAATAGCAAAACAACAAGCCTTCAGGAGAGCCCCTTCATGGAAAACGGCACCCACTTTCGTACCTGTCACCTCTGCGAAGCCATGTGCGGTGTCGCAATCGAAATGAAAGACGGCCGGATTGCTTCCATCAAGGGTGATGAGAAGGATCCGCTGAGTCGGGGTCATATCTGCCCGAAGGCAGTGGCGCTGCAGGATCTGCACGAGGATCCGGACCGCTTGAAAAAACCTGTCCGCAAAACCGAAACCGGCTGGCAGGAAATGGAGTGGGACCAGGCCTTTGACCTGGTCGCGGAAAAGCTCCACCAGACCCGCCAGGACCATGGCCGAAACAGTATTGGCGTTTACCTGGGCAATCCGAACGTCCACAACCATGGCTCCCTGGTTGCCACCATGCCGCTGCTACGGGCCATCGGGACCCAGAACCGGTTTTCCGCAACGTCGAACGATCAGTTGCCGCATATGCTGGCCAGCCTGGAGATGTTCGGGCACCAGATTCTGTTTCCGATTCCGGATATCGATCACACGGATCTGTTTATCTGCATCGGCGCCAATCCCATGGCCTCCAACGGCAGCCTGATGACCGTCCCGGATTTCCGCGGACGACTGAAAGCCCTGAAACAGCGGGGCGGCAAGATGATTGCGGTTGACCCGCGCCGGACTGAAACCGCCAAACTGGCGGACGAGTTCCACTTTATCCGGCCCGGCAGCGATGCCCTGCTGCTGATGGCCATGGTGCACACGTTGTTCGAGGAAGGCCTGGTAGATCCCGGCCCGGCCGAACGGCTGGTCAAAGACGCTGACCTGCTTCGCTTGGCCGCCCTCGCCTTCACCCCCGACGCCGTCAGCGCACACACCGGCATCGCGGCGGACGATATCCGGACACTGGCCCGGCAATTGGCCGGTACCCGCAAGGCAGCCCTGTATACCCGCATGGGCACCAGCACCCAGACCTTTGGTGGGGTTGCCACCTGGCTGGCCTACTGTCTCAACATCCTGACCGGCAAGCTGGACCTGCCCGGCGGCATGCTGTTTACCCAACCGGCCATTGATCTGGTGGAACTGGGAGCCATGTCCGGCCAGAAAGGGCACTTCGGCAAGCGCCACAGCCGGGTGAAGGGACTGCCGGAATTTGCCGGCGAATACCCGGCCAGCACCATGGCCGATGAGATGCTGACACCGGGCGACGGGCGGGTCCGGGCCTTTGTCACCGTTGCCGGCAATCCGGTGCTCTCCAGCCCCAACGGGCGACGTCTGGAAGAGGCTCTGGGCAGCCTCGATTTCATGGTTTCGGTGGACTACTACCTGAACGAAACCACCCGCCATGCCGATATCATTCTGCCGCCGACCGCTGCGTTGGAACGCAGTCATTATGATCTGATCTTCAGCATGTTTGCGGTGCGCAATGTCGCCAAGTACAGCGAAGCACTGTTCGAGGCCGGCCCGGATACCCGCCACGACTGGCAGATTTTACTGGAACTGGCCCACCGGCTGGAAAAGACCAAAAAAGGCGGGCGGTTGCCACTGCGCACGGAGCTGGGCTGGCGCGCGTTCAAGCAGATTGGCCCGGATCCGATTCTCGATCTGCTGTTGCGCTCCGGTCCCTATGGCGCTGACGCAGGGCGCGCACGCGGATTGCTGCAACCGGCGGTTGATCTGATGATGGACGTTTTGCCAAAACGGCACCCGCTTCGGGGACTGGCCAAACTCAGCCCCCTGAACCGCCGCTGGCAGGCACTGCCGAAAGGGCTTTCGCTGAACGCCCTGAAGGAATATCCGAGCGGAGTCGATCTCGGGCCGCTCCAGCCCTCTCTGCCGGAGCGCCTGTTCACTCGTGATGGCAAGATCAACCTCGCACCCAGGCGCTACCTGGACGATCTCGGGAGGCTGCACAACGCCCTGGCGGCGCCGGCCCGCAACGCCCTGCAACTGATTGGCCGGCGCCATGTCCGCAGCAACAACTCCTGGATGCACAACAGTCAGCGGTTGGTTAAGGGCAAGGACCGCTGCACCCTGATGATTCACCCCAGGGATGCCAGCCGCCTGGGTCTCCAGGTTGCTGACTCGGCAGAAATAACGTCGGACTGCAGACAGATCGTTCTTCCGGTGGAGATAACCGAAGATATCATGCCGGGCGTGGTGTCGATTCCCCATGGCTGGGGCCACGACCGGGATGGCACAGGGCAATCGGTAGCGGCTGCTCACGCCGGTGCCAGCATCAACGATGTGCTCAGTGACGGTGACATTGATCCGCTCTCCGGCACTTCCGTATTGAATGGGCAGTCCGTTACTGTCAAAGTCTGGCGTCCGGAGCGCCAACGCAAACGGGCCTGATTCAGCAAAGGAGCGGATAATGCCTCAATGGCTGCAGTGGAGTCTGATCATCGCCGGCCTGGCCGCTGTCATTCTGTTAGCGGTGTTCATTCGTCGCCAGATGGGAGTGCTCTCTGAGAATCGCAAGCGGCAGGCCAAAGCCGAGGAGTTCCAGGCCAACCGCAGAAAAGACATGATCCGCAGCGTGCATGTCATCGCAATGGCGGTTGAAGAGGACCAGATCGAATACTCGGAAGCCTGCCTCCGGCTCAAGGGCCTGCTGGACCATATTGCGCCAGAATTGCTGGAGCGGTCGCCATTCAAGGTGTTCCAGGAAGTGCATGACCAGCTGCAGCACATGCCCACGCACCGTGCCCGGCAGGCAACCGAGACAAAATTCGTGGAAAAAATGGACAAAGAACGGTTTGAGGTTGAGCAGAAGCACGCCGATGCGATTCGCCGTGCCGCAACCGCGATCCGGCATCACGCCTTTCCCGACGGCACACGCTGAGCCAGGATAGCCGGGAACTGGTCGGACCTTATTTTTGTAACAGTTTGTAAACAGAAAAGCCGGAACAATCCGCATTTAGATTGAAAATTCAACAGGTTCTGGCAGACCGAAAAACTGACAGGGCGCTCATTCCTTCCCGGTGACAAGTCTTGACTTTTCTTTTCCCTAACAGGGTCTAAATTAGAAACAGGGAGGCACCTATCATCTGCGGACGGTGCCACCTGACGTTGTTTTCTCCTGATAAGTTTGGACGACTCTGCAATAAAGCGGGTGAACTTGCCGGCCTTGGGGCCGGCTTTTTTGTGGCGGTTTTCCGGCAACGGGGCGACTACTGGCTCATCATTCCAGCCATGGCCATGACGCTGTCCTTGCTTTCCACCAGCTCGTCAAACTGCGCCTCAACCTGTTCCCGATTGAGCCCCAGCTCGTCGTAGAACGACTGGCTGATCTCCTCCCCGGCTCCCAGAGCCACGCCTCTGGCGGTTAACAGCTGACGCCCCAGCCAGAGCAACCGGGCGTAGACACTGTGGGGGCCGTCGTAGTGCGGATTCTTCTGATAACGGATTGCCAGGGTAACCTCATCCGGCATGCCCCAGTTCTCCATCAACTGGGCAGCAATCTGTTCCCGGGTTATGCCCAGCAGGTAGTGCTCGATGACCGAAGAGTCGATATCCGGATTCACTTCCAGCGACCGGCAAACCAGTTTGAAGTGCGGCGGAAACACCTGCGCCAGAACCAGATGGCCAAAGTTGTGGAGCAGGCCGCCAAGGTAGGCAAGACCAAACACCGGCCGCTCGCCCCGGGGCATCATGCTGGCCAGAATGCCAGCTGACTGGGCCTGCCAGATTGCCTGTTGCCAGTAATCCACATAGCCGTCCGGGTGATCCTGGGGCTGCTTCAGCGCCCGCCCCAGGGAAAGCCCCATGGCCAGGTTCATGACCAGATCAAACCCGAGCACGCGGGACACCGCGTCATGCACCGACTTTACCTGGCCGGCTGCGGCATAAAATGAAGAAGACGCCCAGCTCACCACCTGCGCGGCGAGGCTCGGGTCGCTCTCGACAATATCCACCAGATCACCCATTACGGCATTGGGATTGACCCGCAGATGAATAATCCTCTGGGCAGTTTCCGGCAGTGGCGGCAACTCAAGGGTGTCTTCCAGCCGTTGCTGTATCCTGAGGCCGGTAAACTTTTTAATGGCGGAGTTAAACTGATCCCGGTCCCTGCCGTGATCATCAAGGTTGACCGCAATGGAGTCCGGGGCAACGGCAAAGGAACGCCGTTGCGCTTTACCGGTCAGGGTCCGGAAACCCTCCGCAGGCATGACCATCGCCAGGTTCTGCTCGCCCAACTCCAGCGCTACTGCTGGCAGGTCATCCACCCGCTCATCGACCAAGGTCGGCCAGCCGGTCAGCGATGGCAGTGCCGGAAGTGCCTTGAGCCCGGTTCTTTCCCGCACCCGCACCTGTTCACGGCGTTTCATCAGGCGCAGATCACGACCAAGCTGCTTATTGAGCTGCTCCAGATCAATCAGATCGTCCCGGCGGCAGATTACCTGGAGGTTTCCCTGCCCATCGCTGAGCAAAACCATTCTCAGCAGTTCCTTCTGGCTCGCCTGGCTGGCACCCCGGAGGGATACGCCGGCTGCGGAATCGCCCAAAGCCTGCTGAACTGCGACAGGTAATTCCATAATTTTCTCCCGAAAGTTACTGTTTTCCGTCGGATAATCCGAGCTAGAAAATCACATTGAGTTCAGTATAGGGCAAACAAATGACCCTGAGGTTGACCAAACTCTATTTCCAGACCGCTTCCATACGCTCGCCAGGGCAGAACGGACGTCGTCACACGTCGCCATAGCGCGTCCTGTCACCAAGCCAGCGGCGCACCAGCGCCCGGACAATTTCCGGACGGGCCATCAGGCCCGGCGCCATTTTACGAACGGGTTCAATCCAGCCCTTGTCCCGCTCAAAGTCCGCCAGGCGGAACTGCATCATGCCGGTTTGGCGGGTGCCCAATACCTCGCCCGGTCCCCTTATCTCCAGGTCTTTCTCGGCGATAAAGAAGCCATCCTGGCTGTCCCGGAGCGCCTGCAGCCGGGCCTTGCCATTGGCAGACAGCGGCGGGTGATACATCAACACGCAAAAACTGGCCTGCTCGCCCCGGCCAACACGACCACGAAGCTGATGCAACTGGGCCAGCCCCAGGCGTTCCGGGTTTTCTATGATGATCAGTGACGCGTTGGGCACATCCACCCCGACTTCGATCACTGTAGTAGCCACCAACAGATCCAGCTCGCCGATTTTGAACTGGTCCATCACCGCCGCTTTTTCCTGGGCCTTCAACCGGCCGTGCACCAGACCCACGTTCAGATCCGGTAATCGCCCGGCCAATTCCTGGGCGGTAACCTCTGCCGCCTGACACTGCAGGGCTTCCGATTCCTCAATCAGAGTGCAAACCCAGTAGGCCTGACGGCCTTCCCGGCAGGCGCTGCGAACGCGCTCAATGACATCTTCCCTTCGGCTGTCGGGAATCACAATGGTTTCAATCGGTTTCCGCCCCGGCGGCAGTTCGTCAATAACCGAGGTGTCCAGATCGGCATAGGCACTCATGGCCAGCGTACGCGGAATCGGTGTTGCCGTCATGATCAGCTGATGCGGCGCGAGCGAACCACCCACGCCTTTTTCCCGCAGGGCGAGCCGCTGGTGGACACCAAACCGGTGCTGCTCGTCTACGATCACCAGGGCAAGGCGATGAAACTCGACATCGTCCTGAAACAGCGCGTGGGTGCCAATCACCACTTCCGCGGCACCCGAACCGACCGCTGCCAGTGCTTCCGCCCGGGCTTTTCCTTTCACTTTCCCGGACAACCAGGCAAGGCGAATACCAAGCGGCTCCAGCCACGCCCGGAAGTTCTGGAAATGCTGTTCGGCGAGGATTTCCGTGGGTGCCATCATCGCCGCTTGGCAGTTGCCCGCCAGCGCCGCCACCACGGTCTTGCCGGAGCCGACGTCACCCTGGACAAGCCGGAGCATTGGCAGGGGCTGGCTCAGGTCCTGTCGGATCTCCGCAAGGACATGGCGCTGGGCGCCGGTAAGAGAGAATGGCAGGGACTCGAGGAAGCGCTCGGGCATATCGCCCGTGGGAAGGAGCGCCAGAGCCTCACGGGCCTGGATCTGCTCGCGCACCTGAAGCAGACTCAGCTGGTGTGCCAGAAGCTCTTCCATTACCAACCGCTGTTGCGCCGGATGGCGCCCTTCCATTAAAAGGTGCACCGGCGCACTGGCAGGGGGGGAGTGCACCAGCTGGACGGCCTCGGTAATACCCGGCAGCTGGTACTTGGCCAACAGTTGTTGCGGCAACCAGTCACGGATCGGGAATCGCTGGAGAAAGCCCAGAGCCTGCTGGCAGAGCGAGCGCACTCGCGGCTGCTGAATGCCCTCGGTCAAGGGGTAAACCGGCGTCAGGGTGGCCTCACCTTCCGCCGGCATGGGCGGTGGGTTCACCTGGTACTCGGGATGGTAGAACTCATACCCGGCGCGCCCGGGGCGGACCTCGCCGAAACAGCGAACCCGCGCGCCCTCACTCAACTGATTTTTCTGGGCGGCATTGAAATGGAAAAAACGCATCACCAGAAAGCCGCTGTTATCCCGGAGGGTCACCTGCAGGCTGCGCCTGCGGCCCATCACCAGGTCGGCTTTCATCACCTCGCCTTCCACCACTGCCACATCGCCAATACGAAGGCTGCCCATGGGCACGACCCGGGTTCTGTCCTCATAGCGGTGCGGCAGGTGAAACAACAGGTCCTGCAGGGAGATGATGCCCAGCCTGGCAAGCTTCTCTGCCAGGGCGCTTCCTACGCCCTTTAGCTGGGTAACCGGAATGTCATCCAGTGACGTCACAGGAACCTCAGGCGTTTTCGGCCACGGCCGGTGTCTCCGTTTTCGCCTTCTCGATAACCCGGCACTGGCTCGCCGCCAGTGACAGCACATCGATCGCCTTGGGTCGGGGGAAGGTCACACGCCAGGCCAGAGCCACCGTCCGGAACGGTACCGGCGGAGCAAAGGGGCGCACCGCCAGAATGTCCTCATGGTACTGCATGGCCGTTGCCGCAGAGAGAGGCAACACCGTGATCCCCAGTCCGGAGGCGACCATGTGGCGAATGGTTTCCAGGGAGCTGCCCTCGGTAACCAGCGCTGGCGAGACGGCATCTGCCCGACGGGTTACCGCATCCACCAATGGCGGGCAGGATTCGAGCACCTGATCACGGAAGCAGTGGCCGGGGCCGAGCAACAACAGTTGTTCACGGGCAAGCTCGTCGGCGGTCAGCTGTTCCTTTTTCGCCAGCGGATGACCGGCGGGCAGCAACACCACAAAAGGCTCGTCGTAAAGCGGCAGGGTTACGACTTCCGGTTCCTCGAACGGCAGCGCAATAATGATCGCATCCAGTTCAGA
>Ga0194138_10001751_pt1 | contig 10375 bp, 10 predicted proteins | sample TARM_MetaG_T2_14_FD_134022 | JGI IMG/M metagenome (GOLD analysis project Ga0194138, IMG submission 134022) | Freshwater microbial communities from Pennsylvania, USA, analyzing microbe dynamics in response to fracking - TARM_MetaG_T2_14 (version 2) | ecosystem: Environmental > Aquatic >...
CGCCTGCGGGCTTTCAGCGTCTACTTCGATATCAACGGAGTTAATGCCCGCAAAGCACTTGAACAGCACGCCTTTACCTTCCATCACCGGCTTACTAGCCAGCGGGCCAAGGTTGCCTAGGCCAAGAATCGCACTGCCGTCCGAAATAACCGCGACCAGATTACCTTTGCCGGTATAACGGTACGCATTTTCCGCTTCGCGAGCGATTTCGCGAACCGGCTCAGCAACGCCTGGGCTATACGCTAGCGCCAAATCCCGAGCTGTCGCGGTGGGCTTGGTCAACTCCACGGAAAGCTTACCGGGGATCGGCTTAGCGTGATAATCCAAAGCTGCCTGCTTATTTGCATCCGTCATAGTGAAGGTCTCATCAGCCTAAAGTAGAAAAGTTGTATCAGAATATAGAAAAAACCTAGGCGTCTCAAGCACGTAGTAAACTTACCTACGAAACGATCGTTTTAGCCACATTCCCTTCCATTTCGGAACTTTTCCACGTTATTTGCTGCAACTTATGCATCCAGCCATCAGCTATAAAGGTTTCCTTATTGATGCAGCGCAGTATTTTTGGAAATAAATTCCAATAAGAGCAACACATAGTTATCCACACCTGGTTATCAAAACACCCCTGTGGAAAAGATGGCAAGATAAGTAGAAAAAGAACCGCGTTAGGAGGGCAGCACGTTAATCAACATGCCGTAAAGCAAGTGGCAACACATTCAGGCAGTAGGAACGCTAATAAAAGAGCGCTAATAAAAAGGGTAGCCCCTTAGGGACAAAAAGCCCACGCCGTGGCGTGGGCTTTTGCACAGAGCACAATGCGTGCCTGCGATAGGCTAAATCCGCTAGGATTAGCCGCGCTTGATAGCAGCGCCGAAACGCTTGTTGAAGCGCTCTACGCGGCCACCAGTGGTCGCTTGCTTCTGCTTACCGGTGTAGAACGGGTGGCAGTTGGAGCATACGTCCAGAGAGAAGTCCTGACCAGAGGTAGAACCGACCTGGAAGCTTGCACCGCAAGAACAGTTGGCGGTGACCGTGTTGTAATTCGGGTGGATACCTTGTTTCATCTTGAGCCTCATAAGCTATATGCCGCCACCTGATCCGTTGCCAGGCACCGCATACGGGTTTGAAAAAACTGCTAACCGGTTAACCGCTCCATCCGATAGATTCAGAGCGGCCGCGCATTTTAGCAAACTAATCGCCGGAGGCCAATTGTCCGATTCTGTTTCTGCCCAGCTCCCTACTCCGGGACTGTCTCAAGGCGCTTTTCAGGTGCTGAAAGTAGCGCTGCCCTCGCCGCTGCGCCGCCTGTTTGACTATCTACCTGCCCCGCGCGCGCCCGCCTGTGGCTGGCAGCCTGGGCTGCGGGTAAGGGTGCCGTTTGGCCGCCGCGATGTCGTCGGAGTGGTGGTGTCCTTGGCTTCCGGCAGCGATTTACCGCGCTCGCAGCTGCGGGCCATCAGCGAAGCGTTGGATGACGCCCCCCTGCCCAGCGACTGGCAGTGGCTCTGCCACTTCGCGGCGCGTTACTACCAGCACAGCCTGGGCGATACCATGCAGCACGCTATGCCCGCCAGGCTACGCCAGGGCCACCCTATGGCAGGGCGCACCCAAACCTTGTGGCTTCCGCTACCCAACGATGAAACAGCGCTGGCACGCGCGCCTAAACAGGCAGAGCTTTACGCTCTGCTGCGCCAGCACCCCCACGGGCTGCCGGGCCGCGCCGTGAGCGCCCACGGCTTCACCCGGGAGCAGCTATTAGCGCTGCAAAAGAAGGGCTTTATACAGTCCCAAGAGATCACTCTCACCGCCGCTCAACCCACCGGCGGAAGCTTACTCGCCTCCCCGTCGCTGCCGCTCAACCGTGAACAGGCCGCTGCGCTATCTGTGCTGCATGAAAAACTCGACGGCTACCACCCCTGTTTATTGGAAGGCGTGACCGGCAGCGGCAAAACCGAGATTTACCTACAGCTCATCGAAGCGCTCGCTGCCAAAGGAAAGCAATCCTTGGTATTGGTGCCCGAAATTGGTCTCACGCCGCAAACCCTGGCGCGGTTTAAAAGCCGCTTTCGCGTGCCGGTGGTGGCGCTGCACTCCGGGCTCACCGACCCAGAGCGCCTGGATGTCTGGGAAGCCGCCGCCAGCGGCCGCGCGCTGGTGATTATCGGCACCCGTTCGGCCATTTTTACACCGCTAGCGAACCCCGGCGCGATCATCGTCGATGAAGAGCACGACGGCTCTTATAAACAGCACGATGGGCTGCGCTACCACGCCAGAGATTTAACCGTTGCCAGGGCGCACTATCACGGCATTCCCCTATTACTGGGCAGCGCGACGCCCTCGTTTGAAAGCCTGCAGCAGGCGCTTACGGGCGCTTATCGTCACCTACGGCTAACTCAGCGGCCCAGCCGTCACCCGCCCGCTAAGTTAGAGCTAATCGACCTGCGCCACCAGCGCCGCCAAGGGGGGCTGCTGCCCAACGCGATCAAAGCGATTAAGAGCACGCTCGCGGCGGGCAAGCAGGCGCTCATTTTTATCAACCGGCGTGGCTTTGCGCCGAGCCTGGCCTGCCATAGCTGCGGCTGGATGGCAGAGTGCGGCCAGTGCGATGCGCGCATGACGCTACACCGCCAGCCGCCGCTGCTGGCCTGCCACCACTGCGACAGCCGCCGCGCCCTGCCGGATGCCTGCCCAGAGTGCGGCAGCGGCGATTTGCGTGCGCTGGGTAGCGGCACGGAGCGCACCGAGGAGACGCTACAAGGGCTGTTCCCTGACACCACTGTTTACCGCATTGACCGCGACAGCACACGCAAAAAAGAGGGCTTCGAGCAGGTGCTCAAAGAGATTCAGCGCGGCGAGCCCTGCCTGCTGGTGGGCACTCAAATGCTCGCCAAGGGCCACCATTTACCGCATGTCACCTTGGTGGTGGTGGTCAACGCCGATGGCGGCCTATACGCGGCGGATTTTCGCGCCTTAGAGCACAGCGCACAGCTATTGGAGCAAGTGGCGGGGCGCGCAGGCCGCGCCGCGCATCCTGGCCGCGTGCTGGTGCAAACCCTCCACCCGGATGACCCACACCTAGGCCAGCTGGCCGAACATGGCTACGGCGCACTGGCCCGCAACCTGCTGGAAGAGCGCCGCATCGCCAAGCTGCCGCCGTTTTGCTTTATGGCGCTGCTACGCGTAGAAAGCCCACAGGAGCAGGCGGCGCTTGCGCTGACTCAGCACGCCGCTCAGGCGCTACGCCAGTGGCTGAAGGACGCCAATGTGCCAGTGCGCTGCCTGGGCCCGGTACCCGCCCCCATGGAGCGTCGCCAAAACCGCTACCACATCCACGTTATGATCACCGCTGACAAACGTAGCCACCGCCACGCCGCCGCTAACTGGCTGGTGCAGTGGTTAGAAGCCAACCGAGAGGCGCGCAAAGTGCGCTGGTCGATTGATATCGACCCACAAACCCTGGCCTAGCCGTAAGGGCTTGTATCCAACGCAGGTCCTATCCTAAGGGAATACGGCTTTGAAACTGCGCGCCAATTGCCGATAATGAGCGCTTTGCCGCTGCATTACCTGGGCGCATGCACACGCCGCCACCGACGACATCCGGATATTTAAATGAAAGATACGATTATTTCTCTGCTCGAAGGCGCGGTTGACGCGCTCAAGCACCAAGGCGTGCTGCCCGACGATTTAAAACCCGCCATTAAGGTGGACCCCACGAAAGACAAGGCCCACGGCGACTACGCCACCAACCTTGCACTGATGTTGGCCAAGCTATCCGGCATGAAGCCCCGCGAGCTGGCCGACACCCTCGTCGCCGCGCTGCCCGCCAGCGACGCTATTCAAAAAACCGAGATTGCGGGCCCTGGGTTTATCAACTTCTTTGCCGCCGCGGACGCCGCTGCACAAATCGTTGCTCAGGTGCTGGATAGCGGCGATGCTTTTGGCCGCAGCCTGATCGGCAAAGGCGAGAAAGTGCAGGTGGAGTTTGTCTCCGCCAACCCTACCGGCCCGCTCCACGTAGGCCACGGCCGCGGTGCGGCGATTGGCGACAGCCTTTGCCGCCTGCTGGAAGCCACCGGCTACGACGTGACCCGCGAGTTCTACTACAACGACGCGGGTGCTCAGATTAAGAACCTAGCGCTTTCCGTTCAGGCTCGTGCCAAAGGCCTCGGCCCCGACGATGCTAGCTGGCCGGAAGATGGCTACCGCGGCGAGTACATCGTGGATGTCGCCAACGACTATATGGCGGGCAAAACGGTCACCGCCGATGACCGCGAAGTGACCGCTAAAGCGGATGCGGATGATTTAGACGCCATTCAAGCCTTTGCCGTTGCCTGGCTGCGCCGCGAGCAGGATTTAGACCTTAAAGCCTTTGGCGTTGAGTTTGACGTCTACTTCCTGGAGTCCTCGCTTTACGAAAAAGGCAATGTCGACGCCACTGTCGAGAAGCTGGTCGCCAACGGCCACACCTATGAAGAAGATGGCGCGATGTGGCTGCGCACCACCGACTTTGGCGATGACAAAGACCGCGTAATGCGCAAGCGCGAAGGGGGTTACACCTACTTCCTGCCCGACGTCGCCTACCACCTGAACAAATGGCAGCGCGGTTTTAAAACCGTGATCAATGAACAGGGGGCTGACCACCACTCCACCGTCACGCGCGTACGCGCAGGCCTGCAGGCGCTGGAAGTGGGTATCCCACAAGGCTGGCCCGACTACGTGCTGCACCAAATGGTCATGGTGACCCGCTCAGGCGTTGAGGTAAAACTGTCCAAACGCGCGGGCAGCTACGTCACCATTCGCAATTTGATTGATGAAGTGGGCCGCGATGCAACGCGCTTCTTCCTAGCCGCTCGCCGCGCCGATTCCCAACTGACCTTTGATATCGATCTAGCGCGCTCGCAGTCAAACGACAACCCGGTGTATTACGTGCAGTACGCCCATGCGCGGGTATGCAGCATGCTGCGTAAAACCGAAGATGCCGGCCAACCGTTTGACCACAGCGTCGCCATGGCCAATTTAGCGCTACTGGATAGCGACCAGGAAAAAGCCGTTCTTAACCGCTTGGCTCGCTACCCAGAAGTGGTTGAGCACGCCGCGAAAAACCGCGAGCCTCAGCAGGTTGCCCAGTACCTGCTGGATTTAGCCGGTGACTTCCACACCTGCTATAACGCGGTCAAAGTGATGGTCGACGACGACACGCTGCGCAACACTCGCCTGGCCCTGGGCCTGGCAACCCGCCAAGTGCTGCGCAATGGTCTGGACCTTATGGGTGTTAGCGCACCCGAGGAGATGTAGTTCATGGCCAGCCCGCGCACTAAGCCCACCCGCCGTGGAGCCACGTCGCAGCGTAAGTCCGCCCGCCGCTCTGGGGGCGGGCTACGCATTCCCGGCTGGCTGTGGGGGATTGTCGGGGTGGCCGCTGGTTTTTTCCTCGCCCAGCACCAGCACGGCACTGCTCCCTGGCAAGATCAGCAGGAGGTTCCTCAGGCGACGGTACTGCCAAAACCCGCGGGTAGCGATGAGCGCAGCGCGGCGCGGCAAACCGAAACGCCCGCCGAGCCCTCTATGCCTACGTTCGAGTTCTACACGCTGCTGCCTGAAACCGAAGTCATCGCCCCCGGCGGAGCGATTCCCTCGACCATCACGCCCCCGACCGTAGCGGCCAGTGATGCAGACGCAAGCGATACGGCAACCGACACGTCAACCGATAACACAGAAACCGCCACCAGCACGCCTGCTGACGACCCCATTGCTCAGGTGATTGCCGCCAACACGCGCCCCAACGAGCAGGCCGCTGCCGCTCAGCAGGCACCCGCGGCCAGCAATAGCACGCCAAGCCGCTATATGCTGCAAGCCGCTTCGTTTCGTGAGATTGGCGATGCCGAACAGCTGCGCAGTCGTTTGCGTAACCTAAGTCTGCTAGCGCAGATCAGCGAAGTGCAGGCCAACGGTGATACCTGGCATCGGGTTCAGGTTGGCCCCTACGACGACACCCGCGAGCTCAACCGCGCTCAGGACTTAATGAGCACACAAGGCATTGAGCCGCTGCTGATACAGCTACAGAACTAACTAACAGCGTGCTGAGCTGCGCCTGGCACGCTTTATCTGATGGCTTTCGCTTGCGGGCGGTTGATTTTTTATCAGCCGCCCGCATTTTGTTGGGAATCGCTTTTTTTACGGCCGCCCAGGGTGGCCGATCAGTCATCGGGAGCGCGTCTCCCCCAAGGAGTTATCTCCATGACCACAATTGTTTCCGTTCGCCGCGGTAACCAAGTAGCCCTCGCGGGCGACGGCCAAGTCTCGCTTGGCAACACCGTGATGAAAGGCAATGCCAGCAAAGTACGCCGCCTTTACCGTGGCAAAGTGCTGGCCGGTTTCGCCGGTGGCACCGCTGATGCGTTTACCCTATTTGAGCGTTTTGAAGCGCAGCTTGAAAAGTATCAGGGCCATTTAACCAAGGCAGCGGTTGAGCTGGCCAAAGATTGGCGCACCGACCGCGCGCTGCGCCGCTTAGAAGCCCTGTTGGCCGTGGCCGACCACAGCGCCTCGCTGATTATTACCGGTAACGGCGATGTGGTTGAGCCAGAGCGCGGCATTATTGCGATTGGCTCAGGCGGCAACTTTGCCCAGGCCAGCGCCCGCGCGCTGCTCGAAAATACTGAGCTGTCTGCTCGCGAGATTACCGAAAAATCCCTCGCCATCGCTGGTGACATCTGCGTATTCACCAATCACCACGTGACGCTCGAAGAGCTGAACATCAACGAACGTTGAGGCCACTTTAATGACCCAGATGACACCCCGCGAAATCGTCCATGCGCTGGATCAGTACATTATCGGCCAGCAAGATGCCAAGCGCGCAGTGGCTATTGCCCTGCGTAACCGCTGGCGTCGTATGCAGCTCGACGACGAGCTGCGCCCGGAAGTTACGCCGAAAAACATTCTGATGATTGGCCCCACCGGCGTGGGTTAAACCGAAATTGCCCGCCGGTTGGCGAAGCTGGCCCGTGCGCCGTTTATCAAGGTAGAAGCCACCAAGTTCACCGAAGTGGGCTACGTGGGCCGCGACGTCGAGTCGATTATCCGCGACCTGATGGAAGCGGCGATCAAGATGGTCCGCGAGTACGCCAAAGAAGAAGTTGGCCACCGCGCCGCAGACGCCGCTGAAGACCGTGTACTCGACGCCCTGCTGCCGCCGCCCCGAGGCCAGGAAGATAAGCCCCGCGAAGATAGCAGCACTCGTCAGACCTTCCGCAAAAAGCTGCGTGAAGGCCAGCTTGACGATAAAGAGATCGATATTGAGATCTCCTCCCACGGCCAAGGCATCGACATCATGACCCCTCCGGGTATGGAAGAGATGACCAGCCAACTGCAGAGCCTGTTCTCCAACATGGGCCAGCAGAAGCGTGAGCAGCGCCGGGTGACCGTGAAAGAAGCGCTGGTGCTACTACGTGATGAAGAGGCCGGCAAACTGGTCAACGAAGAAGAGATCAAAGCCCGCGCCGTGGAAGCCGTCGAACAGCACGGCATCGTGTTCCTGGACGAGATCGACAAGGTCGCCAAGGGCAGCGGCCAGTCAAGCGGGGGCGAAGTGTCCCGGGAAGGCGTGCAGCGTGACCTGCTGCCGCTGATTGAAGGCTCGACGGTGTCGACCAAGTACGGCATGGTCAAAACCGACCACATTCTGTTCATCGCTTCCGGTGCTTTCCACCTGTCGCGCCCTTCAGACCTCATTCCGGAACTGCAGGGCCGCCTGCCGATTCGCGTTGAGCTGGATGCGCTAACGCCGGGCGACTTCAAGCGGATTCTCACCGAGCCTTCTGCCTCACTGACCAAGCAGTATCAGGCGCTGCTGGCAACTGAAGGGCTGGATCTTGAGTTCACCCCGGACGGTATTGAGCGCATTGCCGAAATCTCCTGGCAAGTGAACGAAGGCACCGAGAATATCGGTGCTCGCCGCCTGCACACTGTGCTAGAGCGCCTATTGGAAGAGGCATCGTTCAAGGGTGGTGATATGGATAGCCCCTTGGTCATCGACGCTGACTACGTCAACGCTCAGCTAGGCGAACTGGCGGTCGACGAAGACCTGTCGCGCTATATTCTGTAAGCGCTAGTATCGGTATAGCCACCGGCAGCTTGTCCGCTTTGCGGGCAGGCTGCTTTTGCTACTTATCGTCACGAGGTTTCCGTATTTATGAACGCCCCGACACCCACACGGGTTCACTACCATAAGCAGGCTCGCGAGCTGGAGCTTGGCTATGCCAACGGTGACACCTATCGGCTACCCGTTGAATTTTTAAGGGTTTACTCCCCTTCAGCTGAAGTGCGCGGCCACGGCGGTGACACGGCCGTTCTGCAAGTCGGTAAAAAGGAAGTCGGCCTGCAAAATATTACCCAGGCCGGTAACTACGCGCTCAAACTGCACTTTGATGACGGTCACGACAGCGGCCTGTTTAGCTGGAACTACCTGTTTGACCTTGCCACACATCAAGATGCCTATTGGCAGAACTATCTCAAACGCTTGGAAGAGGCAGGGGCCTCCCGCGAGCCTGCGGGCATTCAATTCAAGCAGCTGTGACGCGGTGCCCCAGGTGAAGCGCAGACAAGCCGGGGTCGGGAAGGCTACAATGTTGCCAACTGCTTATTGCGATGACCTAACGGTCGACAACTACCGCCTCGAACTCGGGAGCTAAAGCCCCATGAGCCCCACCGAAAAACGCACTACCCATTTCGGCTACCAAGAAGTGCCGGTCGACGAGAAAGCCTCTCGCGTGGCCGATGTATTCCACTCAGTGGCCGCCCGCTATGACGTGATGAACGACCTGATGTCCATGGGCATTCACCGGGTCTGGAAACGACTCACCATTGAGCGCGCAGGCGTTCGCCCAGGGCACCATGTACTGGACATCGCTGGCGGCACGGGCGATCTCACCCTAAAGTTCTCCCGCTTAGTTGGCCCGCGTGGCAAAGTCGTTTTGGCCGACATCAATGCCTCCATGTTACGCGTTGGCCGCGACAAGCTGATGGATAACGGCGTGGGCGGCAACGTGGAGTACGTTCAAGCCAACGCCGAGTGCCTACCCTTCCCGGATAACAGCTTCGACTGTATTACCATTGCCTTCGGCTTGCGTAACGTCACCGATAAAGATGCCGCGCTGCGTTCTATGGCACGGGTACTCAAGCCAGGCGGCCGCCTGCTGGTGCTGGAGTTCTCCAAGCCCAACAACCCGCTGCTCTCCAAGGCCTACGATGAGTACTCTTTCCGCCTGCTGCCCAAAATGGGCGAGCTGGTGGCGGGTGACGGCGAAAGCTATCGCTACTTGGCCGAATCGATTCGCATGCATCCGGATCAAGACACTCTGAAAGGCATGATGGAAGCGGCCGGGCTTGAGCGGGTCGAGTACACCAACCTGACCGGCGGTATTGTCGCCCTCCACCGCGGCATCAAGTTATGACACAGCAGCATCAAGCGATCATCCTCTGGCACCAGAGGTCGGCATGCTAGTCACCCCGACCCTGCTGCTGGCCGGATGTGAACGCACGTTAAATGCTCTACTTGCCCGCGATCCAGCCGCACCTACGCGGCTGGCGGCGCTAGCGGGCAGTCGACTGTTGGTTCGGCTTGAGAAACCTCATTTAGCGCTTCTTCTGTGCTACCACGCGACGGGCGTTGATCTGCAACACGGCGATGAGGTGGAAGAGACCGACGTCGATGCCGTGGTGGAACTGACGCCTGAAACACTTTCCGAATGGCTGAGCGGCGCTTCCATTGAGCGGCTGATGTTCGACGGTAAACTGGCCGTCCGCGGGCGTATCCATCTATTGGAAGCGACCCGCGATCTGCTGTTCGATCTGGATATTGATTGGGAGAGCGAGCTGGCGCGCTGGCTAGGCGATATGCCTGCTCACTCACTGGCGGAAGGTATTCGACGTGCGGCCCGCTGGGGGCTGCGTGCCAAAGACGAGCTGCTGCAGGACGTATCGGAGTACGTGTTTGAGGAAGCGCGCCTGCTTCCCGGCCGCCAACAGCGCGACGTGCTCCGCGACCACCTGACCGAGCTTGAGATCGCCACCGACCGTCTGGAAGCGCGACTTAACCGTCTCCATAAGCGACTCACGCAGCCAGCGGAACCATCAACGCCTAAGGAGCAGCGCGGATGAGCCTGCGGCTGTTTAAAATTGTCTGGGTCGTCACTCGGCACCGTTTAGACACCTTGATTCCCGCTGAACGCCTACCGCTTTGGATGCGCCTGCTGCTGAAGCTGTCGCCGCTGCAGCTAGTGCCCGTGGGCCAGCGTAGCCGTGGCGAACGTTTGCGTTTGGCGCTAGAGGCGCTGGGGCCGATTTTTATTAAATTTGGTCAAATGCTCTCTACCCGCCG
>Ga0194138_10001752_pt1 | contig 10372 bp, 10 predicted proteins | sample TARM_MetaG_T2_14_FD_134022 | JGI IMG/M metagenome (GOLD analysis project Ga0194138, IMG submission 134022) | Freshwater microbial communities from Pennsylvania, USA, analyzing microbe dynamics in response to fracking - TARM_MetaG_T2_14 (version 2) | ecosystem: Environmental > Aquatic >...
CAGCACCACCGGAGACCCGCCCACCGGCAGCGCCAGCCGGCACACACGCACGCCCACACGCGAAAACAAGCCCGCCGTCACCCGACAGCAGCAGTCACACCGGCCCGTGAATCAGCGGGGTTAGTTCCTCGGTGCAGACCCGGTGGCGTTTGAGCATCGGCTGCGAAACCAGCGCCTACAGAGGCAAGCCTCCTATTAGCTTCTTGCCCCGCGTCCCGTCGGTCCACCACTCCCGGCGGCGACGTTCCGCGATGCACGCACCCTCAACAGGCCGGCTTGATGAACGCCTTGAGGTAGCCACCCGTTTCGTGCAGCAGGGCGTAGCGCCGCGAGATCGAGGTGGGCCGGGGCGTGTCGGTCACGTAGACGGGGCCGTCGAAGCACTGTTCGAAGTACATCCGCACCCGCGACACGTGACCCCAGTAGGTGACCACGAGCAGTGAGCTGTACTTGCGCTCGCGGGCAATGCGGGTGGCGGCGGTGGTCTCACCCTCGGTGGTGTCCACGTCGGGGGCAAAGCACTCGACGTCGATCCGACGACCGTCGCGGGCGAGCACCGGGGTGGAGGCGCAGTAAGAGTCGATTGCGGCCGCGTAGCGGCCGGTACCACCCACCGGCTGGGAGACCAGGATGTGGTCGGCCACGCCCTGCTCGGCGAGGCTGCGGGCGTAGACGTAGCGGTCGTCATTCGAACCGGCAACCACCACGATCGCGTCGACGCGCTCTGGTGAGTCGACCTGGGGAAAGAGAACGGCGCGCGCCGCGGTTAGCCCCGTGACCAGCAGCCCCACCACCAGGACAAGGGCAAGCACCACGATGCTGCGGCGGCGTCGGGAGCGTGGTCTCACGGCTACAGGCTACGGAGGCATTCCCGACCGGGGGCACTGGCGTCCGGCTGCCCCGAGCCACTGTCTGTCGCACATCCCATGCGATCCATCTGGAAGGGCGAGGTCTCCTTTGGTCTGGTGAACGTGCCGGTCGAGGACATCGCGAAGGCGTACGAGTCCGAGGACGGCGAGATGGTCATCCTGACCAAGGAGGACCTTGCGAGTCTGCCGGTGAGCAGTCCCACGAGATCGAAGTGATGGAGTTCGTCCCGGCGAACCAGGTGGATCCGGTGGCCTTCGACAACGCCTGTTTCCTGGAGCCGGCGTCGCGATCGAACCGGGCGTATGTGCTGATGCGCGAGGCTCTGGAGTCGGCGGACTGGCTGGCGATCTGCACGTTCCCCCTGCGTAATCGCACTCGCCTGTTTGCACTTCGGGTGTACAGGGACGTGCTGATGCTGCAGACGTTGCTGTGGCCGGATGAGATCCGCCCGGCGATACTGGAGGGCCTGGACAAGGAGGCGAAGGTCCGGCCGCAGGAGGTCAAGTTGGCGGCCTCGCGGATCGAGACGATGGCGGCGGATTTCGAGCCGGAGACGTACGAGGACGACTACCAGCTCCAACTCAAGGAGCTCATCGAGGCCAAGGCGGCCGGGGAGAGGCGATCTACAGGGTGCTGATCTAGGCGGTCAATTCTGCGGTTTCCGGTGAGGCGTAGGCATCGACCAAGTAGAGCCGAACCCGTAAGTCTCTGAAACGCTCCTCGTTCGATACTTAAACTTATGGCGCGTTCGGCCATCCCCTCAGGGAGCATTTGCAGGCGGGTCGGAGAAGCGCCTTCAGTTGGCCACCGGTCTCGTGGAGCAGCGGGTGACGCCGAGAGATGGTGGAGGGATGGGGCGTGTCGGTTACGAACACCGTCCCGTCGAAGCAATCTTCGAAGTAGGTTCGCAAACCGGAGACGTGTATCCAGTACGGCACCACCAGGGAGATTCTTAGCGGCGGTCGCGGGCGATGCGGGTGGCGGCGGAGGTCTTGCCTTCGGTTGTGTTGACGTCGCGCGCGAAGCACTCGATGCTGACGGTTTGCCCGTGGCGGGCGGTGGCCGGAGTGGCGGAGCAGTAGGACGAGAGCATAGCGGCGTAGTGGCCGGACCCACCCTTCGTCTGCGGCACGAGAACTCGGTCCGAAGTTCCCCTCTCCGCGAGCTGGCGGGCGTACGAATAGAAATTGACCTGCAGCCCGGCCACCACCACGATGGCGGCGACTGTGTTGGGGTGCGTAGCAGGCCGCGACTCTCATCTAGTCCGGGATGGCTCGAACCCTCTCTGCGGTTCATCGGAAAAAGCCACTTACCCCCATCGGAGGGCGGCAATCTGCCGCATTGACACCTAATGGCCAGAAAGTAATCCTTCGATCACGAAAGCTCCTAGCGCGGCGCCATCCGTTGATCGTGACGCGGTGTCTTCAGAGGAAGTGGCGGACGGCGGAGGTAGACCGTCGGCCGACGTAGAGCTCGTCCCCGGTTCTCTGCCTCCTTCGCTGCGAGGAGCGGCGCACGGCAACCTCTCGTCTTCGAAGCCCAAGACCACGTCGTTCCCACTAACTCAGTTCACGCGTTTGGAGCGATTTGGGGGACGAGATGTCGAAGAAACCGGCCGTTTATGGGCCTGCCATCAAGAACTGCGTCGCGATCAACAATTGGTCTCTTCTGACCCAGATCGTGGTCAAATCGGGGTCTGCCCGGAGTCCGGCACCGCGACAGAAGATAGGCCTGCGTTGAAGAAGCTAACCGGGGGCCACCCGAGCGGCGGTTAAGCCATGTTCACCGAGCGGGCTATCGGTGTCCGAGATTCGCCCGGCAACGTAACATCGACCCTTGGCCCGGCTCAGTCGACTCGGGTCATCAGTGTAAATATCGAGGAGAGGACCCTGGAGTGGATCTGCGGGACCTGCTGTCCGTACTCAGAGCCCGCTGGATAGCCATCGTGGCTGCGACGCTTGTTGGTGGCCTCCTGGCGTTGGGGATGAGCTTGCTTGCTACTCCCGCCTACCAGGCTAGAATACAGTTCTACGTAACGGTGGCCGGCGGTGAGAATGCAGCCGCAGCCGCCTACCAGGGCTCGCTCGGAGCTCAGCAGCGCGTGCAGTCCTATGCGGCGCTGGTCACTAGCACGGATATCGCTCAAGACGTAGTAGAGGCGTCCGGAGTCAATCTCAGCGCTAACGAAGTTGCGGAAAAGACGGCAGCCACTGCTGACGCACAAACGGTGCTCTTGAACGTTGCGGTTACGGACTCGGACCCCCAACGTGCGCTGGCTTTGGCGCAAGGGTTCGGAGAAGTTCTTCCCGAAGTGATTAGCAGCTTAGAGACGCCGGATGGTGGTGGCCCCGCGCTGGCAAAGGTGACGGTAGTCAATGTCCCGGCACTTCCTACGTCGCCCGTTGCCCCGAAAACCGAGCAGAACGTCGCAATCGGACTCGTCTTGGGCGTTATTGCTGGCATCGGAACCGCTCTATCAATCAATGCACTCGATCGTAGGGTGAAATCGAAGGAGCAACTAGAAGCCATCACGGGCAAGCCGGTAGTGGGTTCCATTCCGTTCCGCACGGATGAGGACAAAGAAAAGAACGCTGAGCACATCGTCCCCTTCCGCGAAGGGCATTCTCCTGCTGCCGAGAGTTTCCGCCGATTGCGCACAAACCTTCAATTTCTTAACGTGGACAACCCTCCAAGGGTCTTCGTGCTCACATCTTCTGTCGCTATGGAAGGCAAGTCTGAAACAGCGGTAAATCTTTCGTTGGCTCTCGCGGAGGCCGGCAGTTCGGTGTTGTTGATCGAGGCTGACCTCCGGCGACCCCGCGTGGTCAACTATATGTCAATGCCGGACAAGGTCGGGTTGACCAATGTTCTGTCGGCGCAAGCCACATTCGACGACGTAGTTCAAGAGACCCGGCACCATGGGGTCGATTTGTTGGCCTGTGGTCCTCTACCGCCGAACCCGTCGGAACTTCTCGCGTCTGATATGGCTCTCGAACTATTTAACAACCTTCGCACGAGATACGACTTCGTCATTATCGATTCGCCACCGCTGCTCCCCGTCACCGACGGGGCACTTCTCGCCCGAATAACAGACGGCGCACTACTGGTTGTACGGTCACATCGAACCGCCGCGGATCAGGTGGCTCAGGCGGTGGACAACTTAGAGAAGACCGACGCGAAACTACTAGGACTTGTACTCGTGGCTAACAAGCCAGCAAGGAGGGGTTCCGCCGGATACTACGACTCCTACTACTATTCGTTCAGGAAAACTTCGCCTGATGAGCGGGTTTAGGCCCTAGCTTCAAGGAAAACCGTCTATTTTAGTTCGTAGTGAGGACGTATTATGGCCAGAGGCGAGCAAGATGACCGGCGTACACCCCAAGTTCGTCGATCCCGCGGGGTCGGTACCTCACAATGGATCGGTGTCGACGCTGCTACTTGGGTAGTGATGTCAATCGTCGCGTTGTGGATGCGTTTTGACTTCTCCGTCGATCAGTTGGCTGCTTCTCTTGAGGCAGGGCGCTTCTACTTGATGTTAATTGCACTCATCGTGGTGACGTGGGCGACCGGGTGGTTATGCGGATTATACCGCGGTCGGTTCGTGCCCGGCAGTGTCCTAGAGTCGAGCGTCCTCACCTTCGTGTTTACCGTGGCGACGGTTTTCGTCTTTCTCGGCCACATCATTGTCGGTCAAGATGACGGAGTTCCGCGGTCCACGCCTATTGTGGCGGGGGCTTTCACAATTCTGGCCTCGCTGGTACTTCGGTCGCTGGTGCGGCGAAAACGGCTCTTCGGCGCGGGGGTCGCAACCGACGCGGAGCGCGCACTCGTGTTCGGCGCTGGCGACGGGGGTTTGCAACTCGTTCGACAACTACGGCGTTCAGAGGTCTCCCAGTTCAAGCCGGTGGGTATTCTTGACGATGATCCTGACAAGAGGCACATGCTTATCGAGGGCGTCCGTGTGCATGGTGGACGCGAGAAACTCGCAGAACTGGCAGGGAGGACTGGTGCCTCCACGTTGCTGATCGCAATTCCCAGCCTACCCGGCGACGAGCTAATTGGTCTACGTGATCAAGCAGAAGCGGCGGGACTGCGAGTCCTAGTTTTGCCGCCCCTTGATTCAATGATGCGCGGCAGGGTAGTTGCGAACGAACTGCGCGAAATTAATGTAAACGACCTTCTCGGACGCAAACCCGCTAGCCTGAACCAGACTCAAATTGCGGACTATCTACGTGGGAAGCGCGTCATGGTAACTGGAGCTGGAGGATCGATTGGCTCGGAACTCTGCCGCCAGATTAGCCGTTTTAGACCGGCTGAATTGATAATGCTCGATAGAGACGAGTCTGGCCTTCATGCGGTTCAGCTCTCCATCAATGATCAAGCAATGTTGGACGGTGACGACACCATACTGGCATCAATCCGCGACAGCGCCGCGATTGACGAGATCTTTCAGTCTCGTAAACCGCAGATCGTTTTTCATGCCGCAGCATTGAAACATATGCCGCTACTAGAGCATTATCCGCTAGAGGCACTTAAGACTAACGTCCTCGGCACGATGAACCTGCTCGACGCATCGGAACGGGCCGGGGTCGAATCGTTTGTAAACGTCTCAACCGATAAGGCTGCTAACCCGTGTTCCTCCTTAGGCGCCAGTAAACGAGTGGCCGAACGCCTCACGTCGGATAAAGCCAAGCATGTCGGCCGGGCGAAATACGTCTCCGTCCGTTTCGGGAATGTTCTAGGCTCACGCGGATCGGTTCTGACAGTTTTCGAGAAGCAGATCAAAGACGGCGGACCGGTTACTGTAACTGACCCAAATGTCGACCGATACTTTATGACTATTCCTGAGGCGTGCCAGCTTGTTCTCTTAGCCGCCGTGGTTGGGGACAGTGGTGACACGCTGGTACTAGACATGGGTGAGCCAGTTAAGATCGCGGACGTTGCTCGAACCCTTATCGAGCAGTCCGAAAAACAGATTGAAATTGTCTACACCGGTTTGCGTGAAAATGAAAAACTATCCGAAGAGCTGTTCGACGACCAAGAAGAGCCCGTTTCCGGCCGCAAGCACGAGGCGCTGTCCCAGGTATCTGTTCCAGCTTTGGGTGGCGTACGAGCCGCCGTTGAAAGAATCCATGAGCATGAAGCCGCTCGTACGTGGATGTTGGAGAACGTCTATCCAGAAGAGTGACAGTACGCAGAATTGTTCGATTTAGGGAAATGAACCGATGTAAGTCAAGGTTGAAGGCGGGGAGGGAGTTGACCAGTTCGCGCATGAAGGTCATTGACAAGTGCACGACAAACCAGACTCTACTCGGACTAATGGCGGTCGTAGTCCTCGTACTTACGGCTCTGTGGCTAGACCGCTCGCCGGTCAACAACATCGGCGAGGCGAACGTTCAGGTGGCGGCTCTCTGCATCGCGGCTTTGGTCGGTGTCCTCTGCTGCGGTCGGCCGGGGTCGGCCCGCCAGATTTATGGTCTCGCTTTTCTCGCCTTCCACATCGGTCTCCTAGTCGCAGTATTTTTTACCGGCGTTGATGCGATCCCGGAAACAATCAATTCTGGGTGGATGTACACGCCAGTATTGAATCAGGTGATTATTCAGGTCGCTATCGGTGCGACGGGGTTAATACTTGGAATGCTCATTCCGTATCGCAGTTTGAAGCCGGTAGCAAGCGTCTTCAAAGACGATCTCACCACTAGGCGCACGCTTGCTAGAAGTCTGCGTACTGAAAAATTAAGGGAACGGCACTCGTATCGGGTCGGCCTCTTGATTTACTGCGCTGGCCTTATTTTTATCGTGGCCCAGTTGTTCGCAGGCGGCTTTCAGTTCACGGAGGGTTACGGTGCTTACCGAGATGCCGTTGAGGGCAATGGTCTTCTTGGCTATGGATTCTTGTTAGTGGCTCTGGGCGCGGGGTTGAGCGCATCGTCACGAGATTCGAGAATCGTACCGTGGGTTCTTGTTGGTATCGTTCTGGCGTTGTTCTTGCCAACCGGTGCTCGAAGCGCTGCTCTGTTCCCGGCCGCGGTGGTCGTGTCGATAAGGTCGCGACACGAAAGATTTCGACTCGTCCCTCTAGTGGGGGGCGTATTCGGTACGTTGGGGCTGATTTCAATCATCCAGCGTAGTCGTTTAGAGGGATTCAGTGGACTTAGCGGCAACCTCGACATGAACCCGATAGCTGCCCTGGCAGAGATGGGATCGACGGTTGTTACCGTCTATGCAGCAAACTTCTTTGTAGGTTCTGGTCGTGACTACTGGTATGGCGAATCGATATTCGTAGTTCCTATTCGCCAAATTGAGAAGTTGTTCGGCGTTCCGGTCTTGAATGCCGAACTTGATTTTAGGTTTTTTAGTTCAGAAATTGTGAGCGTTTTTGGCCCTGTTGGTGGATCACCCGTTGCAGAGGGCGTTCGTAACGGCGGGACAATTGGAGTATTCATAGTAATGTTCCTGACTGGACTCGCGCTAGCATGGGTGGACTCGAAGCATTCAACGTTTATAGGTTTAGCGATTCGTATCAGCCTCCTCTATGCTCTACTTGTGGCTGTTCGGAACGCCCTTGCTCCGGTCATTATTCTATGCGCAGCAGGTGTGATTGCTGCCGTAACTGCCACGTACGCGGTTAGACTTGTCTCGGCTCACGCACCTCATAGCAAGCTCGAGGTTCCGCAGGCCGCCGGGGGACACAGGGATACGGAGGCTTAGTGGCCATCAGAAATAGTAGAGGGGTTGTTGTCCATATACTGGCATCCCTTAATCGGGGAGGTGCCGAGTCGGTGACTCTTGACCTAATACGTGCCACGGCCGCGTCTGGGTTCGAGAATATTGTGGTCTGTCTAACCGGGCGAGCTGGTGATCTGCTAAGAGAATATGAAGAGGCGAATGCTCGCGTTATTCTTATAGATTTTTGGGAGAATCCCGTAGTGGCGCTCTGCCGATTGGGGTCTCTTGCCCGCAGCGAGAACGTCAATGCGGTAATTTCCAACTTGTCGTTGCCTAGCGGGGTGTTCCTACTTCCTTTCATGATGATGAAAGTCCCTATCCGTATAGCGCGAATCCATAGCGATTCTGACGGTAGAGGCGATATAGCCGTGGTGCGAATGAAACGCCGTGTCCTGAGATCGTTTCTTCGGTGGACCTCTACGAAAATACTGGCGGTGAACGAAGAGGCTTTGGCTTTCGGGGGCGCAGTAGGCGACGTTCTACCTAACGGAGTTCGAACTGAAAAGTTTGAATTCTGCGAACGCGAGGGTCTTCATAGTTTCCGAGTCATCAACGTTGGCCGGCCCGACCCAGCCAAGAACCGCAAGAGGCTTCTGAGTCTCTCGAAGGAGCTTATAAGTATCGGGGTCGACCCGATCCGAGTAGTGGGCAGGGAGGGGACTGACGTCGGTCTAGGCGATGCACCTACGATCGACTTTGTTGGTCCGGTGAACGATGTAGTTTCCGAGTACAAAGCTGCAGACTGTTTGGTTGTGACGTCGATTCGAGAAGGGCTGCCGGGCGTTGTTCTGGAAGCGTTGAGTTGTGGCGTACCGGTAGTGTCCTCCGACCTGCCTGGTGTTCGCACCGTTTCGGCATCGCTACCGGGCATTACCGTCCTAGACCTTGAGCAGCCGGATCATGATTGGGCACAGGCGATTCTCCAAGCCTGCAAGTCTCGTCGCACAGGCTTCTCGGCGGAGGTCGCCGCTGCACTTAGGGCGTCCCAATACTCCCTCGAGTTGGTTAATGTCAGATGGCTAACTGAGTTGGGTGGCTAGTACTAGCACCCGTCGGAGGACTTCTTGATAAAGACGGTTTTTGCGCTTGTTGTCGGCAGCGGCTCCCAAGCGGTGTCTAATTCCGCTGCGGCGTTGTTAGCCACTGCCGTGCTGCCACCGGAAGAGCGCGGCGGGATGGTTCTCGCACTCGCGGTGGCGTCCCTCGTCTCTATAATAGGAGGCCTTGGAACGGGGATGTCCTTGCGGGTACTGCTGCCAACTTCCTCCGCCCCAGAACGCTTACTGTCAGCGTATTTGTGCATTTCGGTAGCGATGGTCGCGGCTGCGGGAGGAACCGCAGCCGTCATTTCGCTTTCATTGCACGGAAACTCGGCTGAGTTGGGCATAGCATGCGGCGTTTATAGTGCAGTCCTTCTCGCGAATCTACAGTTGACTGAACTACGTTTTGCGATTGGGCAATTTAAGTCTGGGGCATATTGGGCGACCGCCGGCGCTGTCATGGGGTTCGTGGGCGTGCTAGTGGGTGTCGGCGTAGGAGTCAACGACAGCTCGCTGCTGCTATACCAGGGGCTAGGCGTCGCCGCGGTTAGTTTGGCTCATGCCAGCGTTCTGGCATGGGATAAGCTACTAAGTTTAAAACGTACGGGCCTCTCGGAAGTTCTATTGCTACTGCGCAACGGCTGGTCGCCTCTTATCTGGAGTTTGGGCATCGTTGTCTTATCTAAGTCAGAACGCCTAGTGCTCGGTCAATATGAGACCAGTGACGCGGTGGCTGTATACGCCCTGGGCGTTACGCTCGCAGAATTGGTGAGACTGGTGCCTCTGGCTATTTCACAATTAGTTACCCGCATTGCGGCATCCGGTGACTCGCTGGACAAAGTATGGAGATACGTCGTCGCGGCGACGGCATGCTCCGCGGCGGTCGGTCTCGTCGCCTTGCCGACAAGTCTGTTCTTCATCCGCGGGTTTCTGGACCCAATTTATCAGGGGGCAATCCCCGTCATGGCGATCCTTTTGGTGGGAGAGGTTTGTATGGCCATCTACCTGACGACCGCGAGGGCGTTGCAGGGGATAGGCTACGCTAACGTAACCGCGCGTATCGGGCTTATCGTTGCAGTCCTTGCCGTGCCCGCCTATTTTGCCGCTGGGGGGGCCTACGGGGTTATCGGCATAGCTATGACGCTAAGTAGTGCGTACGGAGCCTTAGGCCTCTGCGCTGGTTTAGTCCTGTATCGGCACTGGAGGCGGAGCGAAGGAAGGCTACGGGCGACGTCCGCATATTCGAGTTAGTTGCGGATAAGTATCGTTGCAATTTTGTCACCATTCCAGGCGCTTGGAGTCGGCCACTCGTTTCCACGAGTGGGCGGTGGGCTATCCGATGTCGTAGTTTTGGCCGTGGGTTCAGGGGGTTTTATTGGTGCTGAAGGTCACGGCAAGCCTTGCGATGGGTAGACTGTTCGGTGTTAAGACAGTGGAGAAGCAGGGGCCGCGCGCTTCGGCTTTAAAATTCGGAAGGACGGATCGGATGAAGTGTATAGTAACGGGCGGTGCCGGGTTTGTAGGCTCGACGTTGGCGGAGAGACTGCTCCTTCAGGGTGACCACGTAGTAATCGTCGACTCACTTACTGATTACTACGACGTAGACCTTAAGCGGCCCTTCCGGAATCAGAGTGCATTGATCCGATTCTGGAGCTGACCGGAGTGGATCAGTGACCGCAAGATGTAGTGGTTGAGGTTGCGGAAGCCCAGGGCGATCCCGCGGAGGTGCTCGA
>Ga0194138_10001753_pt1 | contig 10372 bp, 9 predicted proteins | sample TARM_MetaG_T2_14_FD_134022 | JGI IMG/M metagenome (GOLD analysis project Ga0194138, IMG submission 134022) | Freshwater microbial communities from Pennsylvania, USA, analyzing microbe dynamics in response to fracking - TARM_MetaG_T2_14 (version 2) | ecosystem: Environmental > Aquatic >...
CCAGTCAGGATACGGATGTAGTTTTTGCGCATCTTGCCGGAAATATGAGCGATAACCACGTGACCATTTTCCAGTTCCACACGGAACATGGTATTGGGCAAGGTTTCGAGAATGGTACCCTGCATCTCAATACTGTCTTCTTTAGCCATTGAATCCTCTTGATAAGCCACAACAAAAAACCGCTGGATCATGCCGGATTTAAGGCTATGTGTAAAGTTTACTCGGGCTTGGTGTCGATATTTTTCCATTCTCCCTGCACCAGCAGCTCGTGGGGCAGGTACTGGCGCTTGTAATTCATCTTGCGGCACGCCTCCACCAGATAGCCCAGATACAGCCAGCTACGACCCGTGCGCCTGGCCAGTTCCAACTGGCTCAGAATGGCAAAGGTGCCCAGAGAGCGGTCGGCATAATCCGGATCGAAGAAGGTATACATGGCGCTCATGGAGTGGGGCAGCAGGTCAGTGGTGGCCACCCCGATGAGGCGTCCCTCCTTGCGTATCTCCATGTAGAGCGGTGGCATCCAGTCGCAGTGCAGGAATCCCTTGTACTGGGTGCGGCTCGGCGGGTACATGCTGCCATCGTGGTGGCGCTCGCGGATGTAGCGCTCATAGAGCTGGTAATACTCGGGTTTGTCGTCGTAGCTCAGCACCAGCTCGAGATCCCGGTTCAGCTGACGAACGCGTTTCTGGCCGCGGTTAGGCACGAAACGCTCGCTGTGGATGCGCAGTGACTGGCAGGCGCTGCAGGCCGGGCAATGGGGGCGATAGATGTCGTTGCCACTGCGCCTGAATCCCGCCGTCAGCAGTCGCTCGTAACCGGCAGCATTGAGCAGCTCATGATCCATCAGTACCAGCAACTGCTCCTGCTCATGGCCGAGGTAGCTGCACGGGTGTCTGGGGGTCAGGCCTACCTTGAGGATCACTTCTTCGGTCATAGGCTGATTCTCCTCTGCTGCCAGCAACCGTCTTGCAGTGGTTGCTTGATCAGGCTCGCCAATGTGGTCAGAAACCGGCTTCTTGGCCACTCCTGGACTCCCAGGGTGGCCAGGAAGTCGTTCTGCATCTGGCAGTCGATGAGGGCACCCCCATGGCGTGCGAAGTGGCGACAGAGCGCCACCATGGCCAGTTTGGCGCCGTTATCGATGCGGCTGAACATGGATTCACCGCAGAAGAGGCGGCCAAGGGAGAGCCCATAGAGCCCCGCCTGCAACTGACCATCCTGCCAGATCTCGACGGAGTGGGCATGGCCCAGGCGGTGCAACTGCCGATAGGCGTCGATCATGGGGGCGCTTATCCAGGTGCCGCTGGCGCTGCGACGGGGAGCGGCGCAGGCCGCTATCACCTCATCGAAGGCATGATCGATGGTAATGTCGAAGGGGGTGCGGCGCAGATACTTCTGCAGGCTGCGCCCTATGTGCAGCTCATCGGGCACTATCACCCCCCTGGGATCCGGCGACCACCACAGCAGCGGCTGATGTGGCTCATTCCACGGAAAGATCCCGCTGTGATAAGCTGCCAGCAAACGGGCAGGGGAGAGATCTCCCCCGATCGCCAGCAGGCCGTTGGGTTCTTCCAGCGCATGGCTGGGGGAGGGAAACCAGCACAGCTCATCATCCAGTTCGGTGAGATAGCGAGACATAAGACAGAGGTTCACAGATGAAGGCCATTATCCTGATAGTATCCAGCTTGCTGGGCTTTGTCACGGCGCCCGCCTGGGCTGCACCCTACGAGCGCAATACGGCTCGCCCCGTCGATCAGGTGGTGTTTGGCCAGGTGGACACGGTGCGCAACATCACCCAGCGCCAGCTGCTGGAATCCGAGCATACCGGTTGGAAAACCCTGGGTGGCGCCGTGTTGGGGGGGCTGCTTGGCAATCAGTTTGGCGGCGGCCATGGGCGGGAGATCGCCACCGCCGTGGGGGCACTGGCGGGGGCTGCTGCGGTGCAGCACTACCAGTCCGGTGGCAGCGTGGTGGAGAACCAGCTGGTGGAGCTCTTGATCCGCAATGAACAGAACGGGCTCATCAACGTGATCCAGGACTACGATCCGGCCATGGTGTTTGCGAGCGGAGACAAGGTGCGCATCCTCTATTTCAGCGATGGGGTGCGAGTCGACAAGACCTATTGAGGAAACCCGTGAGCGGGCAGGGGGCAATCAGGAGGGGGAATAACCCGGCGGCCACGAGGGGCGCCGGGCGGTACTACACGGAGTGTCTCTTTCGAAACTCGTTCAGGCGTCCTGGCAGACTATTTTGTCGCGACCTGTGTTCTTTGCCTGATACAGCTGGCGATCTGCCTCACTCAGCGCCTCGTCCATGGAGAGCCGCCCGACCTTGATGACGCCAAAGCTGGCGCGCACAAAGAGCGGTACTTCCCGTGACAGCGGCTGCTGACGCAGCTGTTGCCGCAGCCCTTCCAGCCGCTTGAGCAGCACGGGAACCGGACAGTGGGGCACCATCAGGGCAAATTCCTCGCCACCGAAACGGGCTATCATGGCATCCGGGAAGAACTGGGTGAGCAGCCGGGTCAGGTGGCAGAGCAACTGATCGCCGATGGCATGGCCCCAGTGATCGTTGACCTGCTTGAAATGATCCACGTCCAGCACGCATAGTGCGAGCTGCGCCTGCTGACGCTGATGCTCTTCGAACCACTTCTGCCCCTCGTTGAACCAGTAACGCCGGTTGTAGAGCCCAGTTAGGTAGTCGCGGTTGGCCGATTCCTGGATGTTGTTGAACTGCTCGAGCGCCTCCAGATTGTGGCTGACCCGGCACTGCAGCTCCTCGGGCTCGAACGGCTGGTTGAGAAAGTCGTTCGCCCCCTGCTTGAGGTAGCGGGCAGAGAGGCCGTGCTTGTCCGACACCGAGATGCCGATGATGGCGAGCTGCTGCTTGCTGTAACGCTCACGCAGCATCCGCACCAGGCTGATGCCGTCTATCTCCGGCATGTAGTAATCCACCAGCATCAGGCGAATGGCCGGGTGCTGCTCGAGCAGGGCCAGGGCATCCCGGGCGCAGGTTGCCTCGTGCACCAGCAGCAGCTGCTTGCGCAGCTGGGCGGCGGTGCGATGACGGGAAGTGAGCGAATCATCGACCACCAGCACTTCTATGGCCTGGTTGAGGTAGAGGCGGTGCACCAGGCTGACGGCGTATTGTAGGGAGTGGCGTGAATCCTTCATCACGTAATCCAGCACACCGGCCTCCAGCCAGGCTTCCCGTTTCTCCTCACTGATGTCGGCGGTGAGGATCACCACGGGCAGACCTCGCGCCAGCAGCACATTGACGGCTTCTCCACTCGGGGCATCCGGCAGGGTGAGATCCACCAGGGCGACCACGTACTCTTCGCCCTGACAGTTGCGGGCGCCTTCAAGGGTATCGAACGCATCAATCTCCAGCCCGGTTTGTTGCGAAATAGCCTGGGTCAACATGCGGCGTACCGTCAGGCTGTCTTCCACAATCAATATTTTCCGTTTCATCCGGCTCCTCAAAAGAAAAGGGCATGCCACTTGGCATGCCCTTTATATCCTTGTGCTTATTGTGCGTCCAGATATCGCTCGGCATCCAGGGCTGCCATGCAGCCGGTACCGGCTGAGGTGATCGCCTGACGGTAAACGTGGTCGGCCACGTCGCCGGCGGCAAACACGCCCGGGATGCTGGTCTGGGTCGCGAACCCTTCCAGGCCGCCACGGACCTTGAGGTAGCCGTTTTCCATCGCCAGCTGGCCTTCGAAGATCTGGGTGTTGGGCTGGTGACCGATGGCGATGAAGACCCCCATCAGCGGCAGTTCGGAGGTGGTGTCGTCCCGGGTGCTGCGCAGGCGCACGCCGGTCACGCCCATGTTGTCACCCAGCACCTCGTCCAGGGTCTGGTGAGTGTGCAGCACTATGTTGCCGCTCTCGACCTTGTCATTGAGGCGCTTGATCAGGATCTTCTCGGCGCGGAACTCGTCGCGGCGGTGGATGAGATGCACCTTCTTGGCGATGTTGGCCAGATAGAGCGCCTCTTCCACGGCGGTGTTGCCGCCGCCGACCACGGCCACTTCCTGGTTGCGATAGAAGAAGCCGTCACAGGTGGCACAGGCGGAGACGCCACGGCCCTTGAAGGCCTCTTCGGAAGGCAGGCCCAGGTACTTGGCGGAGGCGCCGGTGGCGATGATCAGCGCGTCGCAGCTGTATTCACCGTTGTCACCCTTGAGGCGGAACGGGCGCTGGGTCAGCTCCACTTCATTGATATGATCAAACAGGATGCGGGTATCGAATTTTTCCGCATGCTCTTTCATGCGCTCCATCAGGGCCGGGCCGGTCAGCCCTTCCGCGTCCCCTGGCCAGTTTTCCACCTCTGTGGTGGTGGTCAGCTGACCACCTTGCTGCATGCCGGTGATGAGCAGGGGATTGAGGTTGGCGCGGGCGGCGTAGACGGCGGCGGTATAACCCGCCGGGCCGGAGCCCAGGATCAGCAGTTTGCTATGAGTAACTTGGCTCATGATGTGATTTCCGAGACGTGATGAGTTTGCGCGATTGTAGGTAATTCGTGATCCGGGGTCAAAGGCCAGGGCACCGATTGTGGCAATCGCCAAAGAGAGGAAAGGATGGCTGGATTTGAGCCATAAAAAAACCGCCCATCGCGGGCGGATTTTCACTCATCGACGCTCCCTGGCGGGGGCGGGATCAGTTCAGCAGGGTCAGGGGATCCGTGTAGACCAGGTTGTGCGCCACGGCGACCTCCTTGCAAGTGATCTTGCCCGCCATCACGTTCAGGCCGTGCAACAGGTGGGGATCACTGAGCAGTGCACCGCGATAGCCCTGTTCCGCCAGCTTGATGATGAAGGGCAGGGTGGCGTTGTTGAGGGCCACGGTGGAGGTGCGGGCCACGGCACCCGGCATGTTGGCTACGCAGTAGTGCACCACCTCGTCGACGATGAAGGTGGGATCTTCGTGGGTGGTGGCGTGAGAGGTCTCGACGCAGCCGCCCTGATCGATGGCCACATCCACGATGGCGGAGCCCGGCTTCATGCGTGCAATGTGGTCACGGCTGACAAGTTTTGGCGCAGTGGCGCCCGGTACCAGCACGCCGCCGATGACCAGATCCGCCGCCAGCAGGTGGCGCTCCAGAGTCTCGCGATTGGAGTAGACCACCTTGGCCGCCCCCTGGAACTCGCTGTCGAGACGACGCAAGGTGTCGATGTTGTTGTCGAGTATGGTCACGTCGGCACGCAGGCCGATGGCCATGCGGGCCGCGTTGGAACCGACCACACCGCCGCCGATGATCACCACCTTGGCCGGCTCCAAACCGGGCACGCCGCCGAGCAGCACGCCGCTGCCGCCGCGGGACTTCTCCAGCGCCTGGGCACCGGCCTGAATAGACATGCGTCCGGCCACTTCAGACATGGGGGCCAGCAGGGGCAGGCCGCCACGGCCGTCGGTGACGGTCTCGTAGGCGATGCAGACGGCGCCGCTGTCGACCAGCTCCCGGGTCTGGGCCAGGTCTGGCGCCAGGTGCAGGTAGGTAAAGAGGGTCTGGTCCGGGCGCAGCATGGCGCGCTCGACCGCCTGGGGCTCCTTGACCTTGACGATCATCTCCGCCTTGGCGAAAACGTCTGCCGCAGAGGCCAGAATTTCGGCTCCGGCAGCCAGATAATCTGCATCACTGAAGCCAATGCCATTTCCTGCGCCGCTTTGGACGAAAACGGTATGGTTTCGTGCTGTCAGTTCACGTACACTGGCCGGAACCATGCCTACGCGATATTCATGGTTTTTTATTTCCTTAGGTACACCGATAATCATGCTATCCCTCGTCTATCGATTGGTGGTTTATGTTGCCCAGATGTTAAGCAACATTTGCGCCTAGTATATTCGGGTATTGACAGGATTTGTGACCATTATTATAAAGTGACTGGTGATTCTTACCAAAAAATAGCCAAAGGATGGAATTAAATGATGGAAGCTAAGAGTCGGCTAAAGGATTTGGACAGGATTGACCGCAACATTCTGAATGAACTGCAAAAGGATGGCAGGATTTCGAACGTTGAGTTGTCCAAACGAGTTGGCCTGAGTCCCACACCGTGTCTGGAACGGGTTCGTCGCCTCGAGCGTCAAGGCTATATCGAAGGATATGCCGCTATTCTGAACCCTCATTATCTGGATGCGTCTCTGCTGGTGTTCGTGGAAATTACCCTCAATCGTGGCGCCCCCGACGTGTTCGAACAGTTCAACAAGGCTGTTCAGGTGCTCGAAGAGATCCAGGAGTGCCATCTGGTGTCAGGTGATTTCGACTATCTGCTCAAGACCCGCGTCAGCGACATGTCGGCCTACCGCCGCCTGCTGGGGGAAACCCTGCTGCGTCTGCCCGGTGTCAATGACACTCGCACCTATGTGGTGATGGAAGAGGTCAAGCAGAGCAGTCGTCTGGTGATCAGCACCCGATAAGCGGGATTGTGCTGTGACTTGCATGCACCACGACGAGTCACGATAGTCAGAAACGAGCGGCCGGTCCGCTCGTTTCTTCTTATTACTGTATTCATGGCCCCGCCCTCAGGCACTGGCTGACAATCGGTGGGCTTTTCAGGGATACTAGGCCCCCTATCCCCGCATTACATGTTTTCAGAAAGGAGCCGGAGTTTGGCCGATAAAAAGCTGTTTACTCCTTTGTCAGGTACGCAACGGATCTTCGAGGCCGTCTTGATCGCCATCACGCTGATGGCTGCCTATCTCTTGCTTGCCCTGTTGACCTACCATCCCGCCGATCCCGGTTGGTCCCAGACCTCCTGGCAGGGAGAGGTGAAGAACCTGGCGGGCAGCGCCGGTGCCTGGCTCGCCGACATCACCATGTTCACCTTCGGGGCCTTCTCCTATCTGGTGCCTCCCCTGGTGGTTCTGCTCGGCTGGAGCCTGTTCTGGCGCCCGAGCCGGCTGCTGGAGGTGGACTATCTCACCCTGTCGGTGCGCATCATCGGCTTTGTCCTGACGGTGCTCGGCATGTCCGCCATCGCCAGCATGAACTTCAATGACTTGCAGAATTTCTCCGCAGGCGGCCTGGTGGGGGACGTGATCGCCTCCGCCGTGGTGCCCCTCTTTGGCGGCGTCGGGGCCAACCTGATGCTGCTCTGCTTCGTGGCCACCGGCATCACCCTGTTCACCGGCTGGTCCTGGCTCACCATAGTCGAGCGGATCGGTGCCACCTGCACCGGCAGCGTCAGCGCCATCTACCATTTCCCGACAACCCTGGGCCGCTGGCTCACCGGCGGCTGGCGCCAGCCCCGTTTTGAGGGGCCGGATCCCCTGCTGGAAGGGGGCGTGGGCGCTCTCGATCTCGACGACGAAGAGGACGAGCCCCATAGCAGCTGGACGCGCAACCCCAAGGCCAAGGGGAGCCAGAAGTCAAAATCTGACGAATGGCTGCCGGAGCTCGATGACGACACCTTCCAGTTCGATCCGCAATTCGATGATGAAGAGGACGAGCCGGCGCCCGTGGCCAGACCCAAGCGCGCCGCCGTTGCCAATGCCCGCCGTCAGCCGGCCCTGGCCGATGACGGGGATGACGAACTCGATCTGCCCTGGGCGGAAGGGGAGGAGGCTGCCGCGCCTGCGGTGGCCGCACCGGTCAAGCCCAAGCGTCGCCCCCCGCCCGCCATGGCGCCGCTGCCGAGCATAGAGCTGCTCGACCGCCCGCCCGCCAAGACCCAGATGATGAGCAAGGACGAGCTGGACCGCATGGGCCGGCTGGTGGAGGCGAAACTCGCCGACTACAACGTGCAGGCCAAGGTGGTCGGCGTCTATCCGGGCCCCGTCATCACCCGCTTCGAGCTGGATCTGGCGCCGGGCATGAAGGCGAGCAAGATCACCAATCTCTCCCGGGATCTCGCCCGTTCCCTCTCCGCCAGCAGTGTGCGGGTGGTGGAGGTTATCCCGGGCAAGACCTTTGTTGGCATCGAGCTGCCCAACCGGGTGCGTCAGACCGTCTACCTGCGTGAGACCCTGGACTGCGAGGCCTTCTCTGGCAGTCACAATCCGCTGACCATGGGGCTGGGGCAGGACATCGCGGGGGAACCCGTGGTGGTGAACCTGGCCAAGATGCCCCACCTGCTGGTGGCCGGTACCACTGGCTCGGGCAAGTCGGTGGGGGTCAACACCATGATCATCTCCATGCTCTACAAGTCGACGCCGGACGATCTGCGCTTCATCATGATCGACCCCAAGATGCTGGAGCTCTCGGTCTACGAAGGTATCCCCCATCTGCTGACCGAGGTGGTCACCGACATGAAGGACGCCGCCAACGCCCTGCGCTGGTGCGTCGGCGAGATGGAGCGTCGCTACAAGCTGATGTCCGCGGTCGGGGTGCGCAACCTCAAGGGTTACAACGACAAGGTGCTGGCCGCGGCCGCCGAGGGCGAGCCTTTGCGGGATCCCTTGTGGCGTCCGGGTGACTCCATGGATCAGATGCCGCCTGAGCTGGAAAAACTGCCCCACATCGTGGTGGTGGTGGACGAGTTCGCCGACATGATGATGATCGTCGGCAAGAAGGTGGAAGAGCTGATTGCCCGTATCGCCCAGAAGGCGCGGGCAGCCGGTATTCACCTCATTCTCGCGACCCAGCGCCCTTCTGTGGATGTCATCACCGGCCTCATCAAGGCCAACATCCCGACCCGGATCTCTTTCCAGGTGTCGAGCAAGATTGACTCGCGCACCATCCTGGATCAGGGCGGCGCCGAATCCCTGCTCGGCATGGGGGACATGCTCTACATGCCCGCCGGCACCTCCAACCCGACCCGGGTCCACGGCGCCTTCGTCGATGATCACGAGGTGCACAAGGTGGTGGCGGACTGGAAACTGCGCGGCGAGCCGAACTACATCGAGGAGATCCTCTCCGGTGAGTCGGATGGCGAGGGCGGTGGCGGCGAGTACGGCGGCGGTGGTGACGAGGAGCTCGATCCCCTGTTCGACGAGGCGGTCGCCTTCGTGGTGGAATCCCGCCGTGGCTCAACCTCCAGCGTGCAGCGCAAGTTCAAGATTGGTTACAACCGGGCGGCCCGTCTCATCGAGCAGATGGAAAACCAGGGCATCGTCAGCTCTCCGGGGGGCAACGGCCAGCGCGACGTGCTGGCACCGCCCCCGGTGCGTGATTAAGCCTTCATATCATCCTGGCCATGTCTGCGGACATGGCCTTTTATCTGACCCTCTTCAACGGGAATCGCGATGAAAAAAGCATTATTGATGGGTTCTGTACTGTTGCTTGCCAGCAGCCAGGTGTGGGCCGATGCGGCCAGCGATCTCAAGCAGAAGCTGACGGGCGTCAGCCTGTTTTCGGCCAAGTTTGCCCAGACCGTCTATGACAGCAAGGGCAAGGAGCTGCAGAAGGCGAGCGGCACCCTGCTGGTGCAGCGCCCCAACCGCTTCAACTGGCACACCACTGCCCCGGACGAGAGCCTTATCGTGGCGGACGGCAAGGATGTGTGGGTCTATGACCCCTTCGTCGAGCAGGTCACCGCCCTCAAGATGAAGGATGCGGTGCTCAACACCCCCTTCGTGCTCATCGCCGGCAACGATGTCGGGCTCTGGAAGCACTACGACGTGACCCAGGAAGGGGATGTCTACACCGTCACCAGCCGCAACAAGGACGAGCTGATCGCCTCCTTCCGCATCACCTTCGACCGTCAGAACAACATCAGCCGGTTCGACGTGAAAGAGGCGCAGGGGCAGTGGAGCGAATTCACCTTGAGCAGCTTCAACCGCAAGCCGGTGCTCAAGGGCAACGAGTTCGTGTTCAAGACGCCTGCGGGGGTCGCGCTGGACGATCAGCGCTGATGAGCAGGCGGTCGCTGGATTTTTCGTCAGTGCGTCTGTCAACGGCGGTGGGCGTGACGCAGGGGGTCAACAGATGAGTAACCTCTTATTGAATTTCTCGTCGGACCGTTTTTCCATGGCGGTATGCGTGATACTGAACGGTCAATACAGATGAGCAACTTGTCGCTGGATTTCTCGTCGGACTTTCGTCCGCTGGCGGCCAGGATGCGGCCGCAGAACCTGGATCAGTACATAGGCCAGCAGCACATCCTGGGGGCTGACAAGCCCCTGCGCAAGGCGATCCTGGCGGGGCACTGCCACTCCATGATCCTGTGGGGACCGCCCGGCACCGGCAAGACCACGCTGGCCGAGCTGATGGCCCACTACTGCCAGGCGGAGGTGGAGCGGCTCTCCGCGGTCACCTCCGGCATCAAGGAGATCCGCGCCGCCATCGACAAGGCGAAGGAGAACAGCTGGCGCGGGGTGCGCACCATCCTCTTCGTGGACGAGGTGCACCGCTTCAACAAGAGCCAGCAGGATGTGTTCCTGCCCCACATCGAAGACGGCACCATCACCTTCATCGGCGCCACCACCGAAAA
>Ga0194138_10001755_pt1 | contig 10365 bp, 10 predicted proteins | sample TARM_MetaG_T2_14_FD_134022 | JGI IMG/M metagenome (GOLD analysis project Ga0194138, IMG submission 134022) | Freshwater microbial communities from Pennsylvania, USA, analyzing microbe dynamics in response to fracking - TARM_MetaG_T2_14 (version 2) | ecosystem: Environmental > Aquatic >...
GCAGTATTAACTTTAATAAATTACAGTTAATGAGTGTTAGAAAATCAATACTATTTGAAAGGAGGATGGCGATTCCTCCGCTAGCCTAAAGGCGTAGCGGTTTCCTCGCCGGAATATATGAAATTACTAAGTACCTTTTTAAGGGACTTGAAGGTCTCCTACAGGTCCTATTACATCTATATTGAGTTCATCATGGCCTTTCTCATTGTGGCCATTTTGCTCTTTGTGGTCCCGGAAAACAGCAACGCCACTGGAAAGATGTATCTCTATGTGGAGGGGGGAACCCAAGAAGAGATGATTCAAGACACCTTGGAGAGAGATGGCACCAGTGAAGTGTTTTTGCTCACCTCCAGAGAGGCGGTGGAGGCGGCGCTGGAAGAGGATCGAAGTGCCCAGGGGGCTGTCCTTTCCATGAAGGGAGAAGTTCTGCACTACGAGATTCTACTCCAGGGCTATGAAAGTGACAAATTAAAGCATCTCCTCTCACAAGTACTTCAAACGGAGATGAAAAAAGCCCATCCTGCCTATGTGTCTCAGGTGGAGATGAAGGTGCTGGATCACAGCGCAGAGAGGCTATCAGATCGGATTTCCTATCTGCCGCTGCTCCTTCTTCTAAACTCTGCCTTCATGGGACTCTTCGTGGTGGCGGCCTATGTGTTCATGGACAAAGACGAAGGCACCATCAAGGCCTTGACCGTGACCCCGGTGTCCATCAAAGAGTATTTGCTGGCCAAGGTGGGCGTGATGCTTCTCACAGGACTCTTAACGGGACTGGCCACAGCGCTACTGGTGGCAGGCTCTTCTGTCCATGTGCCGCTCTTATTCATTTTACTGGCTGCGGCAAACTTCTTTGGCACAGCCCTGGGTCTTTTCATCGCCAGCTTTTATGATTCCATTATCAAAGCCATGGGGGCGCTGTATGTGGTCATCATGGTCTTGGCCTTTGGGAGTATTTCTTATTTCATGCCCAGCTTTTCGCCGCTATTTATTCGGCTGCTCCCTTCCTATCCCTTGCTTTTTGCCTTTCGAGAAGTCTTTTTACAAGCACCAGACAGTAGGTTTGTGCTGCTCAATGTGGGGGGATTCTTTCTCTTAGGGGTCTTATTTTTCATACTGGCCAACCATCGATACAAGAAAACCTTGACGGTCTAAGGAGGAAAAATCTATGAAAAAAATAATACGGATCATGAAAAGAGATTTTTCCTCAGGGATGAGAGATTATATGATCATCTATATCCTCTTAATGCCCTTTCTCATGGCGCTGATTCTTAATGGAGTGACCACTTCCGTATCCGAGAGTATCCTCTCCCTGGTGGTGGATGACACGGTGACAAAAGAGGAAGAAAATTACCTGGCGCAATTTGGTCAGGTGACGAGGGTAAGAGATGAAGGAGCCTTGAGGCAACGGGTGGAGGACCTAGATGATGTCTATGGCATCCTCAAAGAAGAAGGACGTTTTGTGATGTATCGCCAAGGCAATGAAAAGCTTCCCTTGCATGAGACGGTACTGCTGCTTTTGGAAGGCTATGACAATGAAGCCCTGACGCTCCCCGTGGAGGTATCCGTGAGCGATGTGGGATGGCAGCTTTCGCCCATAAAGCAATATGGGGGTGGCCTACTGACGGTGTTTGTGTCGGTCTTCGGGGGGATGATCATCCTCATCAATTTGGTGGAAGAAAAGCAAGAGAACACCTTGACAGCCATGAACGTTGCACCGGTGAAAAGGCTGGAGTACCTCATGGGCAAAGCGCTTTTAGGCTTTTTGGTGCCCCTTGTCCATGTGCTGGGGATGCTCCTCATCTTAAGCTATGGGGAGATCCATTATGGCATGGCAGCGGTGGTGACCTTATCCATCGCCTTGATTTCTGTGATCATTGGGTTTGCCATTGGGGTAAACAGTGACAACGTCTTGGCAGCCATTTCTGGGATGAAGATGGTCTTTCTACCGATTTTTGCCTCCATCTTTGGGGCCATTTATCTACGAGAAAGCCTCCAGTGGCTCCTGTACTGGTCTCCCTTTTACTGGGCTTTTCAGTCCATGAACAGCATCATCTTGAAAGAAGCCCTATGGGGAGATATTCTCCTCCATACGGGGATCATCCTCTTCTTGGGGATGGGCGTTCTGCTTCTCATGAGAAAGAAAATACAACGCGGTTTAAAATAAACCGTGGAAGGAGGAAGGAATATGAATGGTATCGCATTATTAGGGTTGGTCTTGGTCCTTTACGGAGGAGCGGTGATTGCCTTAACGTTAAAGAAACCAGAAAAAATCTGGGAAATGGGCAAGATTAAACTTTTTAGAAAAGTACTGGGGGAAAAGGGTACAGACATCTTCTTTATGCTCTTTGCCCTGGTGGCCATGGGTGTAGGCCTTTGGCTCTTGGTGAAGTAATAAACAAATGAAAAAGACCAAAGCGGTCCAAGGGTTGGAGTGCTTTGGTCTTTTTTTTTGGTCTATTTGAATTTGAGTTGTGCCACCAATCGCTCATCTCGTAAGATTCTTTTGAAGAGGGGGTAGCCAATGAGGGTCACCACCACAAATTGTCCAAAGAATACTTGTGCTGCGGATAAGAGAAAGGGAAGGTCTAGGAGATAGAAAAGGAGGGCGCCAATGATGAGACCATTGACCACGGAAGGCCAAAGGGTGGCCACAAAGAGGTTCTTGGTCTTGGTCATGAGATAGAGGGCGATGACCGTGGCCATGGTGCCCACCACAACATCCACAGGACCCAGTGGGCTGCCAAGGTTTGCGATGAGGCATCCTAAGGTGAGGCCATAAATATAGCGCTTGTCTAAAAAGACCAAGAGCGTTAATAATTCCGCCACGCGAAATTGTAGCCCCAGGTAGCTAAAAGGCAAAAGCATGGTGAGGCCAGCATAAATGGCAGCGACCACCGCGGATTTTGCCAAGAAATCGACGTAATATAACCGTTCTTTCGTCAAAATAATGTCCTCCAAATAAAAAAATAGATGATAAAACCTGAATCATTATAGCATGGGAAGTGTATCAGCGCAAAAAAAGTTTGTCAGAAAACCTGCTAGAAGAAGGAAAGACCCTGCTCCAAGGTCACTTTGAGGCAGGGTGCTTTTTAATATTTGTCTTCTGCGTATTGTTGAGATTGTTCGATGAGGAGGTTTTGCCTTGTATCCCATAGTTTTTGGGAAAGATCCACATAGAATTTATGAGGATATTCTAAACGGAGGACTTCTGGCCAGAGCTTCTCAATTTCTCTTTTGGAATAGGCGCGGATCTCCAGCACTGTTGGACTGGTGTATACTAGTTTGCCATGCTCGAAGATCTTTTCTTGGAGAGGTTTTAAGTAGTACTCTGTAAAGGTTCGTCTTTTCCAGGTGTAGGTAGGGTCAAAGAGTGTCAGAGGTTCCTCTTCATTGAGGACTTCATCATGCTCACAGATGAGATCGGCCACAGCCAGATCGCTTTTCTTAGAGTAGACGCGGTAGATCTTTTTGAAGTGTGGGGTGGTGATTTTTTCTTGGTTTTCACTGACCTTGATCTTGGGGATTACTTTGCCGTTTTTTTCCACCGCCACCAGTTTATACACGCCGCCAAAGACAGGTTCACTTCGGGCGGTGATGAGGCGTTCTCCCACACCAAAGACATCAATGGGGGCTCCTTGAGACAAAACGTCTCGGATGATGTATTCATCCAAGGAATTGGAGACGATGATTTTCACATCATGAAAGCCTGCTGCATCGAGAAGTTTTCTGGATTCCTTAGTTAAATAGGCGATGTCTCCAGAGTCGATGCGGATGGATTTGGGTCTTTTTCCCTTGGGGAGAACATACTCATTGAATACTTTTATGGCATTGGGAATACCGGACTTTAAGACGTTGTAGGTATCCACCAGTAAAGAGCAGTTCCCAGGATAAATCTCAGCCCACTTTTTGAAGGCTTCATATTCTGAATCAAAGAGTTGTACCCAGCTATGGGCCATGGTTCCTGTGGCAGGGACATTGAACATGATTTCTGCCAAGGTATTGGAGGAGGAGGTGCATCCACCCACTATGGCTGCTCTGGCACCATAGATGGCTCCATCATAGCCTTGGGCTCGTCTGGAACCAAATTCCAAGACGTTTCTACCTCCTGCAGCCCTGACAATACGATTGGCCTTGGTGGCGATGAGGGTTTGGTGGTTCACGGTCAAGAGGACCATGGTTTCCACAAACTGTGCCTGAATGATGGGACCTCTCACCGTGACCAAAGGTTCATTGGGGAATACCGGGGTGCCTTCAGGTACGGCCCATACGTCACACTCAAACTTGAAGTTTTCCAGGTAGGAAAGAAACCCTTCGCTGAAAGTATTTTTGCCACGAAGATAGGCAATGTCTTCTTTACTAAAGGTCAGGTTTTCCAGGTATTCTATGAGCTGGTCTACACCAGCCATGACAGCGAAGCCTCCGCCATCAGGAATCTTTCTAAAGTACATGTCAAAATAGGCGATGGTATCTGATACACCATTTTCAAAATACCCATTGCCCATGGTAAGCTCATAGAAGTCTGAAAGCATGGTCAGATTTCTTCCATTTCTTACATCGATTATCCGTTCCATTTCATCACCGTTCCCTAACTAATATTCTTGTTTCCCTTATTATATCAGATATTGGCTGTTTTTCTATGGCTGGAGGTAAAGTGGTAGGGGTTTAGGGAAATCCCCGAGAAAAGGAGCATTTTTAAGCTTCCTTTTGAGAAAAGTTTGGTATCATAGAGAAGAACAAGAATAGAAGAGAAGGAGGGGGAGAAGATGATCCGTTTTGACGATCGAAAAAAACCCATGAAGGTCAAGGAAGAGACGGGAATCTATTTACTGGTGTCTGCACTCCTAAGCGCCTTGGCAGGGATTTTTTGGCAACCTGTGTGGCTGGGGCTCTTGGCGGTGCTCCTGAGCTTTTTGGCCATGAAATCACCCAAGGGGGCCTGGGGCATTCCGTTGTTTATTCTGGGGGTTGCGGTGATGATCTCCAGCATCTATCGGTAAGTTGTAGCTTTACAGTAAAGGGGGACCATCTATGCACACTGACGCCTATCCCATCTTGGAGTTTGATCCAGACCAAGAAGCACTCATAAGTCCTACCATTCAGCGCAAGAAACACGCCATGATCTCAGAAAAACTGCTCATTTGTTTTTTCAGTGAAGTCATGGAACAACTGGAAAAAGAAGGCCAGACGAAGAAAATCGGCACTTTGGGTGGAGAGAATGTGGTGGACATATACCAATTTGTGGACAAAGACATCACCCTGATTCCAGGTCGCCTAGGCGCCCCAGCTGCGGCTGGATTTTTAGAGGATTTCATTGCCCTGGGGGCCAAGAAGATTTTATTTTGCGGCGGTGCAGGGGTTCTGCGCAGCGATCTCTTGGTGGGGAAATTCATGGTGGTGAAGGAAGCCATACGAGATGAAGGCACCAGTTATCATTATTTGCCCCCCAGTCGAGAGGTGAAAGCCAAGGACGAGGTGGTGGAAAAGATCTGTGCTTATTTAGAAGGGGAAAACGTGGATCATTTGGTGGGGAAAACCTGGACCACAGATGCTTTTTATCGGGAAACCAAGGGGCGTATAAAAAGAAGGCGAGAGGAAGGAGCCCTCATGGTGGAGATGGAGCAAGCAGCCCTTCTGGCTGTTAGTGCTTTTCGCGGGGTTTCTTATGGCGCCATCCTCTATGGTGGAGATGACGTCTCCAAAGACACCTGGGACAACAGAGGTTGGAGAGACCGAAAAGACATCAGGTATGGCTTAACCAAAATTACGGCAGATATTTTAGACACCCTCTAGGACTTTTTTTGATCTTTTTCCCCCGGGGAGAAGGTCTTTTTTCTTTGGCATCAAAGTCTGTGTATCAGGAGTATCCTTCCTAGGTAGAATGGAACAAGGGAAGACTTTGCATTCTGGTCTCCCATGACGTAAAATAGAAGTTTATGGGAAGAAGACCAATGGGAGGAAAAGAAGTTGGAACTGGATCGTTATCAAAAAAAAGCGTATTTGACCAAGGAGAAGAAGGTGCTGGTTGTCGCTCCGCCGGGTTCTGGGAAGACCACGGTGATGCTGAAGCGCCTTGCCCATCTCATGGATGAAGGCATAAACCCGAAGAACATCATCCTACTGACCTTCTCCAAAGCTTCCGCCTTGGAGATGGAGGCCCGTTTTCTAAAAGGGCAAAATCCTGGGCCCTTTTTTGGCACCATTCATGGTCTTTGTTATCGTATTTTAAGAGCCCAAGGCAGATCCATGGACATGATCTATGGAAAGGAAGCTTTCCTCATAAGGACCAAGTTGAAGAAGGCGTTGAAGATTGATGAGGAAGATGTAGAGACAATTTTTAGAGACATTGCCAAGTACAAAGTACAGCATCATTTGGGACAGCCTTTGACAGCGTATGGTGTTCGAGAAGAACTCTTTCATAAAGCCTATGCACTCTATGAAGAAGAACGTAAGAAAAAGAACCTTTTGGATTTTGATGATTTACAAATCGAGGTATTGAAGCTCTTGGCGCATGAAGGCTTTTTAGCCAGCTTCCAAAAGGCTCATAGTCACATCCTCATCGATGAGTTTCAAGATTTAGATCCCATTCAGCTACGGATCATTGAAAAGATGGCACAAGGGCAAAGTCTTTTTTGTGTGGGAGATGAGGATCAGTGCATCTATGCCTTTCGTGGCTCAGACCCCAGGGGCATGATGGATTTTGAATCCATGTTCCAGGGGAAGAAGCTGTATCTGAAGTATAATTATCGAAGTAAAGAAAATATTGTTTCCTATGCAGGGGAAGTGATCAAGCACAATACCCTCCGAAACAAAAAGGAGTTACTGGCCTCTAGAAAAGAAGAGACAAAAATCATCAAAGTCTTTCCTGAAAACCAAGAACTCATGTTGATGCATCTGGAAAAGGAAATTCGGGCAGATCAGTTTGAGAGCTATGCCATCTTATATCGAACCAATCAAGAAGGCATGCGGGTAAAAGAGTATTTAAGAAAGGCGAAGATTCCTTTTCATGCCAAAGATGCCTACAACTTTTTTCAAGGGTTTATTGCAAAAGACATCTTAGACTATATCCGGGTAGCTTACCAAGAGGATGATAAGGCCTTTTTACGCATTGCCAACAAGCCCTTTCGCTACCTGTCTAAAGAAGATCTTCGGAAAATTTCTTTGGGAGAAGGGGTGGAGAAGGTGCTCTTAGACCCTAAGAAAAAGAACTATTCTCTCATCACCAACCGGACTTTTTTAAAGGACTTGGTAGGGCTAAAAGGACAGCGTCCCAGTCAAGTAGTGAGCTATATTGAAACGGTCCTTGGCTACGGGGACTACCTGAAAGCTTACGCCGAAAAAACCGGTAGAGAAGAAGAGGCCCTTCTGGAGGAGCTAGAAGAGATGAAAGAAGTGGCAGCGTATTTTGCGTCTCCCTTAGAGCTCCTTGCAGCATCCACCAAGGAGCCTGAAAAAGTGCCGGCCAAGGTCACTTTGTCCACCATTCATGGGGTGAAGGGGTTAGAATTTGATAAAGTGTTTGTCCTCAATGCCGTGGAAGGTTATATGCCCCATGGCGCCTCTTTAGACCACTTGGAAGAGGAAAGGCGCATCTTCTATGTGGCCATAACCAGGGCCAAAGAGGAGCTTACCATCTATAGCCCAAGATTAATTCACGGAAAAGAGAGAAAAAGAAGTCGATTCGTACTATAATAAAGGGTACAGTAAAATGAATGTTTTAGGAGAGAACTATGAGAATTGAGATTGGAGCCAACGAACAAGGCCAAAGATTAGATAAGTTTTTAAGAAAGTATTTGAAGGATGTGCCGCTATCGGCCATTTTCAAAGCCCTGCGAAAGGGAGATGTGCGCGTCAATGGCGCCAAAGGCAAGGAAAAGATGTTTTTAGAAGAGGGCGATGTGGTGGAGATCAAGTATCTTTATTCCGATGCCCCCAAAGAAAAGAAAGAAGTCTTGGACATTGAACCAGAATTTAAAGTGACCTTTGAAGACGACAACATCCTCATGGTGGAAAAGTGGCCAGGGATTTTGGTCCATAAAGATGAAGAGGGTAAGGATCCTACTTTAACGGATCAAGTGTTGTCCTATCTTTTCCGAAAGGGTGCCTATGATCCAAAGAAGGAAAAGACCTTTTCCCCTTCACCGGTGAATCGACTGGATCGGAATACCTCAGGTATTGTCATCTATGGGAAAAACTATGAAGCACTGAAGTGCTTAAATGAGATGATGCGTGATGGTCAAATTGTGAAAAACTATGTGGCCATTGTCAAGGGGAGAATCCAAGATGGGGAGTATCGCGCTTACATCGAAAAGAGAGAAGACAACAACGTGAGTAGTGTCAGTGATACCCCAGGACCCATGAAGAAGGAAATCGCCATGACCGTGAAGAATGAAACCTCCACGGGGCAGTACTCCTTTGTGGAACTGGACCTCTTAACGGGAAGAAGTCATCAGCTTCGGGCTCATTTGGCTTCTTTGGGGCATCCCATCATTGGCGACCCCAAGTATGGAGACAAAAACATCAACAATTTCTTGGCCAACAAATATGAGATGCACTTTCAATTTCTCTATGCCTACAAGGTGACTTTCAAAAACCCCCATGGGGTGCTGTCTTACCTAGGCAATAAAGTGGTGGCAGAAAAACTTCCGCCGATCTTTAAGAAAGTGAAAAGTGATCTGTTTAAATTTGATCTGTAGCAGGAGGACATCATGAAACAGCAATCTACAGGGCGAGGCTTTGCCTATTTATCTGCGGCAGAGCTTCTTGTGAAAGTCATGTCTTTGCTCTATGTACCCTTGCTCATCGGGATTTTAGGTGGCGAAGGCCATGGCGTCTATGCCAAAGCCTATGAGGCTTTTACCCTCATCTACGTGCTGACCAATGAAGGGATACAGCGAGGTGTTTCTAAGCTCATTTCTGAGCTGTATGCTTTGGACAATCCAAAGGATGCCCTTCGGGCCTTTAGATTATCGAGAACCATGCTTATTTTCGGGGGGCTTTTGGCCTCCCTATTGCTGTTTTTTATGGCCCCCATCATCGCTTCTTGGGCGGCTACGCCTGATGCAACGTTGGCTCTTCAAGCTTTGGCGCCAACGGTGCTCATCACCTCGGTGCTTTCTGCTTATAGAGGATACTTTTTAGGGAGAAGCTACATCACCGCCAATGCCCTTTCTAAAATTGTAGAACAATTGGTGAATGTGGTGGCGTCACTTTTGGGGGCTTATTTCCTCATGAAGGTAGGCCTCGTCTTTGGCGTTGCAGGGGGAACCTTTGGGACCAGCATTGGGGCCTTGGCTGCCGTGGGGCTTTTGATCCACGAGTTTTACAAAGGACGCCTTCATAAAGTGCGCAGGCAAGAGCAGTCCGTAGAGGCCTATCGTCACAGTGCCAAGGAGCTCATGGGAAAGCTTTTCCAGTACTCTTTCCCCATCACCGTCACGGCAGGACTCATGCATTTTGGCGGCTTTGTGGATATGCTGGTGGTGAGTAACAGGCTTCTTGTGGCGGGTCTTTCAGAGGACCTGGCCAATGCGGCCTACAGTCAGCTCAGCGCCTTTAGAACCCTGTTGTCTGTACCCAATACCATCATCATTTCCTTGGCTTTGGTGCTGCTTCCAGGATTATCCAGTGCTGCGGTGCTGAAAAACAAGGAAGAAGTGCAGCGTAAGGTGGCCTATAGTGTGAAGATGGTCTTCATGGTGACTTTGCCAGCTTTTGTGGGCATGACAGTACTGGCCAAACCCATCTATGCGCTCCTCTTTCCCTCCACCGGTGGTGTGGAGATGCTGGCCTATGGCTCTATCACAGTGGTATTTTTAGGGTTTATTCAAATTCAGAATACCTTGTACCAAGGGGTGGGGAAGTTCTACTGGGCCACCGCCACCATGATGGTAGGGATTTTGGTGCGCCTGTCCATGAACTATGTGCTGGTGGCCATCCCTGAGATCAATGTCTTTGGTGCCGTCATCTCTCACTTTGCCAATTACTTCATCCCCTTTGTGATCAATCATTATCTGTTGACAAAGGTGTTAAAGTTTAAGATTCCGCTGATGAAAAATGCCGCCAAACCCTTGGTGTCCGCCCTTGGCATGGGTGGCGTTCTCTTTATACTGACGCGCCTCACAGGGCTCTTCTCCTTTGGGCGACTGGTCCATGGAGGCATAACTCTCTTCTTGGTGTTTGTAGGCATTGGGGTCTACGGTGTGCTCATGCTCTTCACCGGAGGGGTCACGAAGCAGGAGCTTCAAGACATCAGTCCAAGACTCTATGGAAAAATTCCATCGGGCATCCGAAAGTACATGAAATAGCCTGTGATTTTTTCATGCGCTTCTCCTAGATTTTTTGTAATTCAAAGGAAAATATCTTATA
>Ga0194138_10001756_pt1 | contig 10363 bp, 12 predicted proteins | sample TARM_MetaG_T2_14_FD_134022 | JGI IMG/M metagenome (GOLD analysis project Ga0194138, IMG submission 134022) | Freshwater microbial communities from Pennsylvania, USA, analyzing microbe dynamics in response to fracking - TARM_MetaG_T2_14 (version 2) | ecosystem: Environmental > Aquatic >...
CCGCATGCAGTGACAGGTAGGAAAAAAGAGGCGCTATTCTAGCACAGGCCCGTCATGAGCCAGGATGAAAATGCTGCGCTGCCATGATGAACGCCATGCAAGTCAAGGCCCCGGCGCCGGGGCAGACGACCCCCGGGGGGGAGCGTGTATACTGTCGCCTTTCGAGACGCCGGATTCGGTCGGCAGCGGGGCGAGGAAAGCGATGGCGGAGCGCAGGCAGCGGCCCGATGGGCCGCAGAGTGACGGGGCGGAGGCGATCGATTTCGCTACCAACGTCGAGCGCCTCGAGCGGCTCGTGGAGCGGCTGGAGTCCGGCGAGCTGTCGCTGGAGGAGTCCCTGGCCGCCTTCGAGGAGGGCATTCGCCTGACCCGCGACGCCCAGCGCCGCCTCGACGAGGCGGAGCTCAGAGTGCGCACCCTGACCGAGGGCGCCGAGGGTGGCATGACCCTGGCGCCCTTCGCCCCTCCCGCGGAGGATGAGAGTGAACGCTGAGACCCTGGCGGCCGGCCTGGCCGCGGACCGTGCCCGGGTGGATGTCCGGCTGGAAGCGCTGTTCAGCGAGCGGGGTGCCGTGGTGCCGCGCCTGGATGCCGCCATGCGCCACGGCGTGCTGGTGGGCGGCAAGCGGCTGCGCCCGGTGCTGGTCTATGCCGCCGGTCGCGCCCTGGGCGCGGCGGACGACGCCCTGGATGCGCCGGCCATGGCCATCGAGCTGGTCCACGCCTACTCCCTGGTCCATGACGACCTGCCGGCCATGGACGACGACGACCTGCGCCGCGGCCAGCCCACGGTGCACAAGGCCTATGACGAGGCCACCGCGATCCTCGCCGGTGACGCCCTGCAGGCGCTGGCCTTCGAGGTGCTGGCGCGCTCCACCCATCCGCGGCTGGCCGCCATGCTGGTGACCCTGGCCGAGGCTGCCGGCCGAGATGGCATGGTGGCCGGCCAGGCGCTGGATCTCGCCGCCGTGGGTGGCCACCCCGACGTCACGGCGCTGGCCACCATGCATGGCCACAAGACCGGCGCACTGATCCGCGCCGCGGTGCGCCTGGGCGGGCTCGCCGCCGTGGCCGAGGGGGACCCGCGCCTGGCCGCCCTGGACGACTACGCCCGGGCCATCGGCCTGGCCTTCCAGATCCATGACGACGTGCTCGATGTGACCGGCGACACCGCCACCCTGGGCAAGGCCTCCGGGGCGGATGCCGCCCGCGACAAGCCCACCTACCCGAGCCTGCTGGGGCTCGAGGGTGCCCGCGCCCGTGCCGGCGAGCTGGTGGAGGAGGCCGTGGCGGCCCTCGCCCCGCTGGGCCAAGGCGCGATTCCCCTGAAGGCCCTGGCCCGCTACATGATCGAGCGCGACCACTGACACGACAGATGAGCCCATGAAGCTGTTCGACGAGATTCCCGCCGAGCGTCCGGCCACGCCGCTGCTCGACACCCTGGATACCCCGGCCGCGCTGCGCGCCATGTCCACCGCGCAGCTGGCGCAGGTGGCCGACGAGCTGCGCGCCTACCTGCTCTACAGCGTGGGGGTCTCCGGGGGGCACTTCGGGGCCGGCCTCGGCGTCGTGGAGCTCACCGTGGCGCTGCACCAGGCGCTGGAGACGCCCTTTGACCGCCTGGTATGGGACGTGGGCCACCAGGCCTACCCCCACAAGATCCTCACCGGGCGCCGCGAGGCGATGCCGAGGATCCGCCACCATGGCGGGCTGGCGGCCTTCCCGCGCCGCGCCGAGTCGGAGTACGACACCTTCGGGGTGGGCCACTCCAGCACCTCCATCTCGGCGGCGCTGGGCATGGCGCTGGCCGCCCGGGCCCGCGGCGAGACGCGGCGCACCTGCGCGGTGATCGGCGACGGCGCCCTCACTGCCGGCATGGCCTTCGAGGCCCTGGCCCACGCCGGCCACGTGGACGCCAACCTGCTGGTGGTGCTCAACGACAACGAGATGTCGATCTCCGAGAACGTCGGCGGCATCGCCAGCTACCTGGCGCGGATCCTCTCCAGCAAGCCCTACCTCACCATGCGCGAGGGGGGCAAGAAGGTGCTCTCCCACCTGCCCGGGGCCCTGGAGCTGGCGCGGCGCACCGAGGAGCACATGAAGGGCATGGTCAGTCCGGCCACCCTCTTCGAGGAGATGGGCTTCAACTATATCGGCCCCATCGACGGCCACGACCTGCCGCTGCTGGTGCAGACCCTGGGCAACATGCGCGACCTCGAGGGGCCGCAGTTCCTCCACGTGCGCACCCGCAAGGGGCGCGGCTTCCTGCCCGCCGAGGCCGACCCCATCGGCTACCACGCCATCACCAAGCTGGAGAAGAACGGCGACATGCCGCCGCCGCTCAAGCCCGTCAGCCCGCCGGCAAGCAAGCCCTCCACGCCGAAGAGGAAGTACTGCAACGTCTTCGGCGACTGGCTGTGCGACATGGCGGCGGCCGACGAGCGGCTGATCGGCATCACCCCGGCCATGCGCGAGGGCTCCGACCTGATCCGCTTCTCCCGGGAGTATCCCGAGCGCTACTTCGATGTGGCCATCGCCGAGCAGCATGCGGTGACCCTGGCCGCCGGCATGGCCTGCGAGGGCATGAAGCCGGTGGTGGCGATCTACTCCACCTTCCTGCAGCGTGGCTACGACCAGTTGATCCACGACGTGGCGGTGCAGGACCTCGACGTCACCTTCGCCATCGACCGCGCCGGCCTGGTGGGCGAGGACGGCCCCACCCACCACGGCAGCCTGGACCTCTCCTTCCTGCGCTGCGTGCCTGGCTTGGTGGTGCTGGCGCCCGCCGACGAGGCGGAGTGCCGCGCCATGCTGAGCGCCGCCTACCACCACCCCGGCCCCGCCGCGGTGCGCTACCCCCGCGGCACAGGCCCCGGCGTGGCGATCCCCGCCCACCTGGAGCCGATGCCGATCGGTCAGGCCGAGATCCGCCGCGAGAGTGGCGCCGAGCCGGGGCGGCGCGTCGCCCTGCTGGCCTTCGGCAGCCTCAACACCCCGGCCGCCGAGGTGGCCGAGCGGCTCGGTGCCAGCCACCTCAACATGCGCAGCATCAAGCCCCTGGATCGCGAGGCGGTGCTGGCCGCGGCGGCAGAGCACGACCTGCTGGTGACCCTGGAGGAGAACGTGGTGGCTGGGGGCGCCGGCAGCGCGGTCAATGAGCTGCTGGCCGCCGAGGGCGTGCAGGCGACGGTGCTCAACCTGGGGCTGCCCGACGCCTTCGTCGAGCACGGCAAGCCCGCCGAGCTGCTCGCCGAGTGCGGCTTGGACGCCGAGGGCATCGAGGCGGCGATCCGCGCCCGGCTGCCCTGAGCGCCCCCTTCCCGAGTTGCGTGCGACCCTGCCGCCCCGTCCCTCGTCGAGGGGCGGGGCGGTCATCTTTCCAGGATCAGGCGCCGAACGGCAGCACGGCGGTATAGACCGCGAAGTAGTGCAGGACGCTGCCGCCCAGCACGAAGAGGTGCCAGATGACGTGGTTGAAGGGAATGGCACGGATGGCGTAGAAGAGCACGCCGAGGGTGTAGGTGAGGCCGCCGGCGACCAGCAGGGTGAGGCCTGTGGAGGGCAGCCGCTCGACCATCTCGCCGCCGGCGAAGAGGATCAGCCAGCCCATAAGCAGGTAGATGCCGACGCGCAGGGCCGCGAAGCGGTGGGGCCAGAGCAGCTTGCAGGCGATGCCACCCAGCGCCAGGGTCCAGACCACGGCGAACAGCGTCCAGCCGGTGGGGCCGCGCAGGTTGACCAGCAGGAAGGGCGTGTAGGTGCCGGCGATCAGCAGGTAGATGGCGCAGTGGTCGAGCAGCTGGAACAGCCGCTTGAGGCGCGGATGGCGGACGCCGTGGTAGAGCGTCGAGGCCGTATAGAGCAGCACCAGGCTGGTGCCGTAGAGGCTGATGCCGGCCAGCTTCCAGGGGTCCGCGTGGGACGCCAGGCTGGCCAGCACCAGCAGGGCCGTGGCTCCGGCCAGGCTCAGCACCGCGCCGATCCCGTGGCTGATGCTGTGCAGCCGCTCCTCGGCCACGCTGAAGGGGGTGTCTGTCTCGCGGGATGGGGCCTTCATCGGATCTCCTCCCCGGTCGGGGGCGCCGCCCCGGCCGCGGAAGGAGCTCCTTCGCTCAGGGCTTGCGTTCGATATCCACGTCGCTGGCCTGGGTGAAGTCGCCCAGCGCCATCATGTGGCCAAGCTTGCCGGCCTTGGTAGAGAGGTAGTGCTCGTTGTGGGGGTTCAGGCCGGTGGTCAGCGGAACACGCTCCGCGATGTGCACGCCAGCGTTGGTCAGGGCATCGACCTTGCGCGGGTTGTTTGTCATCAGTCTAAGCGAAGCGATGCCAAGGTGCTCGAGCATCGGCACGCAGAGGTCATAGCGACGCAGGTCGGCGCCGAAGCCGAGCTGCTCGTTGGCCTCGACGGTGTCGGCCCCCTGGTCCTGCAGGTGGTAGGCGCGGATCTTGTTGAGCAGGCCGATGCCGCGACCCTCCTGGCGCAGGTAGAGCAGCACGCCGCGGCCCTCGTCGGCGATGCGCTTGAGCGCCTCCTGGAGCTGGTAGCCGCAGTCGCAGCGCATGGAGAATAGCGCATCGCCGGTCAGGCACTCGGAGTGGACCCGCCCCAGCACCGGCTCGCCGTCGGCCACGTCGCCCAGGGTCAGGGCGATATGGTCCTTGCCGGTGGCCTCGTCCTCGAAGCCGTGCATGGTGAAGGTGGCCCAGGGGGTGGGCAGTCGAGAGGCGGCGATGAAGCGAATCGTCACTGGGTACCTCGGTATCAGGCCGCGGGCGCTGCCGCAGAGTGGTGGGCCATTCTAGCAGGAACGGCGGCGTGGCTCACGACCACGATAAGATGAGCCGAGGCCGGCCCTGCTGCCACCGTGGCGCTTGGCCTCGGTCAAGCCTGGCGTGCGGTGATGCGCTACAATGGCGCGACATTTCCCGTGGATGACCGCCTGCATGGAACTCAAGAACGATCGCTTTCTGCGCGCCCTGGCGCGTCAGCCTGTGGACCGCACCCCGGTATGGATGATGCGTCAGGCCGGCCGCTACCTGCCGGAGTACCGCGCCACCCGCGCCGAGGCCGGCGACTTCATGGATCTCTGCCGCAACCAGGACCTGGCCTGCGAGGTGACCCTGCAGCCGCTGGAGCGCTACCCGCTGGACGCCGCGATCCTCTTCTCGGATATCCTCACCATCCCCGATGCCATGGGCCTGGGGCTCTACTTCGAGACCGGCGAGGGGCCGAAATTCCGCAAACCGGTGCGCAGCGCCGAGGACGTCGCGGCGCTCAGCGTGCCTGATGCCGAGCGCGACCTGGACTACGTGATGCGGGCGGTCTCCACCATCCGCCGCGAGCTCTACGGCCGGGTGCCGCTGATCGGCTTCTCCGGTAGCCCCTGGACGCTCGCCACCTACATGGTGGAGGGCAGCTCCAGCAAGGACTTCCGCCACGTCAAGACCATGCTCTACGACACGCCCAGCGTGATGCATGACCTGCTCGACACCCTGGCCACGGCGGTCACCGAGTACCTCAACGCCCAGATCCGTGCCGGCGCCCAGGCGGTGCAGATCTTCGACACCTGGGGCGGCGTGCTCTCCACCCCGGCCTACCTGGAGTTCTCGCTGCGCTACATGGAGCAGATCGTCGCCGGCCTGATCCGCGAGCACGACGGGCGCCGCGTACCGGTGATCCTGTTCACCAAGAACGGCGGCCAGTGGCTCGAGGACATCGCCCTGGCGGGCCCCGATGCCGTGGGCCTGGACTGGACGACGGAACTGGCCGATGCCCGCTCCCGGGTCGGCCACAAGGTAGCCCTGCAGGGCAACCTGGACCCCAATGTGCTGTTCGCCCGTCCCGCGGCGATTCGTGCCGAGGTGGCGCGCATCCTCGACAGCTACGGCGCAGGGCCCGGTCACGTCTTCAACCTGGGCCACGGCATCAGCCAGTTCACCAACCCGGACAACGTCACCGCCTTCATGGAGGCGCTGCACGAGCTGAGCCCGGCCTACCACCGCCGCATCCAGCATGGCTGAGAGGCCCCTGCTGACCTGGCTTGAACGTCTGCACGACCAGCGCCGCCTGTGGGCGGCGCTGGCCGTTCTCGGGGCGCTGGCCATCGCCCTGGGCAGCCTGACCCCGGGCAGCCAGATGCCCTCGAACCTGCCCTGGGACAAGTTCAACCACTTCGTCGGCTACGCGGGGCTGGCCGGCCTGATCGGCCTGGCCGGGGTGCGCCTGCCGCTCGCCTTCCTGGCCGCCGTGCTCTACGGCATCGCCATCGAATACGCCCAGATCCCGGTGCCGGGCCGCAGCGGCGGCGACTGGGCCGATATCCTCGCCAACTCCCTGGGGGCCGCCTTCGCGGTGCTGCTGCTCCACGGGCTGCGTCGAGGGCTGCTGCGCCGCCCCTGAGCCGGCGCGCTTCCGTCACTCCCCGGCTCCTCGTCACCGTCTTCGGTGGCGGGGAGCCTGCGTTCCCCCGGCACGCCGGACGCACTCGGCCAGATCCCTGGCCTTTACCCACCTAGCGTTCGGGCTCCCGGGACAGGCTCTCGCCGAGATCCAGGGAGGGCTCGCGCGGGCGCAGCCGGTCGGCCGGCCGACGTACCCTGGCCGTGCCGACCACGCTGTCGTCGGGCTCCAGTGCCCGGGCATCGCTGGTCCAGGCCGCGTTCGGGTCATGTACCGCCGGGCGGCGCTCGAAGGAGCGGGTGATCACCGGCCCGGCGCCGAGCTGGCCGGCCAGGTGGTGGGGCAGCAGCCACAGCTCGGCAAGCAGGCGCAGGGCCACCGCGGCCAGCAGCCACAGGCCGCCGCCCAGCGCCAGCGGTGGCCAGGCCTCCGCCCAGCCCAGCGGGGCGAGCCAGGGGGTCCGGGGCGCCAGCCACAGGGCGGCGCCGGCCGCGAGGCCGAGCTGCAGCAGCAGGTGACAGACGAGCAGGGTGCCGCGGGACAGCGGGCGGCGGGGAAACAGGAACTGTTGCATCGGGGTCCTCCCGGAGGCACATCGTGGCGATGAGGCGCGCCGACATCCTTGCCGGCGATGTCGAGATGCTACCGCAGTTGGTGCGCCGCTGCAGCCGTGGCGTCGCTCGGCGCGAGCATCATGGCAGCAGGGTGATGCTGGCCGGAGCCAGCGGCGCGCGGTCGCGATGGGCGCCGAGCGGGCGTCCCTCTAGGGCGGTGAGCAGGATCTGCAGCGGATCGCCATGGCTGACCAGCAGGATGGTCTGCCCCTGCGTCTGGGCTTCCAGGTCCGCGATCACGCCAAGCAGACGGCTCGCCACGCGGGTGACGCTCTCCACGCCGAAGGCCTGGTGCCCGGGGTCCTCGGCATCCAGGGCCCAGGCGTCTGCGTAATGGCTGTCCGCCAGGCCTTCCAGGTCGCCGAAGCTGCGCTCGCGAAGGCCGGCGTGGGGCTCCGGGGCCAGGCCGAAGTGCCGGGCGACCCGCTCGGCGGTCTCGGTGGTGCGGCGGAAGTCGGAGTGCAGCAGGCGTTCGGGGCGTGGCCAGCGCCAGTCGGCCAGCAGGTCCGCCAGCTGGGCCTGGCCCTGGCTGGAGAGCCCGAAGCCCGTCAGGCCCCGCTCTGGGGTGCTGATGATCAGGCCTCGGGCATTGGCCTCGCTGTGGCCGTGGCGCATCAGCAGATAGCGGTTGCGGCGGGGGGGATGAGCGGGGAGAGGCGGGGTCGACATGCGCTGACCGTATCGTGGGGGGCATCCTTGGATGCTATCCCAGATAACGCGCTTGCGCAGTTCTTCGCCGCCCTGGGCGCCGTCGGGTTGACCGGGCCCGGGTCGCTTGCCAATGTTGGATGAGTAGTGCGGCCGAGGCCCCTGGTCTCGGTATCGGTAGAACCTGCATCAAGGAGTGGCTATGACGACGTATATCGTGGTGGCAGACGCAGCGCGGGCGCGGATCTTCACCCGCGACGCGCTCAAGCTGGTCGAGCAGGAGAGCCTGGTGCATGCGGCTAGCCGGCTCCATGAGGGGGATCTTGTGACCGACCGCGGCGCCGATGTGCATGAATCGATGTCGACGACCTCACGCTCCTCCGGTGGCGAAAGCACCGCCCGCACCCATGAGGAGATGATCTTCGCCAAGGAGGTGGCCGAGCGCATCTACCGGGCCAGGGTCGACAACAGCATGCAGAAGCTGATCCTGGTGGCGCCGCCGCGGTTCCTCGGCCAGCTGCGCGAGAAGATCGACGGCCCCACGACCAAGCTGGTGATTCACTCCCTGGCCAAGGATCTCTCCAAGGCCAGCCTCGAGGAGATCCAGGAGGCGGTCAGCGATATGCGCTGAGACGCCCCTCCTCCCGGTTCGTCGCGCGGGCCCGGCCATGGTGGCCGGGCCCGCTGCCGTTGTGGCCCTCAGGGCACCGGTGGCAGGGCGATCTGGTCGCTGCGGGTGATGCCCTCGGTCATCTGCCGGCACAGCTTGAGGAACTCGCGCATGCCGGTGGCCAGGTACTTGTGGCGGTGCCAGATGAAGGCGAACTGGCGGCTCAGGTCCAGCTCCGGGGTGGGAATCGGCACCAGGCTGCCGCGGCGGAAGGCGTCGCGCAGCGCCAGTTTCGACACGCAGCCGATGCCGAGCCCGGACTCCACCGCGCGCTTGATCCCCTCGGTGTGCTCCAGTTCCAGCAGCACGTTGAAGCGACCGCGGCGGTGGCGCGCGGCCTGCTCCAGGGTTAGGCGGGTGCCCGACCCCTGTTCGCGCATGATCCAGGCCTCGCGCAGCAGCCGCTCCAGCTCCACCGGGCCGCCCCCCGCCAGGGGGTGGCGCGGTGAGCAGAACACCGCCAGCTCGTCCTCCACCCAGGGCTGGGTGACCACGTCCTCCGCCTCGCAGTGCCCCTCGATCAGGCCCAGGTCGAGCTCATGATGGCGCACCCCCTCGATGATGGCGCGGGTGTTGCGCACCGCCAGGCGTACCCGGCTGCCGGGGAAGCGCTGCATGAAGTCGCCGATCAGCAGGGTGGCCAGGTAGTTGCCGATGGTCAGGGTGGCGCCCACGTCCAGGGTGCCGATGCCCTGGCGGCCGCGCAGCAGCTCCTCCACCTCCTCGGCCCGGTCGAGCAGGGCCACCGCCTTGGGCAGCAGCTGGAAGCCCAGGGCGTTGAGCTTCAGGCGCTTGCCGATGCGGTCGAGCAGCTGGCAGTCGAACTGGCGTTCCAGCTCGGCCAGGGCGGTGCTGGTCGCCGACTGGGAGAGCGACAGGGCCCGGGCCGCCCGGGAGACGCTCTCGTGCTGGGCCACGGCGACGAAGACCTCCAGCTGGCGCAGGGTGAAACGCATGTCGCAGGCTCCGGTGATCCATATCAAGACTATGGATAAGGGTTATCCATACAATCCATTTAACAGATAACGCCCTTTCCCTTAGAATTCAATGCAAATATTAACCAGTCATCTATTCCTTTTTGGAATATAAAGCCTTTCGGGAATACTAGGAGCCGTCATGAGCAAGTTTGCCCTGGAAGAGGTGCTCAGCGTCCACCACTGGAACGACACCCTGTTCAGCTTCCGTACCACCCGCGAGCGCAGCCTGCGCTTCAAGAACGGCCAGTTCGTGATGATCGGCCTGGAGGTGGGCGGCAAGCCGCTGATGCGCGCCTACTCCATCGCCAGCCCCAACTACGAGGACCACCTCGAGTTCTTCAGCATCAAGGTGCCGGACGGCCCGCTGACCTCGCGGCTGCAGCACCTGAAGGTGGGCGATCAGATCATGGTCAGCCGCAAGCCCACCGGCACCCTGGTCACCGACGACCTGCTGCCGGGCCGTAACCTCTACTTCCTGTCGACGGGCACTGGCCTTGCGCCCTTCATGAGCCTGATCCAGGACCCGGAGGTCTACGAGCGCTTCGAGAAGGTGGTGCTGATCCACGGCGTGCGCAGCGTCAGCGAGCTGGCCTATGCCGATTTCATCCAGAAGGAGCTGCCGGCCCACGAGTACCTGGGCGACGAGATCAGGGAGAAGTTGGTCTACTACCCCACGGTGACCCGCGAGGAGTTCCATACCATGGGCCGCCTCACCGACCATATCCGCACCGGCAAGCTGTTCGAGGACACCGGCCTTCCGCCCATGGACCCCAAGCAGGACCGCGCCATGATCTGCGGCAGCCCCGCCATGCTCGACGAGACCAGCGCGCTGCTCGACGACCTGGGCTTCAAGATCTCCCCGCGCATGGGCGAGCCCGGCGACTACGTGATCGAGCGGGCCTTCGTCGAGAAGTAAGCGCCAAGCGTTAACCCCGCCTTATTCATGAGGCCGGCCTGAAAATGAAGATAGCGGATGGTATCCTCTTGAAAATTCAGTGTGTTCCGTCAAGAACCCGAACCAAGAGAGCCATCCGCTATGGGTGAAAGCCTATCC
>Ga0194138_10001758_pt1 | contig 10358 bp, 8 predicted proteins | sample TARM_MetaG_T2_14_FD_134022 | JGI IMG/M metagenome (GOLD analysis project Ga0194138, IMG submission 134022) | Freshwater microbial communities from Pennsylvania, USA, analyzing microbe dynamics in response to fracking - TARM_MetaG_T2_14 (version 2) | ecosystem: Environmental > Aquatic >...
CACGGCTGCCGGAGGGGGGCTGGCCCGCCCAGCGGGTGCTGATTACCGGGGCCAGCGGCGGCATCGGCCAGGCGCTGGTGGACGAGCTGGCCGCCGCCGGGGCGAAACTGCTGATCACCGGCCGCCGGGCGGAGGCCCTCGCGGCCACCGCGGACCGCCACCCCGACCGGGTCACCGCGCTGCCCGCCGACCTGACCCGCGCCGAGGAGCGCCAGCGGCTGGTGGCCGCGGCTCGACAAGTCGGCTGCAACATGCTGATCAACGCCGCCGGGGTGAACCGGGTGGCACTGTTCACCGAGGGCTCGGATGCCGAGATCGAGCGGCTCATTGCCCTCAACCTCACCGCCACCCTGCAGCTGACCCGCGCCCTGCTGCCCCAGCTGATGGCGGCACGCCAGGGCTGGGTGGTCACCCTGGGCTCCACCTTCGGCACCCTGGGTTACCCCGGCCAGGTCGGCTACTGCGCCACCAAGTTCGCCCTGCGCGGCTTCAGCCAGGCCCTGCGCCGCGAGCTCGCCGACACCCGGGTGCGGGTGCTGCATGTCTCACCCCGGGCCACCCGCACCGCCATGAACGCCCCCGAGGTGGAGGCCATGAACGCGGCCCTGGGCAACGCCATGGACAGCCCCGCCCGGGTCGCCCAGGCGGTTCTCAGCGCCGTCGAGCGCGGCCGCCAGGAGGCCCAGCTGGGCGGGCCCGAACGCCTCTTCGTGCGCCTCAACGCCCTGCTGCCGGGGGTGGTCGACCGCGCCCTGGCGCGCCAGCTTCCCGTCATCCGCCGCTTCCTCGATGCTACTGAGACCGAGACCACGCCATGAACACGCTACGCTTCTCTAACCCTGTCATCTCTCGCCTTGCCGCCACGCTGCTGATCGCCGGCCTCGGCGGTCTGTTCGCCATCGCTGCCCTGGCCGCGGACGACGGCGGGGGTGCCACCGACCCGGCGGTGGCCCAGCTGCAGGCACGCTGGGCCGAGATCCGCTATGAACTGCCCGAAGGTCAGCAGGCCAAGGCCCTGGCCGAGCTGGGCAAGGAGGCGGAACGCCAGCTGGCCGAGCACCCCGACTCCGCCGAACGGTTGATCTGGGCCGGCATCGTGCGCTCCAGCCAGGCCGGCGCCGAAGGCGGGCTAGGGGCGCTGGGCCTGGTCAAGCAGGCCCGCGGCTACCTGGAAACCGCCCTGGCGCAGGACCCGCTGGCGCTGAACGGCTCCGCCTACACCAGCCTGGGGGCGCTCTACTACCAGGTGCCGGGCTGGCCGATCGGCTTCGGCGACGACGACAAGGCCGAGTGGCACCTCCAGCGGGCACTCGCCATCGACCCCGACGGACTCGACAGCCTCTACTTCTGGGGCGACTATCTGCACCAGCAGGGCCGTGACGCCGAGGCACGCCAGGCCCTGGAGAAGGCCCTGCAGGCGCCGCCCCGGCCCGGCCGCGAGCTGGCCGACGCCGGCCGCCGCGAGGAGATCCACCACCTGCTGTCGCAACTGAAGAAGTGAGCCCCGATGCGCATCCTGCTGGTCGAGGATGACCCGAGCCTGGCCTCGGGCATCCGCCTGGCCCTCAAGCCCGAGCACTACACCGTGGACCACCTCGCCGATGGCACCACGGCGCTGGCCGCCCTGCAGGGCGGTGAACCCTTCGACGCGGTGATCCTCGACCTGGGCCTGCCCGGGCTCGATGGCATGCGCGTGCTGGAGCGCGCCCGGCACGGCGGCAACCGGGTGCCGGTGCTGGTCCTCACCGCCCGGGACGCCGTGGATGACCGCATCAAGGGCCTCGACGCCGGCGCCGACGACTACCTGGTCAAGCCCTTCGAGGTGGCCGAGCTCAAGGCTCGCCTGCGCGCCCTGCTGCGCCGCAGCCAGGGCCAGGCCAGCCCGCTGCTCGAGTGCCGCGGCATCCGTCTCGACTCGGCCAGCCGGGAGGTGAGCTACCAGGGCGAGACGGTCCCGCTGTCGCGCCGCGAGTTCACCCTGCTCCAGGAGTTCATGTGCCACCCGGGGCGGGTCTTCACCCGCGACACCCTGACCCGGCTGGTCTATGGCTGGGAGGAGGACGTGGAGAGCAACGCCATCGAGGTGCACGTCCACCACCTGCGCCGCAAGCTCTTCCCCGGGCTGATCCGCACCGTGCGCGGCATCGGCTATGTGCTGGACCGCGCGTCGCAAGAGGCCGAGGCGTGACCTCGATTCGCCGCCGCACCCTGGGCCTGGTGCTGCTGGTGTTCGGGGTCAGCATGCTGGCCATCGGTCTGTTCAGCTACCGCTACGCCGCCCACGAGATCGAGGAGCTCTACGACGCCAGCCTGGCCCAGAACGCCCGCCTGCTGGAGGGGCTGGTGCAGGCACCGCTGCCGGAGGGCCAGCGCGACGCCCTGCTGGCCAGCCTGGAGAGCGCCCTGCAGCGCGCCGAGCAATCGGACAAGCGCCTGCCCGGCCACCGCTACGAGAGCAAGCTGGCCTTCCAGCTGTGGGAAGGCGACAACCTGCTGCTGCGCTCTGCCGGCGCGCCCGAGGCTCCCTTCAGCCAGGCGCCCCCGGGCTATGCCGACAGCGAGACGGCCGGGTATGACTGGCGGGTCTATGTGCTCGACGTCGCCGACTCGTCGCGACGGGTGATGGTCGCGGAGCGCAGCGATGTGCGCGGCGAGCTGACCCGCGCCGTGGCGCTGCGCACGCTGCTGCCGGACCTGTTCGGCCTGCCGCTGCTGGCGCTGCTGCTGTGGTGGGCCACCGGCCGGGGGTTGCGGCCCCTGTCGCGGCTGGCCGAGGCGATTCGCCAGCGCGACCCTCACAACCTGCAGCCGCTGGTGATGCGCCCCCTGCCCCGGGAGTTGGACACCATCGTCGGCGCCCTGAATCGGCTGCTGGAGCGTATCCGCCGGCTGCGGGTGCGCGAGAAGCGTTTCATCGCCGACGCCGCCCACGAGCTGCGCACCCCCCTGGCGGTGCTCGACCTGCACGCCCAGAACGCCCTGGCCGCCGAGGACCCCGCCGACCGTCGCGAGGCGCTGGAGGAGCTGCGCCGCGGCGTGGCCCGGGCCACCCGACTGGTCACCCAGCTGCTGACGTTGGCGCGCCTGGAGCCCGAGGAGGAGGAGGAGCAGGAAGCGAGCGCCCGGGTCGCGAGCGACCTGCTGGTCGAGGTGCGCGAGGCACTGGCCGAGCTCTCGCCGCTGGCGGTCGAGCACGGCCAGACGCTGGACCTCACCGCCGACGAGGGGCTCGACTGGCGGCTGGCGGCCGAGCCGGGCGCCATCGGCACTCTGGTGCAGAACCTGGTGGGCAACGCCCTGCGTTACACCCCGGCCGGCGGCCAAGTGACGGTGGCCCTGGCGGCCGACGAGGCCCGGTTGACGCTGCGGGTGGATGACCAGGGCCCGGGGATTCCCGCCGCGGAGCGCGAACGCGTCACCGAGCGCTTTCATCGCGCCGGCCCCGGGGCCGGTGCCGGCCTGGGGCTCTCCATCGTCGAGCGCCTGCTGGCCCGCCACGGCGGCAGCCTGCGCCTGGAGGAGGCCCCCGGCGGCGGCCTGCGCGCCGTGGCGACGCTGCCGAGGGCCGCCTGAGCCTTCGCATCACCCTCCCGCGATAAGGGTTCGTTAAGGCAGTCCCGTCATCATGACGGCGTTGCCCTGACGGATGCTGCCATGACACTCCCCACGCCCGCCCTCTCGCCGGCCCCGACTATCGGCCGGCCCACCGTGGCTGCCCTGCTGGGGCGGCTGGCGCTGGCCTGGGCCGGCTTCCTGCTGCTGATGCTGGTGATCGACCGACTGGGGCTCGACTTCCGCCTCGCCGATGCTCTCTATCGCCTTCAGGGCGACGGCTGGACGCTGAAGCAGCATGTGCTACTCGAGACCTGGCTGCATCGCGGCGGGCGTACCTTCAGCCAATGGATGGGCGGCGGCGTGGTCCTGCTGCTGCTGGCCAGCCTGGTCGCCCAGCCGCTGCGCCACTGGCGCCGCCCCCTGCTGTATCTGTTCCTGGCGGTAGCCGGCTCGACGCTTGCGATCTCGAGCGTGAAGCAGCTGGTCCCCATGGAATGCCCCTGGGACCTGGCCCGCTATGGCGGCGACTGGCCCTTCATCGGCTTGCTCACCCCGCGTCCCGCTGGGATGCCGGACACCGCCTGCTTCCCCGCCGGCCACGCCAGCGCCGGCTACGCCTGGATCGCCCTCTACTTCTGCCTGCGCCAGGTGCGGCCTCGGCTGCGCTGGCTGGGCCTGGCCGTCGGCCTGGGGCTGGGCGTGCTCTTCGGCGCCACCCAGCAACTGCGCGGCGCCCACTTCCTCTCCCACGATCTATGGACACTGATGCTTTGCTGGACCATCAGCGCCGCGCTGGCAAGCCGTCTTCTGCAAACACCTGCGCCCGACACCACGGTCACCCCCCATGTCACCGAGAACGTTCCCAATGCCTGACACCACCACCTCACGTGTCGATGCCCGCCGTCGATTCCACTGGCGGCTGCCGGCCCTCTCACCCCAGGCCCTGACCCTGCTGGTGTGCCTGAGCTTCACGCTCTTCTACAACCAGCGCTTGTGGGCGGCGGTGATCGAGGCCATGCCGCCGACCGGGCTGGCCGGCTGGGGCCAGTTGCTCGGCTACGGCGTGGTGGTGACCGGCCTGCACCTCGTCGTCTTCCTGCCTTTCGTCAACCGGACCACCGCCAAACCCTTGCTGACCGGTCTGGTACTGATCGCCGCCTCGGTCAGCTACTTCACCGGCCACTACGGCACCTATTTTGATACCCACATGATCGATAACGTGCTGCAGACCGATACTCGCGAGGCCGGCGAGTTGCTTACCCCGAGACTGGCGCTCTATCTGCTGCTGTTTGCCGGGCTACCGGTCGCGCTGCTGTGGCGCTGGCCGCTGCGGCGGCGCAGCTGGCGGCGCGGCCTCGGGGCCGGCGCAGTGTGGTGGTTGGGCAGTGTTGTCGTGCTCGCCGGGGCGCTGCTTCTCTCTTTCCAGAGCCTCTCGTCACTGATGCGCAACCACCACGAGATGCGTTACCTGGTGACCCCGGGCAATGCCATCGTCTCCACCGGCCAGGTGATAGCGGCTCCCCCGCCGCTACCCGAGGAGCGCCTGCCCATCGGCGAGGATGCCCGGCGCCTGCCAAGCGCCGAGGGCACGCCACGGCTGCTGGTACTGGTCGTCGGCGAGACGGTGCGCGCCGCCAACTGGGGGCTGTCCGGCTATGCACGCCAGACCACCCCGCGGCTGGCCGAGCGTGACGTCACCAACTTCCGCGAGGTGGCCAGCTGCGGCACCAGCACCGCCGTCTCGCTGCCCTGCATGTTCTCCCCACAGGGGCGGGACGACTACGACGAGCGCTTCACCCGTAGCCATGAATCGCTGCTGGACGTGGTGCAGCGCGCCGGCTATCGCGTGGTGTGGATCGACAACCAGTCGGGCTGCAAGGGGGTCTGCGACGGCGTGGAGCGGCTGTCACCGGCGCCGGACGCTGCTCCCGAGCTGTGCGGAGAGGACGGCTGCCTCGATGGCGTGCTGGTCGAGGAACTCGCTCGACGCATCGGCGCGATACGCGAGGACACCGTCATCGTGCTGCACATGCTGGGCAACCATGGCCCCAGCTACTTCCAGCGCTACCCGGAGGACTTTCGAGCCTTCACGCCTACCTGCGACACGGCCGACCTGGCCCAGTGCGACCGGGAGGCGATCATCAACAGCTACGACAACGCGATCCTATATACCGACAGCGTGCTGGACGGGATCATCGGGGTGCTGGAGGAGAGCCCGTCACTGGCCACGGCCATGCTGTACGTTTCCGACCACGGGGAGTCGCTGGGCGAGAAGGGGGTCTACCTGCATGGCCTGCCCTACGCCATCGCGCCCGAGGAGCAGACCCACGTACCCATGGTGTGGTGGGCCTCCGATGGTTTTCCACGCCGCCAGGGGCTGAAGGAGACGTGCCTGGCAGATCAGCATGACCGTTCGCTGAGCCATGCCCACCTGTTCCATTCTGTGCTCGGGCTACTGGGCGTGGAGAGCGAGGTCCGCCAGGGCGCCCTGGACCTGACAGCGGGCTGCCGCGCCCCGAGATAGAAGTCCTCGGGGGGCGGAGCACCGGGCAATAGCGAGTCGCAGCGTCGAGGTCAGACCGGGAGGCTCACAGCTCGTGGCCGGTCACCACCCGGCAGATATCGGCGAAGCTTTGCGCCAGGGGCGCAACCTTGTCACCGTCGCCCACCGCACGCCGGATGTCGGCCGCCGAGACCAGGCCACGAATCCACTCGCGGCGCTGATCGTCGCGCTGGGTGACCAGCAGGTGCTGATCGGTCATCGACTCGAGCGACAGCAGCAGGTCCTCGATGGTCAAGGAGGCGAGCTGCTCCAGCGGCATGACTGCCAGCTTGTGCCAGGGGGTCATGATCATGCCCACGGTGATCTCGGCGTGCGGCAGACCATGCTGTTGCATGGCGAGGGTAGTGCGCCGGCCGCCGATGACCTCGCGGGCCGCCAGCACGCCGATACAGCGCTGCTGCTCGTCGAGAACCAGCAGCAGGCGAATGCCACCATGGCGCATCATCAGGTGCGCCTCCTCGACGCCGACATTGGCAGAAATAGTGCGCGGCGAAAGCCTCGAGAAGTCGGTCAGCACCTCCAGGGCGGGACTCGAGGCGCTCAGCCGGGGGCGGGGCGGTGTGACCAGAAGCGGGGCAGACGCTAGCTGGCTCAGGGGCTTATGGGAAAAATACAGCTGGTTCATGGGTCTCGCTCCTCAGGGATGTCAGGGGGTGTCCATCGCACCTCTTCGGCCCACGGTTTCAGAGCTCTCTTAAGACAGCCTTAAGGCGACGCGGCCTACCCTGTCGCTCCCCCTTTATCCGACGACCCACCAACACCATGACAACTCCCCTGCCCTTCCCGCTCCGACCGCCTTTCCGCCTCGGCACTCTCCTGCTGGGCGCGAGTTGCCTGATGCTCCCCTCGCTCGCTCTGGCCAGTGCCGGCCCCCTCGATCTCACCGGCTCCGGTATCGGCACACTGTCGGTGGCTCTGTTCGTGCTTGCCTACGCCCTGGTGATGTCCGAAGAGCTGCTGCACATGCGCAAGTCGAAGCCGGTGCTGGTCGCCGCCGGCCTGATCTGGGCGCTGGCAGCCTGGGCCTATACCGGCGCCGGCATGCCCGAGCAGGCCGAGACGGCCTTCCGCGAGACGCTGCTGGAGTACAGCGAACTGCTGCTCTTCCTGCTGGTCGCGATGACCTATATCAATGCGCTGGAGGAGCGCCGTGTCTTCGACGCCCTGCGCGCCTGGCTGGTGCGTAAGGGCTTCAGCTATCGCAGCCTGTTCTGGATCACCGGTTTCCTGGCCTTCGGGATCTCGGCGATTGCCAACAACATGACCACCGCCATGCTGATGTGCGCGGTGGTGCTCAAGGTCGCCGAGGGCGACGACCGCTTCATCCGGCTGTGCTGCATCAACACGGTGGTGGCCGCCAATGCGGGGGGCGCCTTCAGCCCCTTCGGTGATATCACCACCCTGATGGTATGGCAGGCCGGCCAGCTGCCCTTCGGCGCCTTCTTCCAGCTGCTGGCCCCGTCACTGGTCAACTTCCTGGTGCCGGCCCTGTTGATGAACCTGTTCATCCGCAATCGCAAGCCGCCGAACGTCACCGAGGAGGTCTGGCTCAAGCGTGGCGCCCGACGCATCATCCTGCTGTTCCTGCTCACCGTGTCCCTCTCGGTGCTATGCCACTCGGTGCTTGGCCTGCCCCCGGCCATGGGCATGATGTTCGGCCTGGGCCTGCTGCAGTTCTTCGGCTATTTCCTGCGCCGTAGCCTGCCGCGCTCGCTGGCCCGCAAGCACACCCGCTACGCCCAGCGAGGGGACTGGAAGAAGCTCGAGCAGCTCGGCGGTGTGGTGCCCTTCGATATCTTCAGCCGCATCGCCCGCGCCGAGTGGGACACCCTGCTGTTCTTCTATGGCGTGGTGATGTGCGTGGGGGGTCTCGGCTTCATGGGCTATCTGGCCCTGCTCTCGGAGAGCCTCTACGGCGGCTGGGACCCTGTCTGGGCCAACGTCATGCTGGGGCTCGTCTCGGCGGTGGTCGATAACATCCCGGTGATGTTCGCGGTGCTCTCCATGGCGCCGGACATGTCCAGCGGCAACTGGCTGCTGATCACGCTGACCGCTGGCGTCGGCGGCAGCCTGCTGGCCATGGGTTCTGCCGCCGGCGTAGCGCTGATGGGGCAGGCGCGCGGCATCTACACCTTCGCCGGCCACCTGCGCTGGGCCCCGGCCATCGCCCTGGGCTATGCGGCCAGCGTGGCGACCCACCTGCTAATCAATCGCGGCCTGTTCTGAGGCGACGCAGCGGCACCACCCGGCCAGGAACCTTGCTGGGTGGCGCCATCGCCAGGCTCACGCCATGCGCTTGAGGGTGTGGTCGCGCAGCCAGAACTGGTGCGCCAGGCTGGCCGCCACATGGCCGCCAATCAGCAGCCACAGCAGGTTAGCCAGCACCTCATGGGTCTCCTCGGCGGCCTCCTCCAGCCACTCGATCTCCGCCCCCGGGGCGATCAACGGCAGGCCGAAGAGCTCCACCCCGTGCCCGCTGCCCAGGGCGGCGAGCAGACCGCTCACCGGGATCACCAGCATCGCCCCATAGAGCGCCAGATGGCCCAGCCGGGCCGCCCACTTCCAGTGCGCATGGGCCTCGAGCCTCCCGTGGTTCATTCCGCGCCACAGCAGCCGGAACACCAGCAGCCCCAGCAGCACTACCCCGACGCTCTTGTGCAGCCCCATCGCCTCGCGCTCGCTCATCCCGACGAGCTCCGCCAGCCACTCCGTGCCGAGCATCAGGATCAGCAGCGTGGCCATGCTCCAGTGAATCGCCCGTGAGACGGCGCCGTAACGTTGTTCGGAATCCAGCCAGTTCATGTCGTCATCCTCCTCGTTCGATGGACGACGACCGTTTTACGCCGGTATGGCTTGCAGGAACCTTAACGGCGCGTTCATGGGGCGTTCATGCTCACGCGCTCCTGCTCATCGCCACCGGCTCACCGATAGAAGCGCGACAGCGCCTGCAGCACCTCGGTGGCCACCTCGGGAGAGGGGCGCACCGCCTCGAGTTCGTTCATGCGGTAGTCGTAGGCCTCGAAGGCGCCGGTGGGGTGCACGGCGATCTGGTACTCCGGCAGCAGGATGCCGTAGCCCATGTAGCTGCCGGAGAGCAGCCAGTCACGTGGCCCCCCGGGCCCGAGCAGGCTGTGGCCCAGGGTATAGCGCTCGGGGGCGGCCTCGCAGCCGAGCAGTTCCTCCAGCAGCGTCGGAGCGATATCGGCGTGGTGGGTGCGCCCCTCGAACACGCCACCGGGACGCCCCGGCAGGTGCATCACCAGCGGCACCTGGACCTGCTCCGGGGTGTAGTTGCTGCCGTGGCCCCAGTAGTTCCGGCCGTGCTCGTTGAACGACTCCCCATGGTCGGAGGTGATCACCACGGCGGTATCGTCGAGCCGGCCGCGCCGCTCGAGGTCGTCGAGCACCCGCCCCAGCTGCTGGTCAACATAGCGTGCCGCGGTACGGTAGCGGTTCCAGTAGGGCTCGGGGTCGAAGTCGGGCCCCAGCGCCATATGGTTGATCTGCTCCCAGTAGGGAGTGAAGCGCGGAAAGTCGGGCGGGCTGCTGTAGCCGTGGATGGCGTCGTAGAAGAGGAAGCCGAAGAAAGGTGTGGCATCGGGCGCCTCCGCCGAGGTCTCCATCCAGGCCAGCCAGTCGTCGGTGATCTGCCGGTCACGCTCCCAGGGCTCGCCCCGGGCCGGCGTCAGCGAGACGCCCTCCAGCCCGGCGAAGACGTTGCGGTCGAAGGCGGGGCTCACCAGGGTCGCCGAGGAGAGCACCTGGAAACGATAGTCGGCGGCCTCGAGCCTCTCCATCAGTACCGGCGGCGTCTGGCCGCCGGTGAAGGCATCCCAGTAGGTGACCGGCAGGCCATAGAAGAGGCTGAACACCCCCGCCTTGGTGGAGTTGCCCCCGCTGAAGTGCTCGGCGGCCCGGTACCAGCCGGGACGACCGGCATAGCGGCTGAGGTTGGGCATCACCTCGGGGGTCAGCAGGTCATGGCGCGCGCTGTCCAGCACCACCAGCAGCAGGTTGTGGGGCGCGGCCGACGGCGAGCAGCTCAGCGGCGCCGAGGGATAGGCCAGGTCATGGGCCTTTCCTTGTGCTGCCTCCAGTTCTACCCGGTCGCGCACCGCCTGGGGGTCGACCCAGCCTCGCTTGACGAACAGGCGCTTGGCGGTAGCGGGATAGAACAGCGGCACATGGCGGGTCATGCCGGTGATGTCGCGGTCGTAGTGGGCGTCGGCCCAGGCGTGCC
>Ga0194138_10001761_pt1 | contig 10344 bp, 5 predicted proteins | sample TARM_MetaG_T2_14_FD_134022 | JGI IMG/M metagenome (GOLD analysis project Ga0194138, IMG submission 134022) | Freshwater microbial communities from Pennsylvania, USA, analyzing microbe dynamics in response to fracking - TARM_MetaG_T2_14 (version 2) | ecosystem: Environmental > Aquatic >...
GGTTTAATGCCTCTGGTATCCAGACAATCTTTGCCCTCTCGTCCACATCCCAATCTGCTGAACACTCAGTAGCCATTCGGGCACCTGATGCCAAATGGCCGGAAGCAAACGCCGAAAACAAGCGATGAGCATCTTCCTCCACGAACAGGTCGGCCACCTCAACCACGCCATCAACAAACGTCTTTGTCCGTCTGAACTCGCTAGTACCCGCATCCAGTGACAGTTTACCTGCTACCCAAAGCTGGAATGCATAAGCTGCCATTTCCTGCGGATTAGTCAGCGCCAATTCCATGACCCGTGGCGCCCAGCCTTCCTGTTCCATGGCCTGAATCACTTTGTCGCTGGTTGGCGTACCCGGTGAAAACAAAGAATCCAACCCTTTGCGCTCCACCTCAGTCAAAAGCGTATGATGACAAGCATGCCAAGCCTCATGGTAAAAAGTGCCCTGATCTGACACCCCTTCCCGCAACGTGATTAGATTCGTAGCCAACTCATACATGCCAGCAGCATTAACCAATCCCTGATCAACAACAGCAAGCTCCGGTGCCACCTCTCCAAATAACTCAGTCAAACGTGACTTGGCAAATCGCTCAAGGTCTGCACGACCAAATGCTTCGCACGCAGTCATTCGTGAGTAGAGAACCGGAATATCGACATCACCCAAGAATGGATGCTTCACCGAACGTATTTCGGTTTTCAGTGCTTCCATCCAGCTCGATGCGAAATACGAAATTCGCTTTAGGTGTTCTTCATCAGGATAAAGATCACCTGATTTCATCGGACCCACCAAATAATCGTTTCGATGCCCTTTCTCAGCCAAATGCTCCCGCGTCCAAATCTCCATTGCCCGCGCAAACATTTCGTGTGGCGTAGACCAGTAAATCGCTTTCCCTTTTTTGTTGCCGTCCTGTTTGATGGAAGCCTCCAACATGTCGCTTAACGCTGTATAAGACGCCACATCGGTGATGTCGGCGCCATCCCCAGGCTTTCGCATGATGGCTACCATCAGGTTAAAAAAAGCCTCACGGACCTCATCGCGCAAGCCAGCCCCACCACCCGGAAACGAAACCTCTCCACGCTCCCGCAACCCATACGCAAGCGTATCCGTGACATCAGCAATATTGCCAGTGGCAATCTTCCCATAATGCGTTGCGACCGCATGAAAATACTCATGGGCCAACGAACCATCGCCGCGCATTCTCGTCAGGTTGATAGCCATGTTCGCCGGCTCAAAATGCGCCGATGCCGCCCGACTACCACCCTTGCCTCTTGATCCAATACATAACCCCAGGCGACCGCCAAGGCTGAGGACGGACGGCTCCCACCCCATGATTTTGGCAAAATCCATCATTGAGTCGAACGCAAAGTTCAGGTGCTTCCGTCTTTCATTAACATTTGTCCAATTACCGTACTCTACGCCTGAGTAGGCAAAAGTCTTGATGAAATCCTCACCAATCACATCCGCACCTTTGCGATGGTCATCACCGTTTCTCTGCACCTCATCACGCTGCACACGGCTACCGCTGCTTTGCGTGGAACGCCTCTTCGGCTTTATCACATCGCTCCATGACGCATTCAGCGTCTCGGTCAGCCACTTATATGAACTAAACTGTGGCTGATAACCCGTCCAATGCTGACCAACCCCTCGCATTCTCGTCACACTGAAGGGGTAAACCTTTGACAACCCCGGCACACTTTTGCAGGCCTCGGACGTGTGCTCATAAAACACATCATCCAGCGCTTTTAGCAAATCACGACCCGCAAGGTTTGTCCTCACATAACGCTCAGGCAGTGACTGCAGCCTGTCGCGCATTTCACTGATCAACTCGACAAATACGGTGACATCCCGAACAGCCGGGCTACGCGGCTTGCTAGGCAGTGATTTCCAAAGAGTGTCGTATGTAAGTGCCACTATTAACGGAACACCAGCCTCTTTCATCTCCGGCATGCTGCGTCGAGGCCAGATCAAGTCCTTGGTTAGATACTTTTCTTTTTGCCGGTCATTCATCAGTCCGGCCTTCTCCACCAGACCCGCCCGCCCCATCCCGCGTATATCCTTAATTGCTAACCCTTGAACCACACCCGTATCGTCATAATCACCTGCAGCCTCCGACCTCGCGGGTGCCTCATTCAATAAAGCGGATTCCCCGGCAAGCTCGGCGCAAAGCTCAGGATCGACCAGGGATATAAGATCAACCGGAATGGCTCTACCTCTGACCCTATGACTGGTCTTATATGCTGCAGCCGCCCCGGCCATGGTAGCCTCACGACTTTGATTCAGAGCATGACCGTCAAGCTCAACAGCTTTATAGGAAACAGACCGGGACTTATCAAAAAACACAACACCTGTTGGTTTAGAGGCATTGGCTACCTGTTTTACGGCGCCATCTATTACTCGATCAATAAACCCACTACCCCAGGACTGAGCCTTCCCCTGTGTACCTTGCACAAGACCGGCTTTCAGGTGCTCATGCAAAACGTCCCGACCCAGTGCTGATACCTTCTTGGTTGCTTCGTTCATGCGTTCAAGGAACTGCAGTGAGTCAGCTAGACCAATGACCTGGTGACACGCCTTCTTGCTAACGTCTGTCACCATTGGCACAGTTTGCATGAGCAAAGACTTCAAGCCCTCGCCTAGTAATTTGCCGGTCCCAAATAATGCTTTTGTTGAAAACCCCTTGCCGACTGAAACCCCATTAACAATTACATTTGGCAACTCCACCTCACCATATCCGTGAAGCCTGTCAACCAGTATTGAGTAAATGCTTGAGCTTTCGCGCATTCGCTGCAAGTCACACAAGCGCCCCTTTTGCTCTGTAAAAGACAACACCTCAGCAAAAGGCACGATTTCCAATTCAATCTTCCACGGTTCAATGCGTGCAAACGAACCGCCCACGGGCGTGCCGGGCAAACCCTCAATATCAACCCGATAGTCAACCATCGGCACCGCACTACCCGTTCCTGACAACGCCACAGGGTCGGCGTTCCGTCCGTTTTGTGCCGCCATCAGAACAAAGCGATCCTTGGTAAGCCATCCAGGCGGCATATCCTCAAGGGCAGTGTGTACGCCCATCACCCAGTCGAGCGGCACCATATCAGCATGACCTTGCGTATCTAGGCACGACAACACCGCCTCAAGACTGGCCTTAGCTTGAAGGTGCCGGCTGGCGCACTCTGATGCGGCAGCAACTAAGCCACCGTCAGCATCCACCTCTACAAACACTTTATGATCAACTGAATGATCGTTCGGACTTAGCGCTACAGCCATCTGGCCTTCTGAATTGATACGGAACTCGATAGGACTTTGACCAAAATAGTGTCTTGATAACGTATTCAGGTCGGCCTGAAGTTTTTCCAGCAAACGCTTATGATCTTCCGAAAGGCTGTCGTATGCCTCAAAACGTGACCAACCATCCTTCGGCACAGGAATATAGCTATTTAAGGTGACACTGCGTAGTGCGTCGATCTGTTCCTGGGTAACCGTAATCCCAGATATGTCAACCACAACCCCCTCTTGATCGTTTGTTTCGCGTTGCCATGGCGCCTGATCGTTTTCCAGCCAATCCTGCGCCAGCCCATTAGCCTCATACTGAATATTCTGCCGAGGTATTGGTGTTGCAGACAGCGCCAGATAACCGCCCACCCATTTAGGGCCGTTCTCATAGACCCACACACGGGTATCATTTGAATACATGCGCCGTGCAGTTCGGCCCTCATGTGGCACACCATCCTGGTCCACCCAGCGGATCGACTCGCCAGCAGATAAGACAACCGTCTTGCTGGAGGCGCTAAAAGGCGGTTTTTGACCTAGCCATCCGGTCTTTGCGGCATAATCCAACACCTCCTGAGACGGAGCGCCCCGGCCAAACATTTCCGTCAGTGCCAACTCACAGATCGACTCTGTTTCCGGTGTTTGGGCGCCAGCCAATGCGGACTCAACAATACCCCAAGCCTGTGAGCGGCTATAATTTACTCCGTGCTCCATGGATAGCGTTGTCAGCAGGGCTGCAGGACGACGATGCCAGAGCTGAAGAATTACGTCCTGTACCGGATATGGAACCTGCTCATGTAAACCGTCCTCATTGCGTATGTCATCGTAATCAATGATGAAATCAGGACGTAACCCAACAAGATTGATTGTGTTGCTCAAGTATTGATATTCGCTCGCCTCCATACCACCCAAACGAAGCCATGCCCTTGTCGAGCGCTTAAACCCAAGAACTCTGAGCCGTTCCGCCCACTCATCTGGCGCATCCATAATGGATGTCACCAGGGATTTTCCATTAACGACTACGGGATCAATGATGGCCTCATCATGCTGGCCCCAGATGGTTGGCAATTTAAGCATGGCTCACCCCATTCTCGGACCAGGGCTTTGACTTTGTGCCGCCGAAGCACCGCCCACGTTCACACCAATTCGACCCAGGAATCCTCTAAAGATGTCCATCAGCGAGCCAAATGACGACTCCATGCGATCAAATAGAGATTTCTTGCCATCAACTTTGATCGCCTCAAGAAACTTCTGATTCTCTTCAGCAAATCTGGCTATCGAAGCAGCCGACATGGACATCACATCATCCGGCGACCGTCCGGTTTTAAGGCCCGATTTCAAAGCATGTTTTGCATGACCCTCTGCCGTCTCGATGCTACGAATCAGCCTCCCAACGGTTTCCGCCATCTTTTCCTTACCAAGTAGTTTTTCCAGTTTCTGCTTGCGCTCTTCTGGATCGGTCACACGCGATAACGAGCGCGATGTCATTTTTTCAAGGGCGGCAATATGTGTGTTTGCATCCCCCAGCGCCGCCTCAACATTGCCCACATGGCGCTGAAACGCACTCTCGCCTACCTTTTTCTGAATAGCGTTACCACCTTTGCCCAGCACGCCGAGTATATGGCCTGCCACCAAAAAGGGAGAGGCGATCACCCCCGCCGCCAGCGCGGCTGTAACGTTTGCAGGATGCGCAGACATAGGCCTTGCCTGCTGCTGCCCATCAGGCTGCTGCCCATCCACGCCAAGAGCCTCAGCTTGCAATCGCGCACGTCGATTCAGCGCCTCCGTCAAGCTGCCACCTTTGGCCAAAAAGCTGCTATAGGTCGCCTGATCGGTTAGCGGGTCAGGTAATCGAGTCCCTGTATTTTCCACTTCGGAATCCGGGGCAAACAAAATACTGCTACCGTCATCTGCAAGTCCGTGCGCGTCCGCACTTTGCACCGGCCCCACATCCGCCTCTGCGGTCGCCCCTTCATAGCCATCGTCGCTGGTAATGCCATCAGTCGTAAACTGATTCGCTATCGCATCCATAAGGTCATCAGAGGCGTTACCCTTGTTATTCTCGCGGTCCGCCATGACATATCGCTCGAAAGCAACAATTGGATGTTCTTCACTGTTATGCTTGCTCATACATCACCTCGGCATCAAGCCTGCTTGAGAAACTCCACGGGCGCTATCCAGCGCCGCAAGACGCAACTGCATCGCCATCAATTGCCTCATATCCCACAGACTATTAAGAATCTCTGCCATCATCATCGACTGATCCCGCTGTAAAACTATTGCGTCCTCAGCTTCCGCCAGTGACTCATACCAATCAGGGTTATTTACGCGGTATGTGCTAAGCAGTTCCTGCAATTCACCAGGGGATAACTTGTCTCCAGGCTTAAAGGTCTTACCTGTTCGCTTACCAACCAATTCATCCATACCTGCAGCATCAATGCGTTGCACGCGCTCTTCAAAAAACGTATCCAAGATGTAGGTAGCCATTTCCTGCCTGCGCTGCAATGCAATGCTGGCAGCAAGCTGCTCTATCTCTGTAGTTGTACCGCCTTCCCGTATCCGCTCCACCTCTTTTTCCGATGGCGTACTTACTGGAAACGGGACCGCCAGTAGATTCTGAAGCCGCTTGGCCTTGGCCAGCTCTTCGGCATTTGCAGGGTCAATCGGTGTATTTTCAAACATCACCTGGCCAGCCAAAAAACTACTGGCCGGGTCTTTCGGGTCCAATTCCTCAATAACCTGTGTCGCTGAATATCTATTGCGAGGCTCGCCAGTTGGTAGATGGCGAGACTGGCGCGTGTGCTCTTTACTGCTTTTTGCCAAATCCTCCCGAATAGGCTTTTGGCTCGCTTTAGCCTGTGAACGCGCCCCTGTGCCTGCGTAAACAGAGCATGCATCATTCGGCAAGCTGTTTGCGCCAAATGCCCGCTCTTCGCGCATCGCAGCATCCATGTTCGCAACAGCCGCCTCACGATCACCGCCTGCAAGCTGCTGGGCTCGCAAGTGGTAATCCAGCATGAACTCAATAGCCTTTGTCTGAGCCTTAATCTGCTCGTTAATGGATACAGCGGCGCTTTGAGTCGCCTCTTGGCAGTTTTGACAGTGAACGGGAATCCCGCCACTATTGATTCCTATCGCCATCGCACCGTGCGGCATCAGCGCAAACCCGATGACAGCTGCCAACTTAAAGACCTTGAATTGCATTACGCGCCCCCTCACCAAATCCCGGCGTTGACCCATAAGCTGATGTGCTTCCAGTTACCGGCTCCCGTCCAGGGGGGGCAATCGGAACGCCTTTGGCCGCACTACCCGCCTGCCTGCCAATCTCAGCAGCGCGGCGGACATCAACTGTTGTCGTCCTGCCCTCGCTGTAGTTAGGCGTACCTGTTGGGTTACTGATGATTCCGAACGGGTCACTGTATTTGCCAACCTGCGTATTCAGAATCTGTTGATACCTTTTCTGCGCTTCCTGACACGCCATTGATCCCAATGCGCCGGTAAGCTGTCGGGTTAACAAAGAGCCAAGCGGTGACTGCATGCTGGCTACCACGCCATCCATCACCCCATAAATCTGATCCATGCATGAGCCTTGCCCCACCTGTGGGAGCTGGGCTACAACTTCGTGATTGCGCTCATTGATGCCTTCATGCACGACCTGAGCATTGCGCTGCCGAACCTCAGCCTGTCGAGCCCGTTGTGCAGCCTGTAAACCACACCCACTATCACTATGCGCCGGCATGGAAGAAACCAATAGAATCCCACTAAACACGAATAGACCCAGCCTCACACGGCACCCCCTTTGATATTTCTGACAGCACAGGCAATGGTTTCGCAGCGCCGTGGGGAAAATATCTCACCCAGCAATTCAAGTCTGTGAACCAACATCAATCGCTCACAGAACAGGTCTGAATACACCTTGGCATCACCACCCAGTCGCCCAAGTATGTAAACCAGTCGTGATGAAATGCCCTGCACGCGGCGCTCAAACATATCCATCACGCGCAAAAACCGACTTGAGCACAAAATCGCAAACAGCTGAGCAACCTCATTAGCCAAGCCTCGCTCAATGGCCATCACAAACTCTGGTTCCTCTATGCGGGACACAATCTGGTCAAGCAGCGCAATGAACTCGTCATCCGGCTCAGACACCCAAGCCTCCCGCGAGTCCATCCATGCCGTCAGTCGAGCGATGGCAGGACTGGTTCGCGTCCACCATTCGCGCACGCGCTCGGCAGACAGCTCACTAACCTGCCCACAACCCCCTGAAACGTCAGCAATCTCGACCACGCGCAACCTCACTTGATTTACTTCGAGCCTTCAATACAATAATCTTATACCATAGTCCAGACAACCACCAAACCTCTCCGGGGACGGCATGACCGCACACAGCAATAACACACCAGAAACCGAAGAAAACCGCCAGGACGAGAGCAACCCACGCTCACCCAAGGCAGGCTTCTTATCTGGCGTTGGCAAGGTGACGGGCGTTACCTATGCCTCACGCAATATTGCTCACGTCAAACGTAGAATGACGTTCCCGCTACTTAGGACAATCATCAAAAACGAAGCGCTGGCACAACGAACCATTATCAGCGTCGAAAACATTGATACCGAGTACCTTCAGCGCACCGCGTTCTGGCAACGCTATCTGGCGCTCTTCTTTGCTGCGCTTGGCTTCTGGGCGCTGCTTTCGGTAACCAGAGGACTTGCAGCAGGCATCCGTTTCGATCTCTGGCTGAACAACTGGCTTCTTATGGGGGTTCACCTGTTGGTGCTAACAGCTACAAGAACGTCCATCAGCTACAAGGTATACCGCACATGCCGGCGTGAACTCATAGATCGTCAACGCGCTGCACAAGCAGGAAAAAACACAGCCAAGGGGGGCGCGTGATGAACTCAAAATGCAAACACCACATCACATACAGGTCATTGCTGTTCCTGATTGCCTTCACTGTTTTTTTGACTACATCCATCCAGCCAGCTTTCTCGCAAACAGTCAGCGCAGATGCAGTCATAAGCGCAACAGATGCAGCAACAGCACTGGCATCCACTGGAGCAACACCGGAAGACTACGGTCAGGCGCTTATCAATTTCGTGACCTACGGAAGTTATTCGCCTGCTGACACATCGCACCCTTCCATGCTGTCCGCCATATCCCGCGTCATCAACGCCATCGCGCTATTCGTGATGGCGTGGCTGGCTGTACTCGGCGGCACCAACTTCATTATCCAAACAGCAAACAAAGGCGTCCCTGGTGGGCAGGTTATTTCGTCTTTTTGGATGCCTTTACGGATCAGTGTTGCCACTATCCTCCTGGTGCCGTTGGCCTCTGGTTACAGCACGCTGCAGATGGGCGTAACCAAGGTTGCAGAAACCGGCAACGCACATGGTTCTTACCTCACGCGCAAAGGAATTGAACACCTACAGCAATACGGCGCCTACTCGCCGCCTCTCATGGGGGATAGCGCCCCATTTGTGAATGCCATCGTTGGTGCGGAAATGTGCCGACTGCATATCAATACCGTTATGAATAAAGAAGTAATTGTTCGCCAAAAATACTCGCTAGGCGAAACAAGGTCATTTAGCTATGACTTTAAGGATGATGGCACCAAATCTGGCGCACGTTTTATACCAGGCTATTGTGGTGGCGCACAATACTTCGTCCCTGGGCTAGACAAGGCAACCGCCAAACCAAAACCGGCAAAGGGAAGTGCAGGAGGCGCTTTGGGTGTAAGCGGAGCCGAGATTCACGCTGCCACAAACACACACACATCCAACAAGACTACAGACATTGAAAGATCGGTTCAGGAAAAAACCCTGATATTCCTAGCCGAACAACTTGAAAACAAAATCATTCCAACGATTGCCTCTGAGGCGGAAAAGATTGTTGGAGCTACGCTGATGCTAGACAATGAAGCGTTTGGTCAGCTGATTAGAAAAGAAATAAGCGCGTCAGCCTTTGAGAAAAAATACATAGAAGCGGCAGACGAAAAAAACATGATCGCCGCCTCCAATAAACTGATTGCGCTTCAAAACACAGCTAATGCCGAGCTTCAGAAGGCGGTTGCCGCCGCAGTTAACACTGCGCGAGCCGAATATGCAAAATCCAAGGGTGCGTCAGGCGGCTGGGCTGAAGAGGTGTCACGCCTCGGATGGACCGCTCTAGGAACAATCTACTGGCAACAATCAAGTGAGCAAAGAACAATAAACTCATTGGCGCGATCTATAACGCCAACTGAACTTAATAGAGTCGTTGCAGATGCTTTTATAAACGATGAGCGTATGGTAATGCTCACCGCCAGAATGTCTGAAACACTGAACATCACCAAAAGGAATACAGCCAAACGAATATCTGGTGACGATCTTGGAAGAATCTCATCCATCCAAGAAGCGGATGACGGAAATTCCTTTATCCGAGAATGGACGGCTGCACTTCAAAGCACAATACTTTCTTTGACAACAGACGATGACCAGGACTTTGTTGGCAGAATGCAGTATACGGGAAACAACATTACCGCATTCATTGACTGGTCGATACATGCAACAATCATTGGCCAAGGTTTGGCATCAGCGACATATAGAACGGCTGATAAAGCTCTTGAATCAACCTGCAAAGTAGGTTCAGCAGTCCCTTTGATTGGGGGGCTTATCAACGCGGCAGCTGGGGCTGCATGTGCTCCTGCCTGGGGACTGGTTGAAGGCATATACAATGTATTCAACTCATACATAAGTTTCGCCAAACAGCTACTGCTACCACTGTTTATCGCGGGTTTTGTGCTTGCTGTTGTACTGCCTGCCATCCCGCTTTTCTATTGGATCATGGGGGTCGTATCATGGATACTTTTCTACATAGAGTGCCTGCTTGTAAGCCCGATTTGGCTTGCTGCCCACGGCACTGCAGAAAAAGAAGGCTGGGGGTCTGAGCATACACGGCAAGGGTACATGCTGATGATTGGCCTTTACCTGAATCCAATTCTGCGCGTTGCTGGTTTCTTTGCGATCCTAACCATCCTTTATCCATTAAGCGTACTCATCCAATGGTTCTCCCACTACATCCAAGGGGTAATGAATAC
>Ga0194138_10001763_pt1 | contig 10339 bp, 8 predicted proteins | sample TARM_MetaG_T2_14_FD_134022 | JGI IMG/M metagenome (GOLD analysis project Ga0194138, IMG submission 134022) | Freshwater microbial communities from Pennsylvania, USA, analyzing microbe dynamics in response to fracking - TARM_MetaG_T2_14 (version 2) | ecosystem: Environmental > Aquatic >...
ATTTTTGCCATTGATGTTGACGGAGAGGTGGTTGGTTCTATCGGTCTGTTCCCGCAGACTGATATTCATCAAAAGAGTGCCGAACTAGGCTATTGGTTGGCAGAACCCTTTTGGGGTAATGGTATAGTACCCCAAGCGATAGGCGAAATAGTGGAGTATGGCTTTAAAACTTTTGATATTGTGCGCATATACGCACGTCCGTTCTCAACGAACCGAGCCTCTCAGCGGGTATTGGAGAAAGCCGGCTTCACATGCGAGGCGCGACATAAAAAGGCTTTGTACAAGAACGGTGAGTTTATGGACGAGCTGGTTTATGTGACGTTTAAAGATGAGTATTAAGAAGTGAGCTTTGATGGACTGTATACATAATTTATATTTTAAACAAAATTAAATTTTTGCAAATTTAATATAAAAGGTGACCTTAGATGACTTAGATATTAGTATTTCTGAAAAGAATAAGTCTATCTTTACTAAAGATAACTCAATAGAAATGAAGTATTTCCTATCCATATCATTATTGCTGCTTGTGATGCATTTGACAGTGCACCCCATCTTGTCGCTTCATTTCTGCTCGGGCAAGCTTGCTTCTACTGAGTTTTTTAGTGTACAAGAAAATGATGATTGCTGCGGAAACAGTTCTTCGCAAGAACAAGATACTACAGGTAAGGGGCAACACTTGGTTAAAGAAAAATGCTGCAATACCTCTGTACTTAGATTATCGGGTGATGAATTTGAACATATAAGTGATGCAAATTATTCGCATACCTTAAAACCTGTGTTGTTTCTTTCTGTCAGAACCATTGTGTCACTTTTACTTTCTTATGATTTAGTATCTTCTCTAAATAGTTATGCCCCTCCGGAGCAATTATTCACTACGGGCAGGGAACTTCTAGCTCGCATCTGTATTCTTGTTATTTGATTCACACTAACTCCTTTATGAATAAAGGAGGAATTATAGTGCAGTATTTGCAAACATAATATTGCACTGGAATGTTATATGTGAAACTAGTTAACCATACTAGCCGCATATATTCCGATCATAGTAGAATGCCTGTCTACTTTGATCATTGTAAATCAAATAAAAACACATATATGCTGAATAAAATTATCAAATTTTTCTTAGATAATCGTCTGGTGACAATACTTTTGTTGCTGGTATTGGTTGTCGGGGGCCTGGCTACTGCCCCTTTTAATTGGCATGGAGGCTTGATCCCGCGTGATCCGATTGCTGTGGATGCTATTCCTGATATAGGCGACAACCAACAAATTGTAGCCACCGAATGGATGGGACGCTCGCCTAAAGATATTCAGGAACAAATTACTTATCCACTTACTACATCATTGCTCGGTATTCCAGGAGTTAGAACTATTCGTAGTACTTCGATGTTTGGGATGTCATTCATCTACGTTGTTTTTGAGGATAATATTGAGTTTTATTGGAGTCGATCGCGGATACTTGAAAAACTCAATTCGCTTCCTGCCGGAACACTGCCTCAAGGTGTACAACCTACGCTAGGACCCGATGCTACAGCATTGGGCCAGATATTTTGGTACACGCTTGAAGGTCGCGATTCTAAGACTGGTAAACCTACAGGAGGTTGGGACCCGGATGAATTGCGCACAATACAAGATTTCTATGTGAAGTACTCTCTCTCTACAGCACGTGGAGTTTCAGAAGTAGCCTCTATCGGAGGTTTCGTTAAAGAATATCAGGTAGAACTGATCCCAAATGCAATGCGCTCCTTCGGTGTTTCAATTATGGACGTAATGAGTGCTATACAGAAGAGTAATATTGATATTGGGGCTGAGACCGTAGAAATAAACCGGGTGGAATATCTTATTCGCGGACTTGGGTATATCAAGAATATTAAAGATCTTGAAGAGGCTGTAATCGTGGCACGTAATGGCGTTCCGGTGCGTATTAAAGATGTGGCATTTGTTACCACGGGGCCTGCACCTCGTCGAGGCGGTTTGGATAAAGAAGGAGTCGAAGCGGTTGGTGCCGTTGTTGTAGCTCGTTTTGGTTCTAATCCGCTGGAAGTGATAGATAATGTTAAAGCTAAAATAAAAGAAATAGAGCCTGGGTTACCGCAAAAAAAATTGGCAGACGGTACTGTGTCTAAAGTGACAGTTGTACCTTTCTATGATCGTACAGGAATCATTAAAGAAACTATTGGAACTCTTGAAAGCGCTCTTTCACATGAAATATTGATTGTGATTATCGTCATTATTGTACTGGTTTTCAATTTACGGGCATCTATTATTATTTCTAGCTTACTACCCATTGCAGTATTGGCTACCTTTATGATGATGAAGTTGACAGGGATTAGTGCTAATATCGTTGCTTTGTCGGGCATTGCCATTGCTATTGGAGTCGTGGCAGATGTAGGTGTGGTTTTTGTAGAAAGCATTATACGATATAAAGAAATGCCTGAAAATAAACACATACAAGGGGATAAACTTCTGTTGAAAATGATTTACGCTTCTGTGAGCGAAGTCTCTGTACCTATAGCCACCGCAATGATAACTACCATTGTTAGTTTTATTCCGGTTTTCGCAATGCAAGGTCAGGAAGGTAAACTTTTCTCACCTCTTGCATATACTAAGACCTATGTATTGGGATTTGCCTTTTTGATTGGTATTGTTATCTTACCTACAATAGCCTATTTGGTGTTTGCTGTGAGAATTCATTCAGCTAAGATACGCCAGATTGGTAACTGGTTATTGGTCGTTGCAGGTGTCATATTGGCAATCTGGTTTGGTAATATCATTGCTCTTGGATTAACGGTTATAGGAGTTAACAACCTGACATCACATTTGTGGAAAAATCCACAAATGAATACATATATAAATTTAGCAATTACCTTACTTATAGCTGTTCACTTCTTGGCTGATGAATGGTTACCTTTGGGTCCCGAGCGCGGATTCTTCCTTAACATTCTTTTTGTGGCATTGGCAGTAGGTGCGGTGCTGGCGGTGTTATGGGTGCTGGTAATTTATTATGAACGTATTCTGCGTTGGAGTTTATCACATCGAACGATATTCTTGCTGATACCATTTTCCACTATTGTTTTTGGTGTTACCATTTGGTTGGGATTCGATCGGACATTTGGGTTCCTCTCATTCGGCTCGCAAAAAATCCGTGCTTCTGCTGTTTGGCAGTCAGCAGTGAAGCGATTTCCTGGTGTGGGACAGGAATTTATGCCTACACTTAATGAAGGAACTTTCTTGCTTATGCCTACCAGTATGCCTTACACGGGTGTTGAGCAGAACCTAGAATTGATTGGTACGCTCGATAAACGTATTTCTCATATTCCTGAAGTTGAACAAACAGTTGGTAAGTGGGGACGTGTAAATTCTGCTCTTGATCCTGCTCCAATACAAATGTATGAAAACACGATCAACTATCGTTCCGAATATGCTTTAAATGAGGACGGACAGCGAGGTCGATTCAAAGTAGACAAGGATGGAGCATTCGTTTTAAAAAACGGTAGTCTTTATCAGCCTGCCAATGGATTTCGACGTGTACCCGTTGACAGTTTGATACGGGATAGCAAAGGTGATTATCTTCGCCAATGGAGGCCTGAGATACGTAGCACCAATGATATTTGGCAACAAATTGTTAATGCCAGTCACTTGCCCGGGCTCACTTCCTCGCCTAAACTTCAACCTATTGAGGCTCGATTGGTAATGCTCTCTACAGGTATGCGTGCTCCAATGGGTATTAAAATTTACGGACCCGATCTTGAAGCAATCGAAACTGCAGGCAAAGATATTGAGCAGGCTTTGAAAAGTATTTCTTCCATTGTACCCTCATCGGTATTCTACGACCGTGCGGTAGGTGCTCCCTATATTGAGATAGAACTCAATAGGCAAAATATGGCACGTTATGGCATTACGATTGCCGACTTGCAGGAGGTCATATCGGCAGCAGTTGGAGGCATGCCGCTTACTACTACAGTAGAAGGCAGAGAACGTTACCCGGTACGGTTACGCTATCCGCGCGAACTTCGGAGTAACCCTGATGAACTGACTAAATTGTTGGTAGTCACATCAACAGGCGTACAGATACCGTTGGGTGAGGTAGCCGAGATACATTATTCAAAAGGAGCACAAATGATTCAGAGTGAGAATACATTTTTGATGGGTTATGTTATTTTTGATAAGTTGCAAGGACGCGCTGAAGTCGACGTGGTGAAGGATGCGCAACAAATACTGGCTCAAAAAATACAAAATGGCACATTGCTGCTTCCTAAGGGGGTAAGTTATCAATTTGCCGGTAATTATGAGCAACAAGAACGGGCTACACAGCGGTTAATGTTGATCATTCCCTTGGTATTATTGTTAGTGCTGCTTATTCTTTACTTTCAGTTCCGTACGTTGACGGCTTCCATCATTCATTTCTCCGGAGTCTTTGTCGCCTTTTCCGGTGGTTTCATCATGTTGTGGCTTTACGGACAGGATTGGTTTATGAACTTCTCATTTTCCGGAGTGAACATGCGTGAACTGTTTCAAATGCATTCTATTAATCTAAGTGTAGCTGTATGGGTCGGATTTATAGCTCTCTTTGGTGTAGCCACAGATGATGGAGTACTGATGGGATCATACATTCACGACGTATTTCTTAAGCGTAATCCGCAAACGAAAGAAGATATTCGCGAGGCAGTAATTCACGCCGGGCTCAAACGTGTCCGTCCGGCAGCCATGACTACTGCCACCACGCTCATTGCCTTGTTGCCGGTGCTTACCTCAACAGGGAAAGGTGCCGAGATTATGGTGCCTATGGCTATTCCTACCTTTGGCGGTATGCTTATTCAGTCAATGACAATGTTCGTAGTTCCCGTATTTCAATGCATGTGGCGCGAGCGGGTCATCCGGAGAGAATTTAAAAAGAATGTAGAACCTCAAAACGAAGAAACAAATGAAGCGTAGTATCCTCTTTATGTTATTCATAATATACATAGCGGCAGAGAAGCAAGTATTTGCTCAGGCTGATTCGCTGATGCACTACTTAACGGTGGCAGCGGAGAATAATCCAGCTTTGCGGGTAGAATTTCTCAATTATCGGGCTAGTCTCGAAAAGATACCTCAGGCAGGAGCTATCCCCGACCCGCAACTAGAGATGGGTTTCTTTTTGAAACCCATGGAAATTATAGACGGTAAGCAAGTGGCTGATTTTAAATTGATGCAGATGTTTCCCTGGTTCGGTACTCGACGTGCAGCACGAAGTGAGATGGCTGAAATGGCACGTATGTCTTACGAGCAGTTTCGTCAAAAAAGAGAAAATCTGTTCTTTGATGTGAAAAGTGCCTGGTGGGGATTGCAAAATTTACAGCAACAATTGACGAATATAGGCGAGAACAAAGTGTTGCTTACGTCTTTGAAAACCCTTGCTTTGCAACGATTTGCATCCCCGTTGACCCAGGGTGTAAGCAACAGTGGAGGAGCCGCACGGAATATGTCAGCAACCACATCGCTCCCTCCGGCTGGAGGAATGAGTAGTGAAATGGGAGGCATGGCTACTACCGGTGCAACAGGTGTCATGGCAAATCCATCGTCGTCAGGCGCACAAACATCATCGGGTATGGGAAAAATGCCGGGAAGCAGTGGTATGACTGCCGGTTCTCAGGGTGGCATGTCTAATGTGCTTCGTATCGATATGGAACTGAATGAACTTCTCAATGAAGAGCAGGCAATATTGTCTCAAATAACGTCTGCAACAGCAAAGTTCAACACACTGCTGAATCGTTCGGCAGATGAAGTGATTGTACTTCCCGATACAATTACACAACTTGCATTTTCCGTTGATAACAGTTCTATGCTCGAAGCAATTCGCCGTCAGAATCCCATGTTAAGTATGGCTACAGCCGAAGCTGCTGCTTACGAGGCCAAGCTGCGCATGGATAAGCGCATGGGGTTACCCATGATAGGTATTGGTTTACAGTATTCCGTTATCAGCAAGCGCATGGCTATGGGAATTCCTACCACAGATATGAATGGCAAAGACATGCTGATGCCTATGCTTTCGCTCACTATCCCTTTGTATCGTAATAAATATCGGGCACAACAGAACGAAAGTCGGCTGATGCGTGAGGCGGCAGCAGATAAATACCAAAGCGCACTCAATGATCTTACAGCAGAATACCTTTCCGTTCGTGAGCAGTTGGCCAATGCACAGCGCAAGATAACTCTCTACGAGCAACAGCGACAATTGGCACTTGTTACTTACCAATTGGCTGTGAATGAGTTTGCCGCCGGAATTGGCTCCATCGCCAATGTACTCGATGTTGAACGTCAGTTACTCGACTATAAACTTAAACGCAGTGAGGCAGTTGCTACCTATAACACGGTCATAGCAATGATAGAGAATTTATTGTCGGATACTCAAACAGAATAAAAAGATGAAAAAAAATATGAAACTTTTCAAGAACAGAACAATACAAGCCATTCTGCTCGTTTTGGCAGGGTTATTTGTCGGCTGGATAATTTTCGGTACTTCGGAAGTTCCGAGCAGTAGTAAAGCAGAGCACAACCATATTGCTGATGCAAAGAAGCAGCTATGGACCTGCTCCATGCATCCTCAGATACGTAAGGAGGAGCCGGGTAAATGCCCCATTTGTGGTATGGACCTGATACCGTTACGCTCTGGAGGAGGTTCGAGTGACATTCCGGAAGGAGCCATGCAGATGTCCGAAGAAGCTACTGCATTGGCAAATATACAGACTTCTGTAGTCAACCGTAAAAACCCCGTTAAAGAAATGTTACTTTATGGAGTAATTGCTCCCGATGAACGTAGTCTGCAATCGCAGGCCGCTCATGTGTCAGGTCGTATTGAGCGACTCTATGTTGACTTTACAGGTGAAACTGTTCAGCGAGGACAAACGTTAGCTTCTGTTTATTCACCCGAACTTTTTGCTGCGCAACAAGAGTTGCTCGAAGCTTTGAAGATGACGCCCGCCCAACCACAACTGGTGGCAGCCGCACGTGATAAATTGAAATTGTGGAAGCTAACTGATGCGCAAATAGCCACTATTCAATCGAGAGGTATTGTTTCTTCTACCGTAGATATAAAAGCAAATACCAGCGGAATTGTTACCGCCAAACGAGTGAGCGAAGGTGATTACGTTCCTCAAGGTGGTGTACTGTTTGATGTGGCGAATCTGTCTAAAGTATGGGCTATGTTTGAAGCCTACGAAGCCGATCTTGCTTTTCTGCGTAAGGGTGATAAACTGAGTTTTACGTTGCAAGCAATACCCGGTAAAACGTTCAACGGCATTATTTCTTTCATTGACCCCATTTTGGATAAAACCACCCGTACGGCTAAAATCCGCGTGGAAGTCTCGAATCCCGATTTACGCATAAAGCCTGAGATGTATGCCACAGCCAAAGTTAATGCCCGTTTGCAGCAATACAATAATCAGATTGTGATTCCGCAAAGTGCAGTTTTATGGACGGGTAAACGATCTATTGTTTATGTAGCTCTTTCCGGTTATGACACACCTGTTTATCAACTCAGGGAGGTAGAACTTGGTCCCTCGTTAGGAGATTCTTATGTTGTATTGAGTGGACTTAATGACGGTGAAACCATCGTTACTAACGGAGCCTTTGCCATTGATGCGTCGGCACAACTTGAAGGCAAACGTAGCATGATGAATGACCGCTCAACACATGTCATGACCGGACATGAAGGACATCAGATGCAATCGGCGAAAGCCTCTTCAACCCATGCCATGCTTGGCGTGCAGGGCAACTGTAACATGTGTAAAGAGCGCATTGAGAAAGCAGCGTTGGGAGTCAAAGGTGTATCGTCTGCCATGTGGGATGCTACAGCAAAGAAACTTCATTTAGACTTCAATGCTTCGGTAACCAACCTGCCGGTCATCAGCAAAGCGATAGCCAAGGTAGGCCATGATACCGAGAAAGACAAAGCTTCGCAAAAGGTGTACGATGCCTTGCCCGAATGTTGTAAATACAGAACCAAATAATATTAATAATTTAAAAATTACAAATTATGAAGAAAGTATTTTTGATGTTAACTATTGTTGCCTTCTCTTCAGTGGTTGTTAATGCACAATCCCATGTTGGCCATCATGCCACCACTACACAAAAGGCTAAAACCTCTTCAACCCATGCCATGCTTGGTGTGCAGGGCAACTGTGACATGTGTAAAGCACGTATTGAGAAAGCGGCGTTGGGAGTCAAAGGTGTGTCGTCTGCCATGTGGGAGGCCAAGGATCAGAAGCTTCATGTGAATTATAATGCTTCGGTAACCAACCTGTCGGCTATCAGTAAAGCAATAGCTAAGGTAGGCCATGATACCGAGAAGGACAAGGCTATACCAGAGGTTTATAAAGCCTTACCCGGATGTTGTAAATACAAGAAGTAAGAAAGATATCGCAGCTGCCGGCGGAAAAAAAAGCCGGCAGCTGCGATTAAAATATACAGGACATTAAAGACTTTGCTATATTTGTGAAATATTAAAAACCAACTATGAGAATATCCGAAATGAAATTTATATTGCGAAAATTCAAAGAGTCCGATTTAGCAAGCTTGGTGAAATATGCCAATAACTATAACATTGCCAAGTTTCTAACCAATATGTTTCCACATCCCTATACAGAAGAAAATGGCAAGGACTATTTATCACTGGCAATAAACCATCCCGGCATTTTTGCCATTGATGTTGACGGAGAGGTGGTTGGCTCTATCGGTCTGTTCCCGCAGACTGATATTCATCAAAAAAGTGCCGAACTAGGCTATTGGCTGGCAGAACCCTTTTGGGGAAATGGCATAGTCCCCCAAGCGATAGGCGAAATAGTGGAGTATGGTTTTAAAACCTTTGATATTGTGCGCATATACGCACGTCCGTTCTCAACGAACCGAGCCTCTCAGCGGGTATTGGAGAAAGCCGGCTTCACATGCGAGGCACGACATAAAAAGGCTTTGTACAAAAACGGTGAGTTTATGGATGAGCTGGTTTATGTGACGTTTAAAGATGAGTGAAGTTTATATATCTACAATATAAGTTGTACAACCTATAAAAATAAATTATAGGTTGTATAGCCTATAATTTTATGTTATGTATTTAATCCACTTTTTCTTCAATGTCCTCATCTTCCTTTTCGTCTTGTACACATGTTTTGGCGCAGATAGAAAGATCTTTATCTGTTATATGTCTATCAAAATACCAACGCATTTGGGGATCAGCGTATATTTTGTTTTTTTCAAATTGCGCAATCCAGTTCTCAAATTGTTCTATTAGCTGTTTATTTTCAATTTTTTTATGCCCTTGACTTTTCTTTATTAGTGCACTTAGTTCAGATGGCAGATGTCTTGCTTCGCTTCCAAAATAGTAAAAATTGTTAGACAGTAGAGCATTTTTGCCACCCAAGTCTCTTTTCCTATTGCATTCATTATGAACTCCTTTTCTAATGAGTGGTTCACTTCCTTTAGAATAATCGTAGATACAATCACCAACTTTTAGCTCCCAATTATCCGTTTCGAAAACAGGAATTTTATTGATTAATGAGTACTTGCAGTATTCGTCATATTCTTTTAAGGTCTTGATGTCTGTAATCTTCATTGCATAAACTATGCTATCGGCAAAATCAATGATTTTGCCATCACCTAAATTGACTCTTCTTGAGCCGGTTCCAATAACCCAATCTCCAATACATGCTGTTCGTCGTATTGCTGGTTTGCATATTGACAAAGTACATACTTCCCCGAAAGGGTTTGGTGCAGAACCATCGTCGGTTCTTAACACATACGAATAGATTTTCATAAAGCTATTTTTTTATGTTTTTCAATTTTTTTTTCTGCTGTTTTTACCTTTCAAATCTAAGGCATTCACAGCGATGGCATAGATTACTTCAATAAGTTTTCTGCTGTTTTTACCTTTCAAATCTAAGGCATTCACAGCAGAATATGCAGTTGCTCTAAGGTCTTTATTGCTGTTTTTACCTTTCAAATCTAAGGCATTCACAGCAGAAGCTGAAAAGTCTAAAAAGACTTTGTAGCTGTTTTTACCTTTCAAATCTAAGGCATTCACAGCTATGGTGATTATCTAGGTGTAGATTATGAAGCTGTTTTTACCTTTCAAATCTAAGGCATTCACAGCAATTAATAATGAATTAAAACATAGGAATAAGCTGTTTTTACCTTTCAAATCTAAGGCATTCACAGCTAAAGGAGTATCATGATAAACTAAGATCCCGCTGTTTTTACCTTTCAAATCTAAGGCATTCACAGCCGAATAACTATATCCCTACTATAACAAGTGGCTGTTTTTACCTTTCAAATCTAAGGCATTCACAGCACCTGTTCGCTTACGGCACTG
>Ga0194138_10001765_pt1 | contig 10334 bp, 7 predicted proteins | sample TARM_MetaG_T2_14_FD_134022 | JGI IMG/M metagenome (GOLD analysis project Ga0194138, IMG submission 134022) | Freshwater microbial communities from Pennsylvania, USA, analyzing microbe dynamics in response to fracking - TARM_MetaG_T2_14 (version 2) | ecosystem: Environmental > Aquatic >...
AAAATTTCATTAAAATATCGCTTTATTATCCAACTAAGATTTTTATAAGGATTTTAAACCCTTTGACTTTCTCAAAATTATCTTGCGATATCATGATAATTTAGTAATTATTTGAAAGCTATGCATGGCATTTCTATAAAGTACACTATACACACTTTCACTTCCTTGTCTTTCAGCGATATATGAAGTGTTTAAGCATTTTTTCAAGTTATTGCAAAAATCAGAATGTTTTCTAATTCTTTTAGCTAGTATTTTGATCCGGAACATTATAAAATAAATTGGCTAGTGTTTTTTTAGTGTTTTTAATGCTATACTATTAAAAATATTTCATTAAAATATCATTTAATGTAAACATTGATAATTATTATAAACTTTAGAGGTGGAAATTTTGCAAGAAAAGCAAAAAAAACAATTAAAAAAATTCGTTTCAAATGGACCTAATGGAGGCAAGAAAAGTTTATTTAAGTGGTTCTCTGCTATAGTTATTCTTTTAGCAGCTGGTGGTAGTATTAATCTTACCGATTTTTTTGGTTTTGATAATCAGAATAACTCAAACACAGTTACTTCTCCGACGGGTGAACGAACCACGACTAAAGAAGAATTAACAGCGCTTATTAAGAATTTTGACGGCGGGAATTTTGATATTATACCTAAATTAGTTAAAATTCCAGTTACATACGAACGTGTAATTGATGGTGATACTCAAGTGGTTAGTCTGAATGGACACAGCTTACGAGTTCGTCATTTAATGATTGATACACCTGAATCTGTAAAAGAAGGCACAAGCGTTCAACCTTATGGTAAAGAGGCGTCTAATCGAAATGATCAATTATTCAAAGAGGCTAATAATGTTTATTTAATGTTAGATGAAGGGCCTACTACTGATAATTATAATCGCGTGTTAGCTTATTTATATGCTGATGACTTACTGATTGCTGAACAACTATTGTTAGAGGGTCTAGCAAGTGTCCGTTACGTAAATCCTCCAAATAACACACTGGAAGAAGCATTTAGAACCGCTCAACAAATTGCCCAAAAGGCTGAGTTAAATATTTGGAGTATTGAAGGCTACGTCGAGGATAATGGCTATTTTAACAAACGAGATTAGGAAATAATTTTTAGAAATGAGGAAGAAACATGTATAAAAAGATAGAGAAATTATTAGTTGCTAACCGTGGCGAAATTGCCATTCGTATTTTCCGAGCTTGTAAGGAGATAGGGATTAGCACTGTAGCGATTTACTCTAAGGAAGATATGGGAGGCTTACACCGCCAACGCGCGGATGAGTCTTATTTAGTCGGTAAAGACTTAGGTCCAATCGAAGCTTATTTGGATATTGAAGGCATTATTAAATTAGCAAAAGAAAAGAATGTAGATGCTATTCATCCTGGTTACGGCTTTTTGAGTGAAAACATTGAATTTGCTAAACGTTGTCGTGAAGAAGGGATTATTTTTGTTGGACCTGATTCACGTCATTTAGAAATGTTCGGTAATAAAACTCGCGCTAGAGAAACTGCCATTGCTGCTGGGTTACCTGTAATTCCAGGTACTGATGGAGCGATTAGTGATTTAGAAGAAGCCATTTCTTTTGCTGAATTACATGGATACCCGGTAATGATTAAAGCAGTTAGTGGTGGTGGCGGTAAAGGGATGCGTATCGTAAACAATGATGATGAAATTGCAGATGCTTATCAACGTGCAAAATCTGAAGCTAAAACTTCTTTCGGGGATGATCGTATTTATGTTGAGAAATACGTAGCAAAGCCTAAACATATTGAAGTGCAAATTATAGGAGATATGCATGGTAATGTGATTCATTTGTTCGAACGTGATTGTTCAATTCAACGACGTCATCAAAAAGTAGTAGAAGTCGCTCCATCTTTTAACTTGTCTGAAAGTATGCGTCAACGATTAGCGGATGCTTCGATTCAATTAATGAGGAATGTTAGTTACTTAAATGCTGGTACAGTAGAATTTTTAGTAGCTGGCGATGACTTTTACTTTATTGAAGTGAACCCTCGTATCCAAGTAGAACATACAATTACTGAGCTAGTTACAGGGATTGATATTGTAAAATCGCAAATTAAAATTGCTGAAGGTTTAGAAATGTTCTCTGATGAAGTCGGAGTGCCAAGACAAGAAGAAATTCGTTTGCTAGGTTATGCGATTCAAGGCCGTGTAACGTCTGAAGATCCGTTGAATGACTTTGCACCAGACTCAGGTCGTATCATCGGTTATCAATCACCAGGCGGTACTGGGGTACGTTTAGATGGTGGTGGAGCATTTACTGGTGCTGAAATCACCCCTTACTATGACTCTTTATTAGTTAAAATTTCTACGTTTGCTTTACAACCTCGTTGGGCAATCGAAAAAATGGAACGTGCTTTAACTGAAATGAAAATCAACGGTATTAAAACAAATATCAAATTCTTACAAAATATTGTGTCACATCCACGTTTTGTAGAGGGGAACTATGATACTGGTTTTATTACAAAATATCCAGAATTATTCGAGTTCGTACCGTCTCGTGACCGTGGAAACAAATTATTAAAATATATCGCAAATATTTCAGTTAATGGATTTCCAGGTGTAAGCGATGGACCTAAACCAATTTTTGAAAAACGTGAAATCCCTAGAATTAAAGGATATCATCAAACAATTGCATTACAATCTGGTGATACATTGGGCCAAACATTAGAAATACCAGCTCACAATAAGCCTAGCTTTAAACATATTCTTGATAAGTACGGTCCTAAAGCTGTCGCAGATGCTGTCTTAAAAGAGAAAAATGTTCTATTGACAGATACAACGCTAAGAGATGCGCATCAATCAGTTTTAACTACTCGTATGAGAACGAATGATATGCTAAAAATTGCACCATTCATGAATGAAACAATGCGCGACTACTTCTCAATTGAGATGTGGGGTGGGGCTACATTTGATGTTGCATACAATTTCTTAAAGGAAAGCCCGTGGGATCGCTTAGAAAAACTACGTTTGGCTATTCCAGACATTCCATTTCAAATGTTACTCAGAGCTTCAAATGCTGTAGGTTATCGAAACTATCCGGATAATGTAGTTAAACAATTTATCGCAACGAGTGCTCGTGAAGGAATTGACGTTTTTAGAATCTTTGATTCACTAAACTGGTTAGAATCGATGAAACTTCCAATTGAAGTGGCTTTAGAAACAGGTAAATTTGTTGAAGGAACAATCTGCTATACGGGTGATATTAGTAATCCTAAGCGTTCTGAAGTGTATACATTAGAATATTATGTAGAGTTAGCGAAGCAAATTGAAGCATTGGGTGTACATTCACTTGCAATTAAAGATATGTCTGGTGTTTTAAAACCTGAAGCAGCCTATCAATTAATTTCGGCTTTAAAATCTGAAATTAAAGTGCCCCTTCACTTACATACGCATGATACTAGCAGCAATGGTATATTAACTTACTCACGTGCGATTGATGCTGGAGTTGATATCGTGGATACAGCTAATCAAGCTTTGGCTGGGCAAAACTCTCAACCAAGTGATAACTCACTTTACTATGGTCGCCAAGGAACACAACGTGAAGTTTTACTTAATCCTGATGCAAATGATTTATCCGCAGATTATTGGAAAGAAACTCGTAAATATTACAAATCTTTTGAAACTGACCTAACAAGTGCTTGGACACAAGTTTATGAATATGAAATGCCTGGTGGCCAATATAGTAACCTAAGAATGCAAGCTAAATCTATGGGCTTGGGTGAACGTTATCACGAAGTCCTGGCAATGTATCGTCGTGTAAACTTCTTATTTGGAGATATTGTAAAAGTTACGCCTTCGTCAAAAGTTGTAGGAGATATGGCTTTATTCATGGTTCAAAATGACTTGGATGAGGAGAGTATTATCGAGAATGGGATGACACTTGATTTCCCTCAATCGGTTGTATCATTCTTTAAAGGTGAGATTGGTCAACCAGCAGGTGGAATGAATAAAGCACTTCAAAAAGTTGTATTAAAAGACGAAGTGGCGTATACAGATCGTCCTGGTAAACACATGGCAGACTATAATTTTGATGAAGCAAGAAAAATTATTAGTCAGCGTATACACGGCGAAATTGATGAAAAATTACTCTTAAGTTATGCCTTATATCCAAAAGTTTTCAAAGACTTTTTAGATTTTGTTGCTGAAACAGGAATGGTTGATATGTTGGATTCACCTACATTCTTCTATGGAATGCGTCCACACGAAACATTAGCGATTGACCTAGAACCTGGTAAAACAATGTTGATTGAATTAACAAGTATCGGATCCGTTAAAGAAAATGGGACAAGAACTGTCTTCTTTAACTTAAATGGTATGTCACACTTTGTGGTGGTTCAGGACTTAAACGCAAAAGTAACGGTCGCAACTAAACAGAAAGCTGATTTACAAAATCCTCAACATGTTGCTGCACAAATGCCTGGTACTGTATTTGCAATTGAAGTTAAAGTCGGCGACCCAGTTAAACAAAATGACGTTTTAATCATTACCGAAGCAATGAAGATGGAAACTGCCATTCGTGCACCAAAAGATGGTATAATTAAAGCAATTCACTGTTCTACACAAGAAATTATAGCGGGCGGGGATTTACTAGTAGAACTAGATTAATTAATTATTGAGGAGCAGGTGCATGGTTCGACAAAAAGTGAAAAATAGTTTAAATAGTAAATATGTAATAGGATTGTTCTTTGGAATTTTTATTGGCTTGTTAGCTGGTTGTGGTCAAATAACTCAATCGCAACAGTCATCTTCACAAGAAGAGGCGAATGCTGTAAGTTCTGATACTGATGAAGAGGCAACGACAAGTGAAGCGACAAATGAAAAAGAATCTCAAAAGATTACGATTCGTTCAATTGGTGATATCTTAGTCCATGATACGGTTTATTATGATGCAATAACTGCTGATGGTTATGATTTTGCTCACATGTTTGAACCGGTGAAAGAATATATTGGCAATGCAGATATTACAACCGCCAATCTAGAGACAATTGCTGCTGCCGGCGAGTTAGGTTTTTCCAATTATCCACTATTTAATGTACCAGAAGAGATCATTGATGAACTTAAGGCTTTAGGAGTTGATCTTGTAAATAATGGTACAAACCATACCTTAGATTTCGGTTCAGTTGGAGCACATTCATCCATACAAGCTTTACAAGACCGTGATATGATGTATGTTGGGAGCTATGAAAGCTGGAACGATTATAATACGCCACGTATTATTGAAGCAAATGGTATAAAAGTTGGTTTCTTATCATATTCTTACGGTGCCAATGGTAATTACATTCCAGAAGATGAAGCTTATTTATTAAGTTTAATCGATGCTGAGTTAATTCCGCTTGAAATTGAGCATTTAAATGAGCAAGTTGATCTATCTGTGGTCATGTTCCATAATGGTTATGATTCAATACTACCAAGTGAAGAACAACTAAGTATTATGCAAATTGCTAGAGATGCTGGAGCTAATTTTATTTTAGGCGGACATCCACATATCCTACAACCATTTGTTTATTACAACGAATCTCAAGCTGGTATTTTCTCTCATGGTAATTTCTTATCGGGTCAATATCAATTGGAAGAAAAGCTTGGCGGAATTGTTGAATACACTTTCCTAAAAGATTCTGATGGTAAGGTTACTCTGGATAATATGCGTTTTATGCCGACTTATAATTTTGGTTTGCCAGAACAGTCAGATTATTTAGTGATTCCTTTAGCTGATGGTGCGGATTATGGTTTAGCTGATGCTGACTACTTATTAGACATGATTACCGAAAGAATGACATATTTCACAGATAAAGTAGAAGTCGTGGACTATTTAGATTGATTATAAAAAATAAATAAGTCAAATCTCCAAACTTAAAAGTGAGTTTGGAGATTTTTTTTTGTATTTATATATGGAGGTGTTTTATTATGAAAAATACAAAAAAAATATTATTTGTAACTATTATTAGTCTTAATTTATTTTGTTCGCCTGTTGCGGAAGCGGAAACAACGTCACTTGAAACTAGCGAGCCTTTTATTGTAACACAGAGCATCAACACCGAGCTGATTGATGCAGAGAGCTGCATTTCACTTATTCGTTCTCATTCAACTGCCGCGGATACATCTTCATTAGAATCCCAGACAATTTTAGCCGATATTGAGTCACTTCAAGCTGAAATGAACTATGCAAATCAAAATTATCAACGTTTAAACCAAGAAATTGCACTGTTGGAGGGTGGGGACGAGGATTCATTGAACTATGCTCAATCACAATTAACCGTGGTTATTGAGTTGATTTATGAGGATTATTTAGCAACTGATCCTACATTTGTTTTGCTGAATAATGAAGAACAAATGAATATCATTAGTCAGCATGATGTAATTATAGAGTGGCAAGACTACATCCTTCAACTACAACAACTCATTAATCAAAAAGTTATCGAAAGAGACAACCAAGAAAATTATTATTATCAGCTTGTTTATCAAATTGAAAACCACACTCGTTTATTAGAAGAAGAAAAAAGTAATCAAGCTCAATTGAATCAATGTTTACTTTATCCATATTCAACAACTTATCTTGATAGTAGTAATATTCTTTTAAACTCGAACAATGATTCATTAGAAAGCTATCTGGTAGAAGTTGATTTGATGCTACAAAAAATTGTACCGAGTAATTATAGAAAAGTTGCTTTTCACGATATTTATCGTCTATTCGAGCTCCCTAAAGATGATGAAACCAGTATTGAATTTTTAAGTAACAAAGAAAGTATCTATGTTGATGAGCATGGATTAGCTCAATATGCTTATGCAAAAGAACTTAATTTGTATGATCTTGAAGTGCTGGGTAATTACGCAAAAAGAGACTATTTAAAGGCTGAAGACCTCAATAGCTTTCAAGAGAGTTATCAATCCGCTTTAGCGCTGAAAGAAGCTCAATTTTCCTATTTATATCAAATTAATCAAGAAAGTTTTCTTACACTCAGTGATCAATTGGCCAATTATTTAAATAGTCAAAATTTTATTTCGCCAGAAGCCATTAAACAAATTCAAACTTTACACAATCGACACCAGATTAAATTTGTATATTTTAATGAAGTGAGTCAAACTTGGTCAGCAAACAAGACCGGTTTTTCTGGCTATTACGAAATATATAATAATCTTTCTTTGTTGGATAATATTCCGATTGATACGATAACGGGAAATCCAACTGAAACAGACAGTTCCGATGAAGATAAAGATCGTTCAAGTGAAACGCATAATGCCAGCGGAGATTTATTGGATGAAACGCTAGATCAACCAGCGAACAATACAGAAGCACTTGACTATTTAAAGGATCAATTAACGAATAATAGTGGGAGTCCTTCAAAAGTCAAAACAAGCGATCTACCTAGTCCTAATGAGCTCAAAAACAGTAATGAATCGTCAAGTACTTCTGGCAATAGATCGCTAAGCTTACCCAATACGGGCGAAGTTCGCTTCTGGACGATTTTCGGGATAGTGCTATTAATGATCGGTCTACTAATGTTATTAGCCAATCAAATAACCAGAAGGAAAAGACGAGAAAAATTAGATGAGATTGAATTGGATTAGATATCCCGCTTAATTTCTGACCTTTTTTTCGACAAGTATGGATAATATGCGTTATAATAAGAAAAGAAACTACTGGAGGTTTAACGTAAAATGACAGAAATTGAAAAATATTTAGAAGAAGTAAAGATTTTTAAAGAAGTGACTCCCGAAGATGCAGATGAATTATTGACTGCGCAAAGTGGTAATATCGTATACATTGGACGTGAAACTTGTCCATTTTGCCGTCGCTTCGTTGGCAAATTAAGTGCAGTTGCTAAAGAAGAGAATTTAACTATCCACTATGTTCACTCTCAAAAAGCAGAGACATTCAAAGAAGTAGAAGCTATACGTAGTAAGTATGGCGTGCCGACAGTGCCAGGTTTTTTGTATTCTGATGAAGATGGCGTGCAAGTTAAATGCGATAGTTCAATGTCCCTAGATGACATTAAAACTTTTGTAAAGGCCTAATTCAAAAAATAAGATTATTCTATACTTGATAAGGGGAGGCATACAAATGAAAAATAAAATATATTTGAGTGCTTTATTTGCCGGTTTATTACTATCAGGCTGTGCAAGCAATGAAGCAAATATTGTTGAAACAACTGCAGACTCTTTTAATGAAACACCCATTGTAGTGGAATCTGTAAAAGAAATAGAAGATACAAGTGTTGAATCAGATGAAAGCAGTATGGAAAGTAGTGAAGCGATCATTTCAGAAGAAAGCCTCTCTGAAAGAGTAGAAGAAAGTTCGTCAGAAACTCCAGCATCAGTCGAAGAGTTAGAAGAAGTGGTTGAGCCTGAACCAATACTATTCACTGAGGCTGTTTATACAGGCTATCAATTAGAAAATGAACTAGTTGAGGAACCCGAAATAGGCGCTGGTATGCGAGCTGTCATTCAATTTTTAAAAGAGAATAATCATTATTTTGACTCAGCTGAATATATTTTTTCGATTCTGAGTACAGAAACTGAAGGTGTTTATGAAATCACAATCGTAGAGCAATATTCTGATGGCGAAATTGTTCGGGGAGTTTTTGAGTATAATACCATTAATAAATCATTAGAATTAATTCGTAAATAATCGTGGTAAACTGTTCAGGATATATTGTTACAACGGTTTCATTATTAAAAACTGTTGACAAACTATTTAATCTATCATACTATTAATCACAAGTTAATAATCAATCGATGATTAGGAGAGTAAGTTAACAATCATTTCAAGCGAGATAGAGTTGCTGTGAGTCTGTCAATGATTTTATACTGAAACGCACCTATGAGATAAAGAAGTGATCAGCTTATGAGCTAGTAGCTTTTTTCGCCGTTATAGCGTTATATAATAAGTGAGTTACAAGTTTAATTGTAACTAATTAGAGTGGTACCGCGGAATTTTCGTCTCTATTTCCTATATATAGGGAATAGAGTCTTTTTTTGTCATTATTTAGTAAGTTTTATACGAAAGGAAGTTTATTATGGAAATTATTCAAGAATATTTACCGTTGTTTATGAGAGGGGCACAATACACAATTCTCTTATCATTTACAGTTGTTATTTTATCATTACCCTTTGGAGCATTACTTGCTTTAGCAAGAATCTCTAATAACAAACTATTAAGTTCACTAGCTCGTATTTATACTGAAATTATTCGTGGAACGCCTTTATTAGTTCAAGTATATCTTGTATACTTCGGACTACCAATGCTTGGCATTTACTTAGAGGATTTCCCATCTGCCGTGTTAGCCGTTACCATCAACTCAGTCGCTTATATGAGTGAAATAATGCGTTCTGGGATTCAATCAATCGATTCTGGTCAAACTGAAGCGGCACGTGCACTTGGCTTACCGCAATGGGTAACCTTTAGAAAAGTAATCATGCCTCAAGCAGTTAAAAATATTCTCCCAGCAATTGGTAATGAGTTTGCTGTGCTAATCAAAGAAACATCAATTGTCTCTGTTTTAGGGATTAAAGATTTGATGTTCGCTTCAGATACTGTACGTGGTGCAACGTATACAACTTTTACACCACTTTTATTTACAGCACTGGTCTATTTCATTATGGTATTTACAATCTCAACTCTAATGAATTTACTGGAAAAGAGGCTAGCTAAATCTGACCATTAATTTATAATACACTTCATATATGCGTCTGAATAGATGACACTTGTAGGAAGTGTTTTTATATTATAAGGGAATATATAATTTTATTTAGAATTACCCAACAATTGAACTGCCCCCTGTGAACTGCCCCCTGCCAAGTAGATGGGGGGCAGTTCAATTATTTTCCCTCGGCTTATTGTTTTGCCAGGAGATGGCTACTTTTAAAGTCTTAGTAAAGAGCAATATTTTCAGAACAACTTACTTCGTATTCTGATATCTTTTGATGATATATTCGTTATACGCAAAGATAAAATAGGTAATCAGACTTGTATTATAAAGATGTCATCTTAACGAATTACCACACTGATTTCCTGGGTATTCCAACTATAAGACATGATATACGAAGCAATAAAGTGGTACAAAAACAACTAGTCTTTGGACAAAGTCTAAGATTTATATATAGATTTGACTTGCGTGTTGTTTAATTAACACATAGAATAGAAGGAACATTAGAATTTAGTGAGAAGGGTGAGTTATGACATTATTAGCAAATCGATTCAATCAAAACGTCCATAAAATTGGCACTTCAGCCATCCGTGACTTTGACCAAGCAGTTTCCAGTATTGAAGGTGTTATTAAATTAACATTGGGGGAACCTGACTTTAA
>Ga0194138_10001766_pt1 | contig 10331 bp, 8 predicted proteins | sample TARM_MetaG_T2_14_FD_134022 | JGI IMG/M metagenome (GOLD analysis project Ga0194138, IMG submission 134022) | Freshwater microbial communities from Pennsylvania, USA, analyzing microbe dynamics in response to fracking - TARM_MetaG_T2_14 (version 2) | ecosystem: Environmental > Aquatic >...
GGCATAAATGCCGAACTCCAACAAAACCCGCCAGATGAAAGAACCCTGTGAATTGATGAAATAAATCCGCCTTTGCCATTGACAGGGTAAAGTCCGAACCCTTTTTTCTCCCATTCTCTCAATTTCCGCTATGAAAGTCGTCTCTTCACTCAAATCTCTCAAAGACCGTCACCCCGACTGCCAAGTCGTCCGTCGCAAGGGTCGCGTCTATGTAATCTGCAAGACCAATCCCCGCTTCAAAGCGCGTCAGGGTTAGTCGGCACTCAACTTTATTAGAAGGCATATCACCGTGAAAGCTGATCTCCATCCCAAGCTCAATCCTGTCGCATTCGTCGACGTCTCCACCGGTCGCAAGTTCCTGACCCGTTCCACCATGCGCGGCAACAAGCAGGAAACCATCGACGGGGTCGAATACAATGTCGTGATCTGCGACATCACCGCCGACTCGCACCCCGCCTTCACCGGTGAGAAGCGTTTCGTCGACACCGCCGGCCGCGTCGAAAAGTTCCAAAACAAGTTCAGCCGACGCCGTTAGCCGAACACGCGCAAGCGAATTTCCCGCAATTTTCCAAAAGCCCCGTCTCGAAAGAGCGGGGCTTTTTTACATCACAACCGCAGCAACCCATAGAGCAGCCCCGCGAGCACCACGCTCGGCGGCAGCGCCCAAAGGTAGCCGCGCCCGAATCCGCGCTGCCGCTGTATCCAGAACAGCAGGGCGAAATACGCGACCAGCGTGGCGTAGGCGATCCGTTCGTCGAAGCCCTCGCAGCGCAGGATTATGCCGGGCACTCCCGCACTCCAGGCCACCAGCGCGTCCATGCCTTGGATCGTGACCCAGGCCGCATGGTTGACGAATGCGGCCAGACTCTCGCCGCCCAACGTGGCGACCGAGAGCGAGATCACCCCCGCGCTGATCGCCAAGGCGGCCAAATTGACCAGCGCCATGTTGAGCAAGACCGCCCCCGGCGAAAGGTAGCCGAAAAAGGCCGCGCTGAGCGGCGCACTGGCCAGCCATGCCGCGAAGCTGATGGCGAAGAGCAGGAGCAGCGCATCCTGCACCCAGGCGTAGAGGTGCTGCGAGGGTGTCCGGCTGGCCTTGGGCAGATAGCGGAAAGGCGCGAGCCGGGCGGAGGCGCTTTCGTAGAGCGGCAGCGCGAACAGCAAAATGCTCAGCACCACCGTGTAGGAGAGCTGGAAGCCGACGCTCCAGAGCTGGTCGGGTTGGAAGGTCAGCACAAAGACGGCCGAGGCCGCCAGCGCCGCCAGTGGGGAACGCTGCCGGGTGAAGGCGAAGCTCGCCCAGAAAAACAAAGCCATGAGGAAAGCCCTTACCGCCGAGGGCGAGGCGCCCGTGATCTCCACATAGAGATAGAGCAGCGGCAGGCCGATGAACGGACTCAACTTGCGCGGCACCCGCACGAGAATGAGGAACTGCGCGATCACCGTCGCGATCACCCCGATGTGCAACCCGCTGATCGCGAAAAAGTGCATCGTCCCCGTCATCCGGAAGCGGTCGGTTTGTTCGTCGCTCAGTTCCGCCTTCTGGCCGAGGAGCATGGCGACGTAGATGCTGTCCAGTGCGCTGTCCTCGGGCGCCCCCAGGCGCAGGTGGCTTTGGAACCGGTCGTTCATGGTCTGGCAGAACAGGTCGAAGCGCGAGGGCGGGCGCACTTCCGCCAGCCCGCTGCTCCGCTCGAAGCGGTAGTGGACGCCCGTGTCTTTGAGGTAGCCCTCGAAACTCTCGGGCGCGACGTCGTGCGGGATCGGCTCCAGCACCCCGGTGGCGCGGAGCACGCTGCCGCGCCGCACCGAGAAGGGCTCGCCCTCCGGCAGTTTCAGCCGGAAGTAGATCCGGTCGCCCCGCGCCAGCCGGCTCGTCGTGGTCGCTTCGACGATCCGGGCGAGCCCGGTCGCTTTGCCGTAGGGGTTGCGCGCCTGCATGACGCGCGCCACCTCGAACTGGAGTTCCGCCTCGCGGATCGGCAACTCGAGCTGCGCCGTCTCCGGCTTGGCCGGTAAGCGCAGGCTGCCGTAAGCCCAGAAGGCCAAGGTGCCCGCCAGCAAAAAACAGAACAGCCACAGCCCGCTCCCGCGCTTGGAGTGGCAGACGCTCGAGACGGCCGAGACCAACGCGAGACCGAGCGCCCATGCGACCGGCGCTTCCGCCTCCCGGGCGATGAGCAGCCCCGCCACCATCCCCGCGAGCAGATACAGCGCGGGCGCCCGGGTCGGCATGTTCTGACGGTTGAGCATCCGGGGCGATCCTCATTGGTTTGTTCGCACTTGCAAGGCTCCAACGCAGCACCGAAACTTTCCCCATGCCGACAGACGGAAATCAGGCCGACATTTTCACCGACGCGGGCGGAAGCGGTGCCGCGCCGGCGCACCGCTCTTTGCGGCCTTCGCGCCCGTTGGCCGTGCGCATGCGCCCCCGCAGTCTCGACGAAGTCATCGGCCAGGACCACATCGTGGGCGAGGGCTGCCTCCTGCCCCGGCTCATCGCGGCGGACAACTTCGGCAGCCTCATTTTCTACGGCCCGCCCGGCTGCGGGAAGACCTCGCTCGCCGAAGTCATCGCGGCGGAGACGGAGAGCAAATTCGTCCGCATCAACGCCGTGCTCTCCAACGTGGCCGAGATGCGCGACATCCTCCGCCTCGCCCGCTACGAGGCCGAGAAGCGCACCATCCTCTTCATCGACGAGATCCACCGCTTCAACAAGTCGCAGCAGGATCTCCTCCTGCCCGACGTCGAGGCCGGCAACATCCGCCTGATCGGCGCCACCACCCACAACCCCGGCTTCTACGTCAACCCGCCGCTGCTCAGCCGCAGCCACCTCTTCCGCCTCGAGCCGGTCGAGGCCGGGGCCGTCGCCACCGTGCTCGCCCGCGCCCTGTCCGACGCCGAGCGCGGTCTCGGCGGCCACCGCTGCACCGCCGACGGGTCGGTCTTCCGTGCCGTCGCCGACTTTTCCGGCGGCGACCTCCGCCGCGCCCTCAACGCGCTCGAGACGCTCGTCCTCAGCCAGCCGATCGGCGCGCATATCGACGCCGACGCCGTCGAAGTCTTCGCCCGCGAGCGCCGGATCCGCTACGACCGCGACGAGGACGAGCACTACGACCACGCCTCCGCCATGATCAAGAGCATCCGCGGCTCCGACCCCGACGCCGCGCTCTACTGGACCTTCAAAATGCTCGAAGGCGGCGAAGATCCGCGCTTCATCGCCCGCCGCCTCACCATCCTCGCCTCGGAGGACGTCGGGCTGGCCAACACCCACGCCCTGACCGTCGCCGTGGCGGCTTTCGAAGCCTGCGAAAAAGTCGGCCTGCCCGAATGCGAATACAACCTGGCGCACGCCGTCCTCTACCTCGCCACCTCGCCGAAGAGTAATTCTGTCACACGTGCCATGACCGCCGTGAAGGAAAGTCTCCGCGAAGAGCCCGTCCAGGCCGTCCCGCTCTGGCTCCGCGACGCCCATACGAAAACCAACAAAGCCCTCGGGCACGGGGCGGATTACCGCTACAGCCACGACTATCCGCAGGCTGTGTCGGGGCAGGACTACATGCTCGAGCCCCGTGAATTCTACCAGCCCGGCCAAGCTGGCGCGGAAGCCGCTACCGCCCGGCGCATGGCACGGCTAAAAAAACTTAAATCCGAGATCCGGGCCCGGGAGTCGGCGGGCGAAGGTTGATCTTTCCCGCCCGCCGCCGCATATTCCCCTTATGAAAATCCCAAACCTCCCAAACCTCCTGCTGGCCGTCCTCTGTCTGTCCCTCCCGGTCTCTGTCTTTGGTCAAGCGGCCGAACCGGAGGAAGCGGTCATTCCCGCGGAAGTTTCCGAGCCGCCCTATGAGGTCGGCGACCTTGTCACCGAGTCGGGGCACTACATCGAACGGGGCGAAGAGGAGCCTAAGATCAACCTCCGCATCGTCGGCAACAAGTTCCGGGTGTACTGGATCGACGCCAACGGCCTGATCGCCGAGCCGGAGTTCGCCAAGGCCAGCATCCGCTTGGCCGGTTCCGTGCGCGGACGCTCTTACCACTACCTGCGGACCTTGCCCGAAGGCTCCGGCCTCGGTTCGCTCGGACTCGTCGCGCCGCCGCACATCTACAACGTCACGCTCGTGCTTATCCCGGACGAAGAAGATAAAGAAGCGACCACCTACAGCTTCCGCTACACACCCGAACTCGACGCCGAGACCGATCCGACCGTCGAATCGACCGAATAAATTATGCAATTCAAACCACTTTTCAAAAGCTGGCTGCTCATCGCCCTCGGTGTGCTCATCGCCTCCAACGTGTTCGCCGGTATCCGCTATACGGATACGGGTGCGCTCGTCGTGGCCGTGCTCCTGCTCAGCCTCTGTAACGTCTTCCTCAAGCCCCTGCTCATGCTCTTCGCGCTGCCCTTCATCATCCTGACCTTCGGGCTCGGGATTTGGCTGATCAACGCGCTCCTCTTCCTGCTCGTCGGCAACTTGGTCGAGGGCTTCGCCGTCGACAGCTTCGGCTACGCCCTCGCCGGGGCGCTCGTCGTCAGCCTGACCGGTTTCGCCGCCAACCTGCTGTTCGGCACCACCCGCGTGCAAGTCCGCACCACCCGCGGCGGCTCCGGCGGCGGGGGAGGGCAGGGGACTTCGTCCCGTCCCAAGGATCGCAAGCCGATCAAGGATGACGACGATGTGATTGATATTTGACTCTGCACCCATCTTGCCGCTTTTAGTGTGCCCTTATGTCTTCCAGCACAAAATACGATCTCGTCGTCATCGGCGGTGGCCCCGCGGGCTACGCCGCAGCCATCCGCGCCGGCCAACTGGGCAAAAAAGTGGCCTGCGTGGAGCAGGAGCGCCCCGGCGGCACTTGTTTGAACTGGGGTTGCATCCCCTCCAAGGCGCTGCTCAAGAGCGCGGAGCTCTACGGCAAGCTCCAGCACAGCGAAGACCTCGGGATCACGGTCAAGGGGCTGGACTACGATTTTGCCAAGATCGTCGCTCGCTCGCGCAATGTGGCCGATACCATGGCCAAGGGCATCGGTTTCCTCTTCAAGAAAAACAAGGTCGATCACATCGTCGGCACCGGCACGGTCAACGTGCCCGGCATGGTCGAGATCACCGCCGGCAAGGATAAGGGCAAGATCCTCGCCACCGAGAAGACCCTCATCGCCACCGGCTGCAAGCCCCGCCGCCTGCCCGACCTCGAAGTCGACGGCGAGCGCGTCATGACCTCCCGTCAGGCGCTGGAGATGAAGACGCAGCCCAAGTCCGTCGTCATCGTCGGCGCGGGCGCGATCGGCGCCGAGTTCGCCTACTTCCTCAACGCCTTCGGCACCAAGGTCACCCTCGTCGAAATGCTCGACCAGGTGCTCCCCGTCGAGGATCGCGAAACGGCCGCCGTCGTCGCCAAATCCTTCAAGGAGTCCGGCATCGACTGCCGCGTCTCCACCGCCGTCGAGAACATCAAGGTCAACAGGAAGAGCGTGAAGATGGATCTTAAAAAAGGCGACAAAACGGAAAGCATCACCGCCGACGCCATCCTCCTGGCCATCGGCGTGGTGGCCAACACCGAAGGGCTCTTCTCCCCCCGCGTGAAGCTCGACCTCGACCGCGGCTACGTGAAAGTGGACGACAATTACGAATCCTCGGCCAAGGGCATCTACGCCGCGGGCGACATCATCGGGCCGCCCTGGCTCGCCCACGTCGCCACTTTCGAGGCCGTCCAGGCGGTCAACGGCATGTTCGGCCACGGCAAGCCCGAGCGCGTCACCCGGTTCCCCGGCTGCACCTATTGCGTCCCGCAGGTCGCCTCCATCGGCAAGACCGAGAAGACGCTCAAGGAAGAGGGCATCGACTACAAGGTCGGCAAATTCCCCTTCCAGGCCTCCGGCAAAGCCGTCGCCTCCAACCAGCCCGAAGGCTTCGTCAAGATGCTCGTCGATCCCAAATACGGCGAGATCCTCGGCGCCCACATCGTCGGCGCCGACGCCACCGAAATGATCGCCGAATACGGCCTCGCCATGAAGCTCGAAGCCACCGCCGAAGACATCCACAACACCATCCACGCCCACCCCACGCTCAGCGAGGCCGTGATGGAAGCCGCCGCCACCGTCTTCGGCGAAGCGATCCATATTTAGCGGGATGCGGGATCCGGGATCCGCGATTCGGAAATCGCTTTAAATTTGCAACTTTTGGAACGGGTTAATACCGCCGCTGCGGCGCGATGCGCAAGGTCTCATACCGGCTCGGATCGACCTCCTGGATGAAGCGGCTCGGGTTCAGGCGCATGACTTGGTTGCCCTGCTGGTTGAGCATGGGGTAGCTGAGGTAGAGCTCTTCCATCGCCCTCGTTACGGCGACGTAGAAGAGGCGGCGCTCTTCTTCGAGGTTTTGCTCGTCGATCGCGCGTTTGAGCGGAAAGGTGCCGTCGGCCAGGCCGATGACGAAAACGACGGGGAACTCCAGGCCTTTGGCTTGGTGGATGGTGGTGAGCCGGAGGCAGTTTTTTTCCTCCTCCGGGCTGCGCTCGTTGCTCTCGGAGGCGAGGAGCACGAGCTGGGCGAGCAGCTCCTCCATCGTGTCGTAGCGCGAGGCGAAGCTGACGAGGCTCTGCAGGTCGTCGGCCCGGTCCGTCCAGTTCGGGTAGATCTCGCGGATGTAGCTGCCGTACCAGCCGTCGAGGGCGAGTTGGACGAGTTCGGCGGGCGACTTTTCGCTCAGCGCGGCGGAGAGTTCGCGGATCGTCTCGGCGAGTGAGGGCCACTCCTCCTTGGCGTCGGCGGGCACTTTTTTGAGGACTTCTTCGGAGGTCAGGACGTCGCAGAAGTTTTTCTCCAGCTTCTCTGCGCGCTCGAGGGTGAACTTATGGAGGCGCTCGGCGGTCTTGGGGCCGACTTTGGGCAGGAGGCAGGTGAAGCGCGCGAAGGCGGACAGGTCGGCCGGGTTGGAGGCGAAGCGGAGTTGGGCGGTGAAGTCTTTGATGTGCGCCTGCTCGAAGAAGCGCACGCCGCTGGTGATCTGGTAGTCGATGTTCAGGCGGGTCAGTTCCATCTGCAAGTCCATGGCCTGGTAGTGCGCGCGGTAGAGGATGGCGATCTCGGAGAGGTCGCGGCCTTCGTCGACGAGGCCTTCGATCCGTTCGATGATGAAGCGGGCCTGCCCTCGGGTGTCCATCACGGGCACGAAGTAGGGGCGCTCGCGGGAGGGCTTGATCGCGCGGAGTTCTTTGGAGTAGCCGAGTCCCGCGGGTTGCGCGCCGAGCACGGCGTTGGCGAAGGTGAGGATCTCGGGGGAGCTGCGGTAGTTCGTCTCGATCTTATGGATCTCCGCGCCGGGGTGGCGCTCGTCGAAGCGCATGATGTTGTCGAAGTCCGCCCCGCGCCAGGTGTAGATGCACTGCGCGTCGTCGCCCACCGCCATGACCCGGTGGTGCCCGGCGAGTTGGTCGACGATGTCCGACTGCAGGCTGTTGGTGTCCTGGAACTCGTCGACGAGGATGTGCTTGAAGCGGTCTTCGTACTGCTGGCGGATGTCCGGATGCTCGCGCAGGAGCCGGAGGAAGTATTCGAGCAGGTCGTCGTAGTCCACGACCTGTTGCTCCAGCTTCGCTTTCATATAGCCTTTGTGGAATTGGTCGATTTTGTCGGCCATGCCGTCGAGGAAGGGGTAGCGGTCGTCGGCCTCCTCGCGCGGGGGGCGGCAGGTGTTGCGCGCGTAGCTGATCAGGTTGGCGATGACCTTCGGCTTCGGGTTGTTTTTCGTCTTGATGAACTTCGGGTCGGTGGACTGGATGACGTTCTTGAGGATCGTCTCGGCCTCGCCCTCGTCGAGGATGGTGTAGTGCCGCTTGAGCCCGACGAGCTCGCCGTGCACGCGGAGGATGCGCTGGGCGATGCTGTGGAAGGTGCCGCCCCAGAGGTGGCGGCGCGAGACGCCGGTCAGATCTTCGACGCGCTCCAGCATTTCGCGGGAGGCCTTGTTGGTGAACGTGAGCAGAAGGATTTCGTAGGGCTGCACGCCCTCGTGCAGCAGGTAGGCCACCCGGTAGGTGAGGGTGCGCGTCTTCCCCGAACCCGCGCCGGCCAGGACGAGCGCGGGCCCCGGCGGCGCCGTGACGGCGGCGTACTGCTCGTCGTTGAGTTCGGCTTTGAAATCGATCGGTGGGAAGGGAGATTGCATGTGATACGGGATACAAGATGCGTGACGGGCGCAAATTCTTAATCCTACAAACGACTGGCGACGTTGGCATGCTGTAGCATATGCTGTCATATGACTTAATGAAACCATTGGGCTATCTTCAGTCGTCGAAATGGAGCTCTGGCTTGGGGTGCATCACGGTGATGGCGAAAAGGAACGCGTTCGGGTCGATTTTGTTTCTCGTTTCGTAGGGGCTTCACTTGTGAAGACCGTCGATCCACGGAGCCTTGCCACGGCGGTCGTCACAAGTGACGCCCCTACGAGAGACGAGAGCCGGTTTTGCGGGTTGCGGTTTTCCTCTGTGTGGTTTCTCTCCCTCCCATGCAAATTATCCCTTCCAGTATGTTGCCCGAGCGCGACGAGGCTGCGCTGCGCGAATTCTTGGAGGGCTGCCGCGAAACCGCGCGCGCCAAGGGGCATTTCCAGATCGCCAGCATCTCTCTGGCGGTCAAGCACATCGCGCCGCTGGCGGTGCTGCAGTCGATCTACGAACCCGAAGAGCTGCACTGCTACATCGAGCGGGCGTCGGACGACGAGGCGGTGGCCGCCGCCGAGGCCGTGGTTCAGGCGCGCTTCGACGGGGCGGATCGTTTCGCCGGGGTCAAGGCTTTCGCCGAAGAGATTCTCGACAACACCATCGCGGTCGGCGATCTGGAAGAAGCCTTCACCGGCCCGCACTTTTTCACGGCCTTCGCCTTCGACGACTCGGTGCCGGAGGGGGCGGCCTTTCCCGCCGCGACGGTCTTCCTGCCCCGCTGGCAGGTCTCGCGCTCGAAGGGCAAATACGGTGCCGTGGCCAATCTCAAGATCGAGGCGGAGACCGACATCGACAGTCTCGTCATGCGGGTCTGGGGGGCCTACCGCAAATTCGGTGCTTTCGACTATTTGCCGGATGTCGCACAGGGCGAGGCCTTGCCGCAGCCGAAGATCGAGGCGCGGCGTGAACTCGCCCCCGGGGCGTATGCGGACGCCGTCGCCCGCGCGCTGGAGGCGATCGGGCGGGGCGACTACGAGAAAATCGTGCTGGCGCGCGGCATCGAGCTGGAGGCGGACCGCCCCTGGCAGCCGCTCGACACGCTGAACCGCCTGCGCGAGCGTTTCTCCGGCTGCTTCACCTTCTCCTTCGGCGGCGGCGGGGCGCGCAGCTTCATCGGCGCCACGCCCGAGCGCCTGCTCCAGATCCGGGACGGGCGGTTGCTGACCGAAGCGATCGCCGGCTCGGCGCCGCGCGGGACGACCGCCGGGGAAGACGCCAAACATGCGCGCGCCCTGCTCGAAAGCGAAAAAGACCTGCACGAGCACATCTGCGTGCGCGACTCCATCCTCCGGTGCTTGGCGCGGGTCGGCGTCGAGGGCAGGGCGGAGGCTCATCCGCAGCTTCTGCTCCTCGCCAATGTCCAACACCTGCGCACCCGGATCGAGGCCGTGGTCGGCGAGTCGGTGCACCTGCTCGACATCCTGCCCGAGATGCATCCCACGCCTGCGGTCGGCGGTTCCCCCCGCGAGGACGCGGTGCCTTGCATCGCGGACTTGGAGCAAATCGAGCGCGGGCTCTACGCCGGCGTGGTCGGCTGGTTCAACCATCTCAACGAGGGCGAGATGATCGTCGGCATCCGCTCCGCCCTGATCCGGGGCGAGTCCGCGAGCCTCTACGCCGGGGCCGGCATCGTCGAAGGCTCGGATCCCGAAAAGGAAATGCGCGAGACGGAGCTCAAGCTGCGCGCGCTTCTGGACGTGCTGGCGGATGCCTAATCTGTAGCAGGGCGTCATTTACTGAGCCGTCTGGCCCCCTGAAGATCAAGGTGCGCCGCTGGCGGCTGAAAACGGTTTTGCAGAACATCGTCTACTGCGCCTCCATCCAAAGAACAAGGTGTTTTCCGGATCCTTTCTTGGATGAGTTTGTGAACAAAGGAAGTATAAATCATCGATCCTTGACTTAAACAAATTAGTCTGCTCCTTACCCCAACATTCATGTTACGCACCTGCCTGACAGCGGTTTCAATTTTTCTATTCGCCTGGAATGAGCCGGACCCGCAATGTTGGACAGGTTGCTTCACCCAACTAAGGTAAAGCAACCAATGAAAAAGAGACGTAAATTCACATCAGAGTTCAAAAGCAAAGTAGCGCTCGAAGCGCTGCGGGAA
>Ga0194138_10001768_pt1 | contig 10328 bp, 7 predicted proteins | sample TARM_MetaG_T2_14_FD_134022 | JGI IMG/M metagenome (GOLD analysis project Ga0194138, IMG submission 134022) | Freshwater microbial communities from Pennsylvania, USA, analyzing microbe dynamics in response to fracking - TARM_MetaG_T2_14 (version 2) | ecosystem: Environmental > Aquatic >...
CGATCGCGTTGGTGAGCTGGTGTCCGGGACCGTCAAGAAGGTTACGCGTGATAACGTGATTGTAGACTTGGGCAGTAACGCCGAAGCCTTGCTTCCCCGTGAGCAGCTGATTCCGCGTGAAACTTTCCGTATGGGCGATCGGGTACGTGCCTTGTTGCTGGAGATCCGCACTGACCATCGCGGCCCACAGCTGATTCTCAGCCGTACTGATGCGCAAATGCTCATTGAGCTGTTCCGTATCGAAGTGCCGGAAATTGCCGAAGATCTGATTGAAATTCGTGGCGCTGCCCGTGATCCGGGTTCCCGCGCGAAGATTTCGGTGAAGACCAATGACCGCCGTATTGATCCGGTTGGTGCTTGTGTCGGTATGCGTGGCTCCCGTGTCCAGGCCGTTTCCAACGAGCTGGGTGGCGAGCGTGTTGATATCGTGCTGTACGACGACAACCCGGCACAGCTGGTGATCAATGCCATGGCTCCGGCCGAAGTGGCATCCATCGTGATGGACGAAGATCGTCACACCATGGAAGTAGCGGTGGCAGAAGACAATCTGGCTCAGGCCATTGGTCGTAACGGCCAGAATGTCCGGTTGGCAACAGAGTTGACCGGCTGGGTTCTGAACGTCATGACCGAAGAAGAAGCCGGAGAGCGTCAGGAGCAGGAATATAACCGGCTTCTTGATCACTTCATTGAACATCTGGATGTCGATGAAGAGTTCGCCGGCGTGCTGATCGAGGAAGGTTTCACTTCTATTGAGGAAGTGGCGTATGTGCCAATGGAAGAAATGCTGGCCATTGACGGTTTCGATGAAGATGCCGTAACCGAGCTCAGGCGTCGCGCCAAAGACGTGCTGCTGAACCAGGCACTGGCCAGCGAAGAAGCTCTGGAGGGCGCCGAGCCCGCAGAAGATCTGCTGGGCATGGACGGCATGGATCGCGCTCTGGCATTCAAGCTTGCCGGTATGGGCGTGCGCACGATGGAAGATCTGGCCGAGCAGTCAGTTGATGATCTGCTCGATATCGAAGGTATGGATGAAGAGCGTGCCGGTCAGTTGATCATGACAGCACGCGCACCCTGGTTTGAAGACCAGGCCTGATTCGGGAGAGGAGGACCAGTATGGCTGAAGTAACGGTAAAACAACTGGCCGCAGATGTAGGCGCTCCCGTGGATCGTTTGCTGAAGCAGATCGTTGAAGCGGGCCTGAAAGCCCGCAGTGAAAACGACGCTGTCACCAGCGATGAGAAGCAGCAGTTGCTGGCCTATCTGAGAAAAACGCATGGTGAGGCCGACGCTGAACCACGCAAGATTACGCTCAAGCGCAAAACGACAACCACGCTGAAGGCTGGTAAAGCCAAGACGGTGAATGTTGAAGTTCGCAAACGCCGCACCTATGTTAAACGTGCGGAACTGCAGCCTGAGGCCCAGCAGGAAGCGCCGAAGCCGGAAGAAACAACAGAGCAGCAGACGGCTCCGCAGCAACCGGCGGCGGAAGAAGCCCCGAAAGTCGCGGCGGAACAGGAGCAGAAATCCGCTGAGGCGCCGGCAACGGCAGAGCCAGAAAAGGTGGAAGCCGAGCCGACACCGGAAAAGGTCAGCGAACCTGTGCCACAGCCGGAGGACATGCCTATGCCTCCGCCTGAAGATGATGGACGGGACCGCAAGCCGAAGAAGAAAAAAGAGAAAGAGAAGGCTCGTTCACGAAGCGATGACCTGGAAGAAGGCAAGCCCAAGAAGAAACAGGCTGGCCATCGTGGCCCACGTAATCGTCCGGATGAGCCGGTCGTGCTGTCTGAGGACGAAGAAGAAACCGTCCCGCGCAAACAGCTTCGGGCCAGAAAGAAACCGAAACAGAAGCGACACGCCTTCGAGAGACCAACCAAACCTATGGTTAGAGAAGTAGAAATTCCGGAAACCATCACCGTAGGTGATCTGGCCCAGCGCATGGCGGTCAAATCCGCCGATGTGATCAAGACACTGATGGGCATGGGTGTGATGGCGACCATCAACCAGGCCCTGGACCAGGAAACCGCAATTCTGGTCACCGAAGAACTGGGCCACAAGCCCAAGGCTGTCAGCGACGACGCCTTCGAAGAAGAGGTTCTGAGTGAGCTGACCGAACAGGCCGAAGGCAAGGAAAAAGCCAAGCGGGCACCGGTTGTCAGTGTGATGGGTCACGTTGACCACGGCAAAACCTCGCTGCTCGATTACATTCGTCGTACCAAGGTTGCCTCGGGCGAGTCTGGCGGCATTACCCAGCATATCGGTGCTTACCACGTAGAAACCGATCATGGCATGGTGTCCTTCCTGGATACACCTGGCCACGCAGCGTTTACCGCCATGCGTGCCCGTGGTGCCCAGTGTACCGACGTGGTTGTACTGGTTGTGGCTGCTGATGACGGCGTTATGCCGCAAACCAAGGAAGCGGTTGACCATGCGCGGTCCGCGGGTGTTCCCATCGTCGTGGCCATCAACAAGATGGATAAAGAGGGCGCCGATCCGGATCGTATCAAGAACGAACTGGCTGGCATGGAAGTCATCCCGGAAGACTGGGGCGGCGACGTTCAGTTTGTACCGGTCTCCGCGAAAACCGGCGACGGTATTGATGACCTGCTGGAAGCACTGTTGCTGCAGGCTGAAATTCTGGAACTGGAAGCCTCTCCGGACGCTGCCGCCAAGGGTGTGGTTGTTGAATCCAGCCTTGAGCGCGGCCGTGGTTCCGTGGCAACCGTGCTGGTTCAGAACGGTACCCTGCGTCAGGGAGATACCCTGGTGGCCGGTGCCTTCTACGGCAAGATCCGCGCGATGACCGACGAAGCCGGCAAGCAGGTAAAAGAAGCCGGTCCATCCATTCCGGTCGAGATCCTCGGCCTGAACGGTACCCCGGATGCCGGTGACGAGTTCTTCGCCGTTGCCAACGAGAAGAAAGCCAAAGAGCTGGCTGAATTCCGTCAGACCCGTGAGCGCGAGCAGCGCCTGCAGCGTCAACAGGCAGCCAAGCTTGAGAACATGTTCGAGAACATGGGCAAAGACGAGGTCAAGACCCTTAACGTGGTGCTCAAGACCGACGTTCGCGGCTCTCTGGAAGCCATCGTCAAATCCCTGCAGGATCTGGGTAACGACGAAGTACAGGTGAAGATCGTCTACTCCGGTGTTGGCGGTATTGCTGAAACTGACGTCAGCCTGGCCATGGCGACGAACGCCGTGATCTTCGGCTTCAACGTGCGTGCTGACAACGCCGCCAAGAAGCTGGTCGAGCAGGAAAATCTGGATCTGCGCTACTACAGCATCATCTACAACCTGATTGACGATGTTAAGTTTGCGCTGACCGGCATGCTGGCACCAGAATTCCGTGAAGACATTCTGGGCGTTGCCGAGGTGCGCGACGTATTCCGTTCGCCGAAATTCGGTCAGGTTGCTGGCTGTATGGTCGTCGAGGGTGTTGTTTACCGTAACAAGCCGATCCGCGTCCTGCGTGACAACGTGGTTATCTTTGAAGGTGAGCTGGAATCCCTGCGTCGCTTCAAGGATGACGTACCGGAAGTTCGCAATGGCATGGAATGTGGTATCGGCGTTAAGGGCTACGATGTGAAAGTGGGCGACCAGATCGAAGTATTCGATCGCGTCCGGGTTGAACGTCAGCTCGAATCCACGGGGGCCTGATGGCACGGGAATACAGTCGCGTAGATCGCATTGGCGATCAGATGCAGCGTGAGCTGGCCCAACTGATCCAGCGTGAGGTGAAAGACCCTCGCGTTGGTCTGGTCACGGTCAATGCCGTCAAGGTGAGCCGTGATCTGGGCTATGCCGACATTTATGTGTCTTTGATGTCGACCGAAGAGCTGACCGAAGAATCTCCGGAGGTGCAAGACTGTCTGGCGGTTCTGAACAAGGTTTCGGGCTTTCTGCGGGGCCAGATCGGCCGCGCCATGAAGCTGCGGGTTGTGCCCCAGTTGCGCTTCCACTTCGATACTCTGCTTGGTCAGAGCCGGAAGATGGATCGTCTGATCCGTGAAGCTGTTGGTGATGAGCCAGCGGTTCCTCGTGATGACAACGACGATCCGGTTTCTGATAATCCGGAGCGTGATGCTTGAGTCGTAGACGCAAAGGCCGCAGTGTTAATGGCATTCTGGTCATCGACAAGCCGATGGGTGTTACTTCCAACGGCATTCTGCAACAGGTGAAACGTTTGTATGGTGCCGCGAAAGCGGGCCATACCGGCGCCCTTGATCCCCTCGCCACCGGCGTTCTGCCGTTGTGTTTTGGTGAAGCCACCAAGTTCTCCCAGATGATGCTGGACAGCGACAAGGCCTATGTCACCACCGCCAGGCTCGGTATCCGTACCGAGACCGGGGACAGTGAAGGGGCGGTGGTTGAGGAAAACCCGGTTCCGGTGTTTACCGAAGCCGAGGTGGAAGCCGTGCTGGAACAGTTCCGTGGGCCGATCGAACAGGTCCCTTCCATGTATTCAGCCCTCAAACACAAGGGCAGACCGTTGTACGAATACGCCCGGGAAGGTATCGAAATTGAACGGCCGGCACGGCCTGTCACAATCCACGAGCTGAAGCTGCTGGCGGTGCGCGAAAACGAACTTGATCTGGCGGTGAGCTGTACCAAGGGTACGTACGTCCGGTCGCTGGTTGAAGACATCGGCAACGCTCTGGGTTGCAGTGCTCACGTGAGTGCTCTGCGCCGCACCATGGCGTCGGGCTATACTCTCGAAAGCGCTCATAAGGTCGAAGACCTGGAAGCCATACGTGAACGGGGTGAAAGCCTGGATGGCCTGTTATTGCCACCAGAAAGCGCCCTGACCATGTTTCCGGAGTTGCAGTTGTCCGGCAGTTCGTTGGTGTCGATATTGAACGGACAACCGGTTAGAATGATGGATCAGTCCTTTGAAGGTCTGGTGCGCCTGTACGGCAACCATTCCTTTGTCGGACTGGCAGAAGCAATGCCGGAAGACGATGGCATCCAATTGGTGCCCCGTCGGCTGGTAAAGAGCAGCTAGCCGGTCAATAAAGACCGCTGCTGGTTAGCCGGGCTGTAGAGATGCGCGGTTCGGCCGGATTCTTAAGCATCGCAAACAATGAGGTGTAACATGGCACTTTCTGCCGACGAGAAAGCACAGATCGTTAAAGACTTTCAGCAAGCTGAAGGCGACACAGGTTCCCCTGAAGTTCAGGTGGCCCTGCTGAGCGCCAACATCGACGGGCTGCAAAGTCACTTCAAGGCCAACAAGCAGGATCACCATTCCCGCCGTGGCCTGATCCGGATGGTAAACCAGCGTCGTAAGCTGCTGGACTACCTGAAGCGTAAAAATGCTGACCGTTACCTTGAGCTGATCAAGCGTCTGGGTCTGCGTCGTTAATCCGGATTGACGACCTGATGGCCGGCCCGGGTTTCCCGGGCCGGCTGTGCTTCTCTCCCGCTGTCTGTGCTTGCCCGTTCCGGGAAAGCCGGAGGGTGTTAGCCGCAATTGATGTGTCCGTGAAACCGAAGGGTGCTCCCTGTCACAATTGAAAGCCGATATTGATAGCAGGTTGTTGAAAAGCCCGGGTGCTGCAGTGGCAACTGCACGCCTTGCCGGGGTTTTGCAACAGCCTGTTAGCTTTCAGACGGGTTGCCTTTGGTTCACATAACCGATGAATATTCAGGAGTGTATTGTGGATCTGCAACCACGTAAGAAACATTTTGAAATGGGTGGTGAGACCTTCACCATCGAGACTGGCCGTGTAGCCCGTCAGGCTACCGGTTCTGTTCTGGTGACCACTGGCGATACCTCGGTACTGGGTACCGTTGTTGGCGCCAAGGAAGCAAAACCTGGTCAGCCTTTTTTCCCGCTGACCGTTAACTACTTCGAGAAAACCTACGCAGCCGGCAAAATCCCGGGTGGTTTCTTCAAGCGTGAAGGTCGTCCCTCCGAGAAAGAGACGCTGACTTCCCGCCTGATCGATCGTCCGATTCGCCCGCTGTTCCCGGCCGGTTACATGAACGAAGTTCAGGTTATCCTGACCGTTATGTCCGCCAACAAGAATCACGATCCGGACATCGCTGCCATGCTGGCTGCTTCAGCCGCTCTGGCTATTTCCGGTATCCCGTTCGACGGTCCGATCGGTGCAGTCCGCGTTGGTTACACCAACGATAAGGGCTACTTCCTGAACCCGACCTTCGAAGAACTGGAAACGTCTGACCTGGACATGGTTGTTGCCGGTACCGAAGACGCCGTTCTGATGGTTGAGTCCGAAGCCAAAGGCCTGAACGAAGACCAGATGCTGGGCGCGGTGCTCTATGGCCACCAGGAAATGCAAGCCGCCGTTACCGCCATCAAGGAATTTGCCGCTGAAAACGGCAAGCCGCGTTGGGACTGGCAGCCTGCGCCGGAAAACACCGAACTGCTGAATACCATTCAGTCCGAGTTTGGTGGCGCTATTGCAGAAGCCTACGCGATTCGCGACAAAATGGAGCGTTATGCGCGCCTGAGCGAAATCAAGTCAGCCGCCGTTGAAAAACTGGCAGGTGAAGAAGAAGGCCAGCCGGCTGAAGACGAAGTGAAGAAGTACTTCGGCAAAGTCGAGAAGATCGTCGTTCGCCAGCAGGTGCTGGACGGCAAGCCCCGTATCGATGGCCGTGACAACAAGACGGTTCGTCCAATCGAAGTGGAAGTGGGCATCCTGCCTTCTGTTCACGGTTCCGCCCTGTTCACCCGTGGTGAAACCCAGGCCATCGTGACCACCACTCTGGGTACCACCCGTGACGTGCAGACTATCGACGCACTGGAAGGTGAGCGTAAGGATCCGTTCCTGTTCCACTACAACTTCCCTCCGTACTGTGTCGGTGAGGCTGGTCGTGTTGGTGCACCGGGTCGTCGTGAAGTCGGTCACGGTCGCCTGGCCAAGCGTGGCGTTCTGGCGGTTATGCCGACCATTGAAGAGTTCCCGTATGCCATTCGTGCGGTTTCCGAGATCACTGAATCCAACGGTTCCAGCTCCATGGCTTCTGTTTGTGGTTCAAGCCTGGCGCTGATGGATGCCGGTGTTCCGATCAAGGCACCGGTTGCCGGTATTGCCATGGGTCTGGTCAAGGAAGGTGACAAATTCGCCGTTCTGACCGACATTCTGGGTGACGAAGACCACCTGGGCGACATGGACTTCAAGGTTGCCGGTACCAAAGACGGCGTGACCGCTCTGCAGATGGATATCAAGATCAAGGGTATCACTGACGAGATCATGGAAATCGCTCTGGATCAGGCCTTCACCGCGCGTCAGCACATCCTGGGCGAGATGAACAAGGTAATCTCCGAGCCGCGTGCCGAGCTGTCTGACCGTGCACCGAGCATTACCACCATCAAGATCCATCCGGACAAGATCCGTGACGTTATCGGTAAGGGCGGCGCGACTATCCGGTCTATCTGTGACGAGACCGGTGCGTCTATCGATCTGGATGACGACGGCAACGTGAAGATTTACGCCGATAACCAGGAAGCGGCCCAGGCTGCGGTTAACCGTGTGAAGGAAATCACCGCTGAGATTGAAGTGGGTGCTATCTACAAGGGCCGCGTTGAGCGTATTGTGGACTTCGGTGCCTTCGTTAACCTCCTGCCTGGTAAGGACGGTCTGGTGCATATTTCCCAGATCGCCGATCACCGTGTAGAGAACGTCACTGACGAGATGAGCGAAGGTCAGGAAGTTCTGGTGAAGGTCCTGGATGTGGACAACCGTGGTCGCGTCAAGCTGTCCATGAAGGAAGTAAAGGAAGGCGAACAGCCGACTGATTTTTCTGACTGATACCGGTTAGAAAGCTTCCATAAAAAACCCGCCCTGCTTCTGGCATGGCGGGTTTTTCGTTTCTGGGTATGCCGCTTGTAAGCTTAACCCCCCAGATACGCCTCCCGAACCTCGGGGTTGTTCAGCAAGTTTTTGCCGGTATCGTGCAGGCGGATTCGGCCAGTCTCCAGTACGTAACCCCGGTCTGCCAGACTCAACGCCTGGTGGGCGTTCTGTTCTACCAGAAACACCGTGATTCCTTCCTCCCTTAGCTGACCGATGATCTCGAAGATCTGCTGAATGATGATCGGTGCCAGTCCCAGTGAAGGCTCGTCCAGAATGATCATTCTGGGCCTGCTCATCAGCGCCCGACCGATTGCCAGCATTTGTTGCTCGCCCCCGGACATGGTGCCGGCACGCTGGTCTTCACGCTCTTTCAGCCGGGGAAACAATTCATAAACATGCGCCAGGCTTTTTTGTATTTCCGACTTGCTGTTGAAAAAACCACCCATGTGCAGATTTTCCTCAACGGTCAGGCCCGGAAAAACGCGACGCCCTTCCGGCACAATGGAAATGCCTGACCGCATGATTCGGGCGGTCGGTTCACGAGTAATGTCCCGTCCCTCGAGAATCACTCGACCGGCGCTGGCCTGTGGGTTGCCGCAAACCGTCATCAGGAGGGTGGTTTTGCCGGCGCCGTTGGCACCGATCAGCGAGACGATTTCACCTTTGTTGATTTCAATGGAAACCCCGTGTAGTGCCTCGATCTTCCCGTAGTGGGTATGAATATCTTCAACTACCAGCATGTTTTCCCTCAGGCCTCGCCCAGGTAGGCTTTGATCACGTCGTCGTTCTGACGGATGTCGTCCGGAGTACCGGCAGCCAGGGGCCGACCCTGACTGATGACGTTGATTCTGTCGGAAATTCCCATGACCAGATTCATATCGTGTTCGATCAGCAGTACGGAAACGTTGTAGTCTTCTTTCAGGCTGACAATCAACTGGTCGAGTTCCTTGGTTTCCGCCGGGTTCAGGCCGGCGGCTGGCTCGTCCAACATCAGAAGTTTGGGTTCGGTGACCATACAGCGGGCGATTTCCAGGCGGCGCTGCTGGCCATAGGCCAGGTTGCCCGCTTCGCGGTTAGCGAGTGCCAGCAGACCGACACGGTCCAGCCAGTAAGCGGCCCGATCCAGCGATTTTTGCTCACGTTTACGGTAATCCGGGGTTTTCAGCAAACCGGAAAGCAGGTTGGTGTTCAGATGCCGGTGTTGGGCTACCAGCAGGTTTTCCACTACGGTCATATTGCCGAACAGGCGGACGTGCTGGAAAGTGCGCACCATGCCCAGGCGGGATATCTTGTAGTCCGGCTTGGCCTGGATGGGTTGACCGTTGAACAGGATGTCGCCGCCGGTGGGTTTGTAAAAGCCACTGAGGCAGTTGAATACGGTGGTCTTGCCAGCGCCGTTGGGGCCGATGATGGACACGATTTCGTGTTCCCGGACATCCAGGCTGACCTGATCCACCGCCAGCAGGCCGCCGAAGCGCATGGACAGATTTTTTACTTCTAGCATACCTGTCACTCCTGCTGTTTGAGCTCGATATGAATACGGCGCATGGGCATCAGGCCCTGCGGTCGCCAGACCATCATCAGCACCATGGCGGCCCCGAAAATCAACATCCGGTACTCGGAGAACTCCCTGGCCAGTTCCGGCAGAATAGTCACGGCAACGGCTGCAAGAATGACGCCGATCTGGGAGCCCATGCCGCCCAGTACGACAATGGCCAGGACAATGGCGGACTCAAGGAACACAAACGACTCCGGGCTGATAAAGCCCTGTTTTGACGCAAACACAGTGCCGGCAAACCCGGCAAAGAACGCGCCAATGGTAAAGGCCGAGAGCTTGACGGCGGTTCGGCTGAGGCCAAGGGACCGGGCGGCGATTTCGTCTTCGCGCAGGGCCTCCCAGGCTCGACCCACGGGCATGCGCATCAAGCGGCGAATGATGAGAGCCGTGATCACCGCCAGCACCAGGGCAATCAGGTACAGGAAGATCACCTTGTGCTCGCCGGCGTAGGCAATGCCGAAGGTTTCATGGAAAGAGACGTTGCCTTCTTCCTTGATTCGTCGACCGAACTCCATGCCGAACAGGGTTGGCTCGGGAATCCCGCCAATCCCATTCGGTCCTCCGGTGAGGCTGGTCCAGTTGTTCAGAAGAATGCGGATAATTTCACCAAAGCCGAGGGTGACGATGGCCAGGTAGTCCCCCCGAAGCCGGAGCACGGGAAATCCGAGCACCAGGCCGAACAGGGCTGCGAGCAGAGCGCCAACAGGCAGTGCCAGCCAGAACGAAACGCCCAGGTAATCGGACAACAGGGCAAAGGTGTAGGCTCCCACTGCGTAGAAGGCCACGTAACCCAGGTCCAACAGTCCGGCCAGACCCACGACCACGTTCAGGCCCAGAGCGAGCATGATGTAGATCAGCACCAGGGTGCCCAGGTCGACGGAACCGCGGGAAACGAAAAAAGGCCAGAACACTGCCAACACGACGATGATAGTAATGATCCGGGATTC
>Ga0194138_10001769_pt1 | contig 10320 bp, 9 predicted proteins | sample TARM_MetaG_T2_14_FD_134022 | JGI IMG/M metagenome (GOLD analysis project Ga0194138, IMG submission 134022) | Freshwater microbial communities from Pennsylvania, USA, analyzing microbe dynamics in response to fracking - TARM_MetaG_T2_14 (version 2) | ecosystem: Environmental > Aquatic >...
ATCTCTATGGAGGAACAGTTTATGAGAAAAAGTAAGTATCAAATATTAGTCTACATTGCTATGCTTGCTGCTCAAGCTGTAGTTATTAGCATTCTAGAGCAAATGATACCTTCTCCATTTGCTTTTGCTCCAGGAGCAAAATTGGGACTAGCGAATTTAATCACAGTGATAGCTATTTTCACCTTACCTAAAAAATACAGTTTTCAAGTGGTTGCGGTTAGAATTGTTGTGACTATGTTAGTAGGTGGTACGCTTTCTACTTTCATGTATAGTTTAATTGGTGGTTTTCTGAGCTACTTTGCAATGCTACTAGTAAAATTATTAGGTCCTAACCGTGTTAGTATAATTGGAATTTCTACTATGGGTGGCGTCATGCATAACTTCGGCCAATTAGCTGTTGCTGCTCTCTTTGCTAGATCATGGTCTGTTTTCAATTACATGCCAGTTCTTGCTGTTAGTGGAATTCTAGCGGGGTTTGCAGTTGGCTTTGTTGGCAACTACTTATTAAGCAAAATTAGTCGCTTACGAATTTATCATGAAGAATTAATTTCAAACACAAATCAAATCAGTTGGTTAGAATAAAAAAAAAGCTTGCAATCACCTAGATGACTGCAAGCTTTTTTATATATGTTCATTTCTGAGAGACCAAAAAAATCTCTCAATGACTCATTAATTAAGGAAACCTTGTGTATCTACCAACTCTAAAATTCTAGCAACACTACCATCACCATATGTTCGTTCTACAGACACAATGCCGTAATTAGGTGCAATATAATAATTCAAATGAATGGGTTGACCATTAACCTGTTCTGATTCAGAAACAATTATTACATTTTCATATGGAGTATTTCCTAATACATAATAATCAATCACATCCACTACAGTTCTTACTTTTTCATTTTGATAGCCGGAATAAAATGAAGATCCCACACTTAAATCACTCGATAAAATTAATGATTCATTCCCATCATTCGCAAGTTCCGAGTATCTTAAATCTTGAACGTCATTATAGTTATCAAAAAAAGCTAATTCGTATAATCCAGAACCTCTAATTTGATAAACATATGCTACTGCTTTGGTTTCTGTAAAGGCTGCTACTTGAAAGATTCCGTTAGCATCTGGAGTATATTCCATGATAATATCTTGAGATGAGAATTCACTCCCATCACCTAAATATTGATAATTTAAAAATTGTGAATATGGAACGACTTCACTAAAGGATACATTTTTATTAACCACCTGTTCCGTTTCAGTCGAGTTAGATTCATTCGCAAAAATTACTTCTGGTTGCCAGCTTGTAACTAACACACATGATAGTAGCATTAGTCCAACTTTTGATAATTTAATTAACTTATTAGAAGTTAGTATTTCAGTCAAAAATTGTTCCCTCCCTTTCTAAGTAATATGTATAATTCTATACGATTACCTTCTGCTCAAACATATTATAGCATATTCTTTTCCCTACTTGAGTGAGTTTTAGTGGAAATATTTTTGAAATTATACGCACTATTTTCGAAGTTTAGGAATAAAATATGATTTTTTTATGAAGATTTCATATTGTCTTATTAACTTGAACGGTTCTTTCATTTATGTTCACTCTCTAATATGTTATTCTATCATAGAAAAGAAAATTATACGCTAACTAATTTTGCGTTAAATAAAGGAGCTATGATTATGACAAATTGTATTTTCTGTAAAATTATTAAGAATGAAATCCCATGCGCTAAGGTATATGAAGATGAAAAAGTTTTAGCTTTTTTAGATATGTCTCAGGCAACTCCAGGTCACACTTTAGTCATTCCTAAAGAACATGTGCAAGATGTATTTGTTATGGATGAATCGACAGCAGCAGATTTGTTTGCTCGAGTACCCAAAATTGCACGTGCAATGGAAAAGGCCTTTCCTGAAATAAAAGGAATGAATATTGTGAATAACAATCGTGAATTTGCTTATCAATCAGTATTTCATTCACATATTCACTTGGTTCCTCGCTTTGAAGAAGATAATTTTGCAATAAACTTTGAGAATAATCAAACATCATACTCTAAACAAGAGTATGATGACAGAGCGAACAAAATTTCTCAAAATATCTAAAGGTTGTTTCGAGTATAGAAAGGAAGATATTTATGTCAAGCTTTAAAAGTGGTTTACTCTGGGGAGCGTTTTTCGGAGGTTTAGCTGGTTTAATGAATGCCCCTCGTCCAGGAAAAGAAACACGTGAGATGCTTAAAGATTATATCACTCAAACAACTGATGACGTTAATGACCTCAGATTTAAAGTAGATAATCTTAAAGTGGCCATCCAACGATTACAACAAGAGAGCATCAAAAGTTCTAAGATTATTAATGAAGAAATCCAAACAACGCTTCAACATTTTAATGAACAAACACAACCAAGAATTCGAAGAGTAATGGATAAATCGGATTTATTAGTTAAAAACTTAGAGAAAAATTCACAAATTTGATTTTTATGTGCTTAATTGAATTTTTAAGCTTCAATTAAGGTTCATTATGTTATAGTATTGACAAGTAATAAAACTACTTCACTTCATATGAAGTGTTAAACAAATTTTTAGGAGATGGAACATCTATATGAAAAAAGCATTATTAAGAGTTGCGACAAGCGCAGCTGCATTAACAATTTTATTTGCTACACCTATCCAAACTGCTGTTTTTGCCCAAGAGGACATAATCGCAACAATTGGTGAAAAACAAATTACTAAAGAAGACTTTTATCAAGAAATGAAAGCTTATTACGGTAATTCTGCTTTACGTACGTTAATTTTAGAATCAGTCTTAGAGCAATCAGTAGAAGATTCTGCTGCTAATTTAGCTGCTGCTGAAGAAGAAGTTGCCCTACAAATAGAACAATCTGGTGGAGAGGAAGCCTTCACTCAACTACTTTCTTATCAATCTTTAGGATCAATTGAAGAATTTACACACCAAATTTATGTTAGTTTAATGTTAGAAGAAGTTGTTTCTCGCGAAGTTGATACAACTGATGAAGCAATTCAAGCATATTATGACAATGAATATTCGCCAACAATGGAAGCTCAACATATCTTAGTGGAAACCGAAGAGGAAGCCCTAGCAGCGATCGAAAGAATTAATGGTGGTGAAGAGTTTGATGCTGTTGCTCAAGAATTATCACTTGATTCTTCTGCATCTAACGGTGGTTTACTAAGTCCATTCACTACTGGTCAAATGGTTACTGAATTTGAAGATGCAGTTAAGGCACAGGCTAATGGTGAAGTTACACAAACACCAGTTCAATCTCAATATGGTTATCATGTAATTAAAACAATTAATAACGGTGAAAAAGCTCCTTTAGCGGACATTAAAGAAGAAGTGACAAACCTATACATTGAAAGCAAATTAGCTGACTCTAATTTCTCTTATACTATAATTGGAAAATTACTTGAGTCTGCTGACGTACAAATTAACGATGAAGACTTAAAATTAGCAATTCAAGATTTAATTGATTTAGCAAATCAACCTGTAGAAGAAGCTGCAACTGAGGATGCTGAAACAGAAGAAACGACGGAAGAATCTTCAGAGGAAGTAATAGAAGAAACGACTGAAGACGCAGAATAATAACTAAATTTAAGAGGAGTACTTTAATGGTACACCTCTTTTTTATTTTTTTAGAAAACTAATCTTTTACGAAATTTCTCTAATGCAAACTTATTATCCCATATACAATAAGGTAACCTCGAGCTAATCCAAGGTCTTTAAATGAAGTTTCATGGTTTTATTTAAATCATATCACTTTACTTTGTTGGGATTCTAACTGTAGCTCAACGACTTGTTTACCAAAGCCATATAAAAGGCAATCGGCACAGCTGCTATGACTATGAGCCAAGTGAAGTAGGCAGAGTCTAGACGATTGAGCTGGAAAAGGCGAACGCGCTTTTCGTCGTCGAAAGCGACCACCGCCTTGGAAATTATGCAACTGATCGAATCTCAATACTTGATAAGACGTTAACCTTTATCATCCAATATTCAATTAAAAACCATCTTTAAAGCAATAAAATTATAATGCTTTAAAGATGGTTTTATTTAAAATTCAAATTCGTTTTGTTGATTAATCATCTCCACTACTTGTGGATATAATTCTTGATACTTATCTTCATAAGACACAATTGCTTTTTCTTCCAATAGGTTTGCTAATAAATGTAAATGCACCATCCAGTTGGTTACTTCTTCTGCACTTTCTTCTTTAACATCGGCTAACCACTTGGTAAAAATTAAATCTGTTTGACCGATTTTTTCGGATGGGTTTAATTCAAGAGAAATAGTATTCATACCCCAAGTAAAAGATAAATAATTCGAAGGTTCTACATCAAGAACCATCATTTCCTCTAACTCACCATTATTATGCTTAACTAATAAGGAACCTCCTGGTTTTAATTGCTTAAATTCCAAACCAGGATACCATCGTTCTAACTGGCTATTATCCGTCAACATTTTCCAAAGTGAATTTGGACTAGCATTAAATGTACCAAAAAATTCAATCGTTAATCCTTGATTAACTGAAAGATCGTCTAAGCTTGACGAATGATTATGATGGTGCCCATGGCAACAACCACAATGTTCATGGTCATGATGATGATTTTGTTCTGACATGTCCTCACTCCAGTTCCTAATTAAAATCAGGTTTAAATATCTGTCTACGCTCTAAAGCATAGATTGGTTCACTGAAATTTCCTTTTTCAACTTTATCTAAAGCGGTCGTCATCATATTGATTGTTGCGTCCATATTATCAATTTGATGAATTACTTCAGCTTCTAAAACTTGAGGTAAAACCGGACTTCCATACTCCTGTTTACCATGATGAGCTAAAATGACATGTTTCAATAATACTACCGCTTCATTATCTGGATTAATGCCAATCTCTGTACATGCACGATCAATCATTTCACTCATAATCACGATATGCCCCATCAATTTACCTTTTAAAGTATATTCAGTCGAAATTGGTCCACTTAATTCAATCGTTTTGCCAATATCATGAAGAATAATTCCTCCTATTAATAAACTTGCGTTTAATTGTGGATAAATCTTCAGCATTGAGCGCGCAATTCTTAACATACTAATTGTGTGAAAACTTAAACCTCCTGCTAAAGCATGATGATGACGCTTAGCTGCTGGGTATGTATAAAAATCTTCATCAACTTGATGTAATATTTTGCGGACGATTCTTGCGATGTTTGGTTCTAGAATTAAAAATAACGCTTCTTTTAACTCAGCATCTATATCATCTTTTTTCAAAGAGATTCTCTCTACATATAAAGTCGGATCGTTTGGTTCTCCCTCTTCAGCCAAACGTAAAGCTTTGATTTTGACTTGTGGTGACCCCTGATAAGTATCTCTTTCACCTCTTAAGAAAGCGACATGTCCGGCTTGATAACGAGCAATCTCTTCATCAGTTGCAGACCAATACATTCCATCCATAGAGCCAGAACGATCTTGAAAACTGAATGCAATAAATGGTTTGCCATTTCTAGCAATTCTAACATCCGCTGACTTAATTAGAACAAACAAACTAAATTCTTCACCATTCTGTAAATCATATAATTGTGTCATCTCTCTCCTCCTTAATCTTCCATTTCTATTTGATGTGTTTCAGACTCTTCAATGTCTTTCTCATAAGAATTTTCTTTAATATCTAATGTTTGATCAATTTCATCTAAATCAATTCTCTGTTCTTCAGCAAAAGATTCTTTAGCTTGTAAGTCGAAGGTAAAGAACAACACTTGATGGTTTTCTGAGAACTTCTCTAGTACTTGGTACATACTGGTTTTGCGAATTTCATCGAAATTTACAAAGGCATCATCAATTAGAATTGGCATATTAATCATTTTTAAGGCATTCTCAACGAAAGCCAATCTTAACGCTACATAAAGTTGCTCCAATGTACCTTGAGATAATTCATGTGGTTCAAATAAGATATCACTAAATTGCTTCACTTTTAGACCAGTTTTATTTAACTTAATCTGAGTATAACGTCCATAAGTTAATGTTGAGAATATTTCATCGGCTTGTTGATTCATTTCAGGAACCGGATTATCCATACCATGTCTTAATGTCTGATAAATCAATTCCATCGCTACTCGTTTACGTCCCCACTCATAAATCGATTCGCGTAGTTCTTCTTTTTTACTCTCAATTAACTGAACTTGCTCCTGATAAGTTCCGTCATGTTCAAGTAAGTTGATCTCAACAAGCAAGTTTGCACGTTCATTATGATGTGGAGTCAATCTTTCTTTTGTTAACATGCGCTCTTGTTCTAAACTTTGAAACTCTTCCAGTAGTGCTTGTTTAGTTTTAACTTCAGCCAAGGCTTCTTCGAAACCTTGCATTTGATCTTTATATAATGTTCGTTTTTGTTGTAAATCTTCAATAAGTCGATTATTCGATACTTTATGACGAAAAACCAATTCATTTTCACTATCAGTTTCCTTAAATAACTTACTAATAATAGCCTCGCTCTCTTTGATTAAAAGTTTATTCTTCTCAATGAGTTCGCGTGATTGTTCGATTCGTTCTTGAATCGCCTTTCCACGTTCTTGTGAACGAGCAAGTGCTACTTCAACTTCTTCAACATGACGAATCAACGAACGTGTACTATCATCAACAAGCGGAAACCTTTCAAGTAATGGCTTAATTTCTGAACGCCATTTAGATATCTTTTCATTCAATGCTTCACGCTCTGCTTCAAAATGAGCTCGTTGGGTTTTTGCTTCGAAATATTGTTTGACTGGATTAGTTTTTAAAATAATTTCAGGATCAGCAGTCGGATAAAAACCAATTGCAACTAACCAACGCTTTTGTTGAGTTAGTACACTCTCAATTTCAGCTGCAATAGCCTCTAATGCTGATTCTCTTTCATTAATCTCAGTTCCTAACGCTTTGCTTTGCTCATGATATTGAACTTCTTTTTTACGTAGTTCTGTAATTTTCTCAATAATAGGGCTGTTCTTAAATGCAGCATGGTGTTTACGATGCTCTATAAATATATAAGTAATACTAAGAAAACCCAATACTGCAATTGCTAAGCCAAGCCATGTATAAATGGAAGGGCCGCCTTCACTTGAAAAGAAATTAATCATTACAACAACAATACCAACTAATAAGAATATAAACCCTAAGAAATAATGATTTAAGCTAGTTGATTGCATGAGTTGTGCTTCTTCATTTAAGCGCTGATTTTCTAGTTTCGCAACTTGCTGCCTCACGATTGCACTGAAGTTTTGTTGTTCTTTTCGCTGATCTATATAAACTTTTCTTTCTGCTTTCACAGCTTCTTGGTGTTTTTCTAAATCATCAAGTTGAGATTGGATTGCTAAGCCTTCTTCAACTTTTTCATTGTATTCTAAATCTTGCGATACTTTTTCTGGATAGAATTGACCGCGGCGTGCCAATTGCAACATCGTTTCATTTTGTTCTTGAATTCTTTCAACGGTCTGTTCAAATTTAGCTTGCGCTTCCTTAGTTTTCTGAGTTTCAACAATCCATTTTCTACGCTCATCCACATGATTATTTGCCCAATTCAATCGTGTTAAGCTTCCTAATTCACCTTGTAAATTGCGCAAACGTTCTTCATTTTGAATAATTGCAGTATTACTTTCTTCAATACGTTTTCGATTCACATCGAGAAGTTCAATCCCTTTTTCAGGAATTTCTGTATAAACAAGTTGTTCCAATTCTCTTTTGGCAGCACGATCTTTTAAATAAATATCATATCTTCCAACTAACTTATCTTTCTCTCTTATTTCAAGATCTAAACGATTAATCTCTTGATTAAGATTCTGAATGATTTTTTCTTGATGAGCTTGTTGCTCAATTAAAGAATCGTAGCGTGCCATATTCGTTTCCATTCGTTGAATGTTTTCCGCGAGTGATTCAAATTCAGAAAGCATCTGGTTTAATGGACGATTTTGAGCTTGTTTTCGATATAAGCCATCTGTTTCTTTTTCATATTCTTTAGCAATCGCTAAAAACTTATCGCTACCAAGTGTACCAATACTTAAGAAATAATCACTTATTTTATCTGCATCAATATTAGAAAGTTCTTGTAAATTTTGTAAATTGAATGCATAAAAATTATCAAAGAGAGTTTCGTCTAGACCACCTAATACTTTTTCTAATGTATTATCTGGTAAACGATCGCCTTCTTCTGTGGTAACAGTGAATAATTTATTCGTTCTTTCAATCCAAATATTTCCGAATGAAGTATCGGTTAGTAACAGTCGTCCTCCATAAACTTCTCCGTGTCTAGGTTCATAACGATTTTGCTGGTTAATACGTCGTCTTTTAGTTGGAAATCCAAACAGCATACTTCTAATAAACGATTGTAATGTCGATTTTCCAGCTTCATTTTGTCCATAAAATAATTGTAAGCCATCATTAATATCAAATTTTTGGTTAACCCATTTACCATATCCATAAATATCTAATGTTTTAATCTTCATGGGTATCCTCCTTGATATCAAAGCCTATTGTTTGAATCATTAATTGTTGAGCTGACTCAATAATTGAATGCTTAAGTTCTTTATCATCTTTTAATTCTGGTAACCAGTTCTGAATAATACTATGTTGAAAAAGATCTTTCATAATATCATCATAAGCATTCCCTTCAATTAGGCGCTGACTGACTGCATGAAAACTTTGGTTAAGATTTTCATCATATTGAAAGGCATCTAATGTCATATTCTGGGTTAAATAAAGTTTGGCCACCACTACAAAAGGCCCATCTACTTCAAGACCACTTGTTTCAAAAGCAAAAGAAAGTTCACCTTTCTCGATTTGCTCTTGTAGTTCTTGATTTAATCGTTGTCCGTTCGATAATGTAATTGTCAAAATTTGTGACTGAGTTGATGCTTCCGCCTCACTGCGATAGTTAGCAATTACTTGTTCAATTTGTTGAACGATATCATTGGCTTGCCAATCTTGATGACACTCAATTGTAGCACTTTGCCACAATATCGGCGCTAATGAAACAAATTTATTTTTGGCTGGTGAGTTCTGTTTTAGTTCAACAATGTAAGCCCCTTTATCACCTAACTCATTTCGATGTCTACCCTGAATAGTTCCTGAATATTGAATTAAAGGGCCAGCATTCAATACGCCCGCTTGATGAATATGACCTAAAGCCCAATAATCATATTGCTTACTTACTAATTCCTGTACTGTAAACGGTGCATAATTACCCGCATCATTGCCTTGTCCATCAGCTAAAGCACCATGCAATAATCCAATTGTGTAGTCGGTTTCTCCGGGATTTAGAGGAAACTCCTGTGTTTTTCTTTCCTTAATCCATTTTTGTCGATAACTAAAGCCATAAAAACGCACTGTCTCTTGGTTCTTTGATGTTAAATCAAATTGCTCTACATCTTCAGAAAGAAAGGCATACACATTATTGGGGTAAATCGGTGATTTCTTATCAGCTCTCAGATAATCATGATTACCATAATTTAACACTACAGGAATACCTGCTTTTTCCAAACGAGTCAATTGATTCATAAAGAAGTTTTGAGCATAAATTGTTTGCTTTTCGGCGTTATAAACATCGCCTACTATTAAAAAGAAATCAACTTCTTGGTTAATAGCGATTGATACACATCTCTCAAAAGCTTGATAAGGCGCCTGTATTAATTGCTTATGAATCACCTTGCTTTGTTTCATCATTCCTTTGAACGGACTATCTAAATGCAAGTCAGCAACATGCATAATTTTCATTAAAAGCACTACCCCTTCCCTTATTAATCATTACGATTTTCATACATAATTGAAAAAAATCAACTGAAAGTTGAATCGAATGCATTCGATTGACTCTCAGCTGATACAAAAAAATAACTACAAAATCCTATCATCAATTTTAAGATTGATACAGTTCGTTAAGTGGTTTTACGATAACTTTATTAATATCTTCAATCACTTGGCTTAATTGTTGTTCGCTACTCATTAATTTTGAAATAGCTTCATCCGTTGTTACTTTCATGAATAAATCTTGAAGTGCAGCGACTTCTTCTTCGCCTACCTCTTGATTTTGCATTTGTTTCATTTGTAACTCTTGTGATGTGTCTCTAAATTGATTAAACAATTCTTTGGATGCTTCGTTTGATTGTACTGCAGTATAAGCCTCTTGCAAGTCCTTAAATACTGGTAAATTACGAATATCGCGTTCTAATTGGTTTGCTGTGTCATAAATATTATTTGCTGTCATGTCATACTCCCTTTCTACTCACTATCTATCATAGCAAATATTACGATTACTTTCCATGAAACTAGACCTAATTTTAACAAATTATTTTTAA
>Ga0194138_10001771_pt1 | contig 10308 bp, 8 predicted proteins | sample TARM_MetaG_T2_14_FD_134022 | JGI IMG/M metagenome (GOLD analysis project Ga0194138, IMG submission 134022) | Freshwater microbial communities from Pennsylvania, USA, analyzing microbe dynamics in response to fracking - TARM_MetaG_T2_14 (version 2) | ecosystem: Environmental > Aquatic >...
GCGCTTCGTCAACTGTTCTGAACGGCATCAGGGTAGCGTGTGCTTTCTCCTTGTTTTGGTTGAACATTGCCGGATTTTCCCAGTCAGGTTTTCTTTCCTGTGCATTTCCTGCAAGTATTCCAAGTGAAAGAGCAAGAAACAGATAGGTGGCGAATTTTAATATTTTCATTAGTTTGAAATTTATTTCATAAAAATATGGATTGTTTCTGATTTTTTTCAAAAGTAAAATTTTTGAGGAATTGAATCTGGTTTTCAAATGAATTTTTGATGAAATTAATTGTATTTTGGGATTTTGAAGTTAAAAAACACTGAATTATGAAGGCAGCAGTTCTTGAATCTTACAATCGATTTGTATGGAAAGATGTTGAAACCCCGAAAGTAAAACCCGGAGAGGTGTTGGTGCGCCTAAAGTTTGCCAGTATTTGCGGAACCGACATGCATATTTTTCCCGGCGATTTCCATCCGCGAACTCCCGTTCCGTTTATTCCCGGCCACGAAATGGGCGGAATAATAGCCGAAGTAGGGGAAGGAGTTTCCGGGTTTGAAAAAGGGGAAAAAGTGGCCATTGACCCGATAATCTGGTGCGGAGAGTGTCCGGCCTGTAAACGTGGGCATTACCCGGCCTGTACCAGTTTGAAATTGTTAGGAGTGGATATGGATGGCGGTTTTGCCGAGTATATTTCCGTTCCGTCGCACATGCTGTTTAAAGCAGCACCACACTTGCCTGATGAGCATGTCGCGCTTGTTGAAATATACGGAATCGGGTTTCATGCCAATAACCGCGCAAAAACCAGGGAAGGAGATGTGCTGGCCATTTGGGGTGCGGGCAGGGTAGGACAGGTAATTTTGCAGGCTGCCCGCACCAAAACCGATGGAACTATTTTCATGATTGATCCACTTGAAAACCGCTTGGAAATTGCTGAAAAATACTATGAAAATGTTATCGGGATTAATCCTGAAAAAGAAAATCCGGTGGATGTCATTAAAAAACATACCGGTGGAAATGGAGTGGATATCGCATTTGAAGCAGTTGGTCATGCCGAAGAAATTGAAGGAATTCACCACCCGGTTCGCAGTGCAATACAAAGTTTGCGTGGTGGCGGAAAAGTTTGTGTGCTGGGATTGAGCGACGAACCGGCACCTGTGGTTTTCAAAGAGTTGATTTGGAAAGAAGGACAGATCATTACTTCGCGGGTCAGTCATGGTGAATTTAAAGAAGTGCTGGAACACCTGATCGCCAGAGATCTGAAACCCGATACCCTGATTTCGAAAGTAATGCCTGGTTCACAAATTCAGCAGGCATTTGAACTGCTTCAAAAAGAGAAGGAGAACTATTTGAAGGTGCTGTTGGATTTCCGGTAAAAAGCCGGCTTAAGCCGGCTGCCGATAGGTAGTGTGGAGGCAGTTGCTTCACCAGGCTGAAGCCTGGTGCTGGTTTTCGAACCGGCTCAAATGAGTAAAATATGCTCTGTGTAATAATGCGTTAGATATATTGGAAAACGAATAAAATGAGCTCCAGGCTGAAGCCTGGTGATTCAGAAGATATAATGAATGAAGAACCAGCCGGCTTCAAGCCGGCTTTAAACCTTTACTATGGATCCTTACATTCGAACTAAAGAGGGAATAAGAGAGGCACCCACCACTTTTTTTGGAAAGCTGAAATACCTCGGACCGGGATTTATTTTATCCGCGTCGGTCGTTGGCTCCGGCGAACTGATTTCCACAACAACGCTCGGTGCCAGAGCCGGTTTTGTTACACTTTGGGTAATTCTGGTGAGTTGCGCTGTAAAAGTGGCCATTCAGCTCGAGTTTGGCAAACAGGCCATTCGCACCGGCGAAACGGTAATGACATCGCTCAACCGGGTGGGAGGCCCCCGATTGGGAAAGAAAAATGCCAACTGGAGTTTGTGGACCTGGTTTTTTCTATGGCTGTTCAAGCCGCTTCAACTGGGTGGAATTATTGGCGGAGTAGCCATTATTCTCAACATGGCATTTCCTGTGATAAGTATAACCTGGTTTGCTGTAATTACCGGAATTGTTGTGGCCTCAATGGTGTTTAAAGGGTACTACTTTTTTATTGAGAAGTTTTCGGTAATAATGATGATGTTGTTTACCTTGTTTACAATTGTAGCTGTTTTTATGATTCAGAAAACAGGATTTGCTTTTACAACAGATGATGTAATCGAAGGAATTCGTTTTAAACTGCCACCTGAAGCAATAGGTTTTGCCATTGCAGCTTTTGGATTAACAGGGGTTGGCGGCGATGAAATTGTGGCCTACAACTACTGGTGCCTCGAAAAAGGATATGCCCGTTTTACAGGCCCAAACGAAAATACCGACAAATGGCGGCGGCGCGCCAAAGGCTGGATAAAAGTGATGAATCTGGATGCCATACTATCTATGGTAGTTTATACATTGGTGACCGCAGCCTTTTATTTGCTCGGGGCTTCAGTATTGTATAAAAGCGGCGACATTCCCCGCGGATTTGCAATGATTGAATCGCTGTCTCGTATGTACACCGGAGCTTACGGCGAGTGGGCTAAAAATTTCTTTCTTTTCGGCTCATTTATCGTGCTTTTTTCTACCATGTTTTCGGCGTTGGCTGCCCGCACCCGGATTTTTGCTGACTTGTTTGGGCAGTTGGGCTGGATTGATTTTTTTGATAGAAAACAGCGCAAAAATACGATTGCTGCCCTCGCATGGGTTTTTCCGCTTTTGTGGATTATTGCGCTGGTGTGGGTTAAACTTCCTGTTTTAATGGTTACCATCGGAGGGATTATCACTTTTTTCATGTTACTGATAATTGTATATGCAGGATTGCATTTCAGGTACCGGCAAAAACAATTTGGCCTTGAATCATCAAAATTTTACGATGTGGCTCTTTGGGTGAGTTGCATTGCAATATTTCTCGTGGGCTTGTATGGGGCTGTTTCCCTGATATAATTTTTAAAAAATGATTGTACAACAGCAAAATAATTTTTGGTGCCAGAAAATATATCTCTATTTTCGTGTTCGTACACGGAAATAATTTTTCACTTGATTTTAAATCTAAAAAAACAATATTATGCAATTGGGAAAATACAGTTTCGGGGTTGGCGACCGCTTTAACCACGAAGGCCAGGCACAGCTGAAGGCGCTGATAAAAGCCAATAAAAACGTGGTGGATGTAACACCCGTCTGGAATAAATCGAACCGTGAGCACAACATTGTTCATTCTGAACCGGAAGGTACACGCATTGAAGCAGATGATGCCGTAAAAACACTGGGATGGCAAAAACCCTATTTTGTGGATGCCGACCACATCAATCTATCAAATGTGGATCGGTTTATTCTTCACGCCAACTTTTTTACGCTCGATGTAGCTACCTACATTGGAAATGAACCGGAGCCTGCTGATGTGGCCGCATTTAAAAAATCGTGTAAAAATCTGGGAAACGAAGTTGTTGTTCCGGGGCTCGCTGATCCCATTGAAATTAATGAGGATTTGCTGGATTCGGTAGCTGCCAAATTTCTTACTGCCATTAAAGAAGCCGGGAAAATTTACCGCCACATCGAAGGAACCAAAGGAAAGGGGAATTTCATTACCGAAGTTTCCATGGATGAGGTGGAGTCGCCACAAACGCCGCTGGAACTGTTTTTTATCCTGAAAATGATTGCCGATGAAGGGACTCCGGCCCAAACCATTGCTCCCAAATTTACAGGACGGTTCAACAAAGGAGTTGACTATGTGGGGGATTTGGATCAATTTGCCAAAGAATTTGAAGAAGATGTTTTGGTAATCGATTATGCGGTGAAAGAATTCGGTCTTCCCAATGATTTGAAACTGAGCATTCATTCCGGTTCTGATAAATTTTCGATTTATCCTGTCATGGCAGAAATAATTAAAAAGCATGATAAAGGCCTGCATGTGAAAACTGCCGGAACAACCTGGCTCGAAGAAGTTATTGGACTGGCTATTTCGGGCGGGGATGGACTGGCAGCAGCCAAAAGCATTTATGAAAATGCCCGGATGCGCAAAGATGAATTATGCGGGCCTTATGCCGATGTGATTGATATTAAAGACAATGAATTGCCATCATCAACTGAGGTAAACGACTGGATCGGCGAAAAATTCGCCAATACGCTGCGTCACATTCCCGGCCATCCCGATTATAATCCCAATTTCAGACAACTGATTCATGTAGGTTATAAAGTGGCTGCTGAAATGGGAGATGATTTCAACGATCTTCTGAAGAAAAATGCCGAAATTATTGGTGAATGCGTTGAAGAAAATATTTATGAACGCCACCTGAAAAGATTATTCGACCTTTAAAAACAATATACGATGAAAAAATTTATGGATAAAAATTTTCTGCTGCAAACGGAAACGGCGCAGAAATTGTATCACAACCATGCGGCCCAAATGCCGATTTTCGATTATCACTGTCACATTTCACCCAAAGAAATTGAAGAGGATAAGCAATTTGAAAACCTGACACAAATCTGGCTGTACGGCGACCATTACAAGTGGCGGGCCATGCGGACCAACGGCGTGGACGAACATTTTTGTACCGGCGGTGCATCCGATTGGGAAAAGTTTGAAAAATGGGCCGAAACGGTTCCGCACACCCTTCGGAATCCATTGTATCACTGGACGCACCTTGAGCTGAAAAAGTTTTTTGGAATTGAAAAATTGTTAAGCCCGGAAACTGCAAAAGAAATTTGGGACGAGTGCAATGCCAAATTGCAAACACCCGAATATTCAGTGCGGAATATCATCCGGATGGCGAATGTGCATACCATTTGTACTACTGATGATCCGGTTGATTCGCTGGAATATCACCGGCAGATTAAAGCCAGTGGTTTCGAAGTAAATGTGCTTCCTGCCTGGCGACCCGATAAAGCGATGGCTGCTGAAAACCCCGATGCCTACAATAAATACATTAATAAGCTCGAAAAGGTTGCCGGGATAGAAATTAATACTTTTGAAGATTTGATGGATGCCCTGGACAGCCGTCATCAGTTTTTTCATGAAAACGGATGCCGTTTGTCTGATCATGGACTGGAAACTGCCCATGCTGAAGATTACACCGAGCGCGAAATTATTGATATTTTCAGCAAAGCGCGCTATGGTGCCGATTTAACAGAAACCGAAATTCTCAAGTTTAAATCGTGCATGTTGTATGAACTTGGAATTATGGATCATTCGCGCGGGTGGACACAGCAATTTCATATTGGTGCACTGCGTAACAACAACACACGGCTTTTCAATAAACTGGGCCCCGATACCGGATTCGATTCCATTGGTGATTTCGAAATTGCCCGGCCGCTTTCCAAATTACTCGACCGCCTGGATCAAAACGATCAGTTATCGAAAACCATTATTTATAACCTGAATCCACGCGACAATGAGCTAATTGCCACCATGATTGGAAACTTTCAGGACGGTTCGGTTCCCGGGAAAATGCAGTTTGGATCGGGCTGGTGGTTCCTCGACCAGAAAGACGGAATGGAAAAACAGATAAATGCACTTTCAAACCTTGGCTTGTTGAGTCGTTTTGTTGGGATGTTAACCGATTCGCGCAGTTTCCTTTCGTACACGCGCCACGAATATTTCCGGCGCACGTTGTGTAATTTAATCGGAACAGATGTGGAAAATGGAGAAATTCCCAACAACATGAACATGCTCGGACAAATGGTGGAAGATATCTGTTTTAACAATGCAAGCAACTATTTTAATTTTGAATAAAAAATGTTTTGAAAACACAGTCGGTTCTTTTATTCTTTTAAAAGAAATTGTATTTTGCAATCGATTGCAAAACAAATAAAACATGGATAAAAAAGTCATAACTTTCGGTGAAATTATGTTGCGGCTGGCAACTCCTGGCTATTTGCGCTTTTCGCAGGCTTCTGAATTTACGGCCACTTTTGGCGGTGGCGAGGCCAATGTTGCCGTATCACTTGCCAACTACGGAATTCCCGTTGATTTTGTAACCCGGCTTCCTGAAAATGATATTGGGAAAGCCTGCATGATGGATTTGCGAAAACATGGTGTGGAAACATCAAATATTGTTTGGGGCGGCGAGCGGCTTGGCATCTATTTCCTGGAAACCGGAGCAGTAAGTCGTGGCAGCAAAGTGGTTTATGACCGCGCCCACTCGGCAGTTTCGGAGATTGACCCCGGAATGATTGACTGGGACAAAGTTTTTGAAGGAGCCCACTGGTTTCACTGGACCGGGATTACTCCTGCCATTTCGCAGGGCGCAGCCGATGTTTGCCTGGAAGCCATCAAAAAAGCCAACGAAAAAGGGATTACCGTTTCGTGCGATTTGAATTACCGGGAAAAACTCTGGAAATACGGCAAATCAGCCGGCGATGTAATGCCAGAACTGGTTGCCGGAACAGACATTCTTCTGGGAAATGAAGAAGATGCCGAAAAAGTGCTGGGTATAAAACCCGAAGGAGTGGATGTTGCCGGCGGTCAGGTTTCGGGTGCAGCTTACGAATCGGTCTCCCGGCAAATAATGGAACGTTTTTCGCGCTGTAAAAAAGTAATAACCACTTTGCGCGGTTCGGTAAATGCCAATCACAACACCTGGTCGGGGGTACTTTGGGACGGAAATAAATTATTTGAAGCACCAACTTACGATATTACCCACATTGTGGACAGGGTAGGAGGCGGTGATTCGTTTATGGGCGGGTTGATTTATGGCTTGCTCACCTACAACGACGACCAGAAAGCCCTTGACTTTGCAGTGGCTGCATCGTGTTTGAAACACACCGTTTACGGCGATTTTAACCAGGTAACTGTGGAAGAAGTAGAAAAACTCATGAGTGGAGATGCGTCAGGGAGAGTAGCGAGATAAGGGCCTCCCCTGGCCCCTCCAAAGGAGGGGATTGTTTGAATTTTGAATTTTAATATTTTAGAAAACTGGTTGTCCCGCCAGTTCTCCTTAGGGGGAGATAGAGGGGGCTTAATTATGGCTCGATTTACAAGAATAGAAGTAGCACAAAAAATGAAGGAAACCGGAATGGTTCCGGTGTTTTACAATGCCGATCCTGAAGTGTGCAAAAAGGTAGTCAAAGCCTGTTACGATGGAGGAGTTCGTGTGTTTGAATTCACCAATCGCGGCGACTTTGCAACCCTGGTTTTTGCTGAACTAAACAAATGGGCTGCGAATGAATGTCCGGGAATGATAATGGGGGTAGGTTCTGTAATTGACGAAGGAACCGCTGCGATGTACATTGCCCTCGGCGCGAATTTCATTGTATCGCCACTCATCGATGAAGCAACCGCGCGGGTCTGCAACAAACGGAAAATTGCCTGGAGCCCCGGTTGCGCAACGGTTACTGAAATTGGAAGAGCACATGAACTGGGAGCTGAAATTGTAAAAGTATTTCCCGGTTCTCAGGTTGGTGGCCCCGGTTTTGTGAAGGCAGTAAAAGGCCCGATGCCGTGGACCAGCATTATGCCCACCGGCGGTGTTTCTCCAACCGAAGAAAACCTGAAAGCCTGGTTTGAAGCAGGTGTTTCCTGTGTGGGAATGGGGTCAAAATTATTCCCCAAAGAGGTATTGGCAGAAGAAAATTATACAGCCATTTCAAAAAAATGTGAAGAAGCACTTGAAATTATCAGAAGATACAAATAAACCAATTAGAATAATGAATTATAAAAAAATATTGAAACTAACAGGAGTGGTACTTTTGCTGATCTCCTTTTCCTGTAACGGGCCGTCAAAAATCAGGAAACTAAAACTGGCACACGGATTACCTACCGACCATCCCGTGCACGAAGCGATGATGTTTATGGCACAGCGGGCCAACGAACTTTCAAACGGAAAACTTAAAATTGATGTTTATCCTTCGGGACAACTCGGCTCGGAGCAGCAATGCGTTGAATTAGTCCAGATTGGGAGCCTGGCCATCACCAAGGTTTCAGCCGCTGTAATGGAAAGTTTTGCCGAAGAATACAAAGTGTTTGGGTTGCCTTATATTTTCAGATCGAAAGAACACCTGTTTAAAGTGATGGATGGCGAGATTGGCAAAGATTTGTTGCTGAGCACCGAGGATAAATGGATTCGTGGCCTGACTTATTACGATGCCGGGGCACGCAGTTTTTATACCATTTCGAAACCGATAACTCACCCCGATGATCTAAAGGGTATGAAGATCAGGGTGATGCGTAGTATTACCGCCATGGAAATGGTGAAAGCGCTCGGCGGTTCGGCTACCCCTATTTCGTGGGGCGAACTTTACACAGCCTTGCAAAGCGGTGTGGTTGACGGCGCGGAAAACAACCCGCCCAGCCTTTATACATCGCGGCACTACGAAGTTTGCAAATACTATTCGCTCGACGAGCATACCACCATTCCCGATGTACTTGTTATCAGCCAGTTTGTTTGGGATAAACTCACCGACCAGGAAAAAGAATGGATACAGCAGGCAGCCGATGAGTCGGCAGTCCTGGAACGTAAACTCTGGGCCGAGTCCGAAAAAATGTCGCTGGAAGAAGTGCAAAAGGCAGGTGTTAAAATCAATTATCCCGATAAAGAACCATTTATTGAAAAAGTACAGCCCCTGATCGAGAGCTACCGCAGCAATGAGTCCATTTATTCCTATATAAAACGAATTAAAGCCGTTGAATAAAATTTGGTGTTATGACATTACGAAACAGAATAGAAAAAATTTTGGGATGGATACTCGTATTTTTTATGAGTATCTTAGTGATTGACGTATTGTGGCAGGTAACCAGCCGGTATGTGATGAATTCGCCGAGTAATTTTACCGATGAACTTGCCGGTTACCTGCTGATTTGGGTGGGTGTTTTGGGCGCTGCCTATGTGGCAGGCAAACGCGAACATTTGGCCATCGACCTGCTCATTCAACGCAGCTCCCCTGCGCGAAAATTCAAACTGGAAATGGTTATCAGCATTTTGGTGATTTTATTTTCGATAGCCGTACTCGTTGTTGGTGGCACCTGGCTGTCGTACACCCGTTTTTACCTCGAAGTAAAATCATCGGCTTTGGGAATGCCGCTCGGATTTGTTTATCTCGTGCTGCCCATCAGCGGAGTTTTAATCGCCTATTTCGATATCGATAATATGAGACTTCTGATGAAAGAAAACCGGAAATTAAAAACAAGCTAACTATGGAATTTTTTGAAGTAATTGTATTGGTTGTCAGTTTTATAATCCTTTTGGTAATTGGAGTTCCAATTGGTTTCAGTATAGGTATTTCCGGTATTTTGACCATGCTGGTGAGCGTGGATGTCATTCCGGCACTAACCACCTTTGCACAACGCATGGGCACCGGTCTCGACAGTTTTGCCCTGCTGGCTATTCCCTTTTTTATTTTAGCAGGAAATATAATGAACAGCGGGGGGATTGCCATCCGGCTCATTGATTTTGCCCGGGTGCTCGTTGGAGGCATTCCCGGGGGAGTTGCCATGGTAAATGTTTTGGCGAATATGCTGTTTGGAGCTATTTCAGGTTCGGCTGCTGCTTCTGCTTCTGCTATCGGCAGTATTATGCAACCCGAAATGAAAAGAGAAGGCTACCCCGAAAATTTCAGCGCTGCTGTTAATATCACTTCAGCAACAACCGGGTTATCCATTCCGCCCAGTAATGTGTTAATTGTTTATTCACTTGCCAGTGGTGGTGTTTCAATTACCGCGCTGTTCCTTGCCGGTTATTTGCCCGGGTTTCTTACGGGTATCGGGATTATCATCACAGCCATCACCATGCTCATTTACAAACGGAAAGGATTAAAAGCTGCACTTAAAACGCTGGGTATTGTTTCGGCAATTGGTATTTTTCTGGTACTTGCTTATCAGGGGGTTTCATTTTCAAAGGCTAATTTTTCGCCCACAGCAAACCGCATATTTCTTTTTGTAATTTTAGCTGCATTGGCGGCCTGGGTGGTTGTGCGAACCATAAAACATAAAGAAAAAGCGCTCGACGGCACCCGGAAATTCCTCGATGCCATTCCCAGCCTGATGATGCTGGTTATTGTTATAGGAGGGATTGTAGCCGGATATTTTACTGCAACCGAAGCTTCGGCCATCGCTGTGCTTTACTCACTGATTCTTGCCGTAATTTACAAACAGGTTTCGTTTAAAAATTTACCCGACATAATTTTGCGATCGGTAAAAACTACAGGGGTTGTTATGCTGCTTGTTGCCTCGTCAATGGGGTTGTCGTGGATAATGGCCTACGAAAATATCCCGCAGAATGTAAGCGAAGGTTTACTGGCGCTCACGAGCAATCCGTTTATGATTTTGCTAATCATTAATATGCTCCTGTTGTTTGTTGGTGTTTTTATGGATATGAC
>Ga0194138_10001772_pt1 | contig 10307 bp, 14 predicted proteins | sample TARM_MetaG_T2_14_FD_134022 | JGI IMG/M metagenome (GOLD analysis project Ga0194138, IMG submission 134022) | Freshwater microbial communities from Pennsylvania, USA, analyzing microbe dynamics in response to fracking - TARM_MetaG_T2_14 (version 2) | ecosystem: Environmental > Aquatic >...
ACGGGGGAGAGGTAGCGGTATTCGGGTGGCTCGCCATTGGGGCCTTCTTCGATAGCAGCACGCGCCTTGGCCGTCCAAGTCACCGTGCCGTACAGGCCATCTTCCCGATACTCAAGCGAGCGCGGGTCGACCCAGCCAGACGCAGGCGCGGGCTGGCCGTTCTTCTCGGAGTAGAGGATTTGATGCTCATAGTCGATGGCGATATCGGTGCTGCGCGCAGCGTGTTCAGTCTTAAGATAAATACATGGAGCGCCGCAAGATAATCGCGGGTCTAAGTGGGTTTACCTGATCCTTGCCGAACCAGAAAATGAAAAGCTGGTTTCATTTTAGAAGGTAAATATCAAGCGGCGCTGAATGGACGAATAAATGACCTTCAGCGCACATCAGTACCTCAGCGACGATTAAGCGCGATATCAATGGCTCGCAAATGAGCCCGGCAGTCGGAAATAATAGCGGCCTCTCTATCCCTAGCCTTTATCGAGAAATGTACTGGCAAGCCAATGCCAAAAATGGCGTAACTGATGATTGCCCAAATGGGAGCACCTTTGGTATCAGCATCTAGCTGCCCAGACATTAGCTGGGTCAGTGAATACAGGGCGTAAACCAACGCACCTAGCATGGTGACAGCAGAGATTAAATTTGGAAGATTGAAGAGCATCCGGCGACGCGCAGCCCATAGCAGGGAGCGGTAGCGCTGCCGCTGACGATAGAGCTCCTCTGTAGGGAGTTGATCCCATGTGATAGGCCCATAGTTGTTGATATGCCCACCTGCAACTTGGCCTACCGTTCCTCTGAATATCTGATCCACAACCCCGTCCTCTTACTTGTCCTTGCCAAAGTCATTGTGGATGTCTCCGCCACCTACCTGGCCCACGTTGCCATGGAATGTCTGGCTAGTTTTCGTTCCGCTATCAGCATCTTCCTTAGCTCTTTTGTCCATTTCTTCCGCGAATTGCTCTGACTTTTTGACATCTATCAGATCGGGGTGGTTCTCAGCCATATAGCGAGCAGCTTCTGCTTGCCGTTTAAAGCTTAATGAATTCAAGAGCCTGATGGAGCCATCAATCGTCCTAGCTCGCGCGACTGGATCTGTAACCTGTATGACTTGGTTGTAGATAAGGATGGCTTGTTCAAGTAACAGGTCTCCTTTTAGCTGGCTCAATTGGCAGTTATCAGCTCGCAGCGCCCCCCAGACTTGATGGAATACCTCTTCAGAAATTTCCGGCACGGCTTTTTCTGGCTCTTTGCCCATAAGGAGGTAATCGAGAGAGTGGCCATGCTCCTCAGCAAAATCCTGAAGCTTTTCATAAGGTATAGAACCTCTAGACCTCCACTTTGATAGTGACTGCCTACTGACGTCTAACGTGCGAGCTAACTCAGCATCGCTACCCGCCCCTGTGAGATGCGCCAATCGTTCTAAGACTTTTTCAAGAGACATGCTCAAGTCACCGCTAAAAGTGGTTGACGAGTGTTTCCATTATGGATACCTTAGTAACCAATTCGGTAACACATTACCGGATGTATCTACTAAGCCGATACATGATGAGGGAAGTTCTTATGAACAGCAATCCGACTATGCCGAGCGTCGAACTCTACAACATGGTGCGAGCAGGTTTCGTCGTTCGTGGTACGACATTGAATAGCTGGTGCCGTAACCAGGGCATAAGTATGGGTAACGCGCGCGACTGCCTGCTTGGCTCATGGAATGGCCCAAAGGGGCGCGAGCTAAGGGCACGTATAGTCAAAGACTCTGGCATCTCTTCACCTTCCTCTGCTGTAGCGAAGCTGCAAACCGTTTAGCAAACATTAGACCGTCGCTAGCTGAGTAAACAGCAGCAACAGCGGTGTTTATTTGGACAAGCACTTTGGGAGGTATGGGCAATGACAAGACGAAATTGGAAACGGGTCAGCCCCTGCTCTTTGCGCCAAGCCATGGAGCTTTGCCTTGAGTTTGCTCGCGAAAAGAACAACCACTCAGTTGACCGGATCGCCGATCTGATGGGCCTTGCCAATAAGTGGGTGCTCTACAAGTGGCTCGAAAGTGGTCGTATGCCCGCGATCTTGATCCGCCCCTTCGAGGCTGCCTGCGGCATTGACCTGGTAACCCGCTATATCGGGCACTCGGCCAACAAGATGCTTATTGAGATCCCAACAGGTAAGCGGGTGACAGCCTCTGACTTGAACGAACTTCAAGCTTCCTTTGCTGGTGCCGTGAGCTTGCTAGTTGAGTTTTACGAGCGTCAGAAAGGCTCAGATGAAGCCTTGGCAGTACTGACCGGCTTGCTGGAAGACGTTGCCTGGCACCGCCTGAACGTCGAAAAGCACCGGCAACCAGGCCTGGAATTGGAGATGACGTCATGAGCTTCCAGATGTCGCAAACCGAGAGTGATTTATCCGATGTGGGCTATGAAGTAGGCGCGCTTGCGGAGACCAACCCTCATTGGTTGGCGGGCTTAGCAAGGCTGGTTGAGGCCACCGGAAAGCCAGTCAACGAACTGACCATTGGTGAACTTCGGTCGCTGATTCAGCAAAGAGCCGAAACCTACAACCGAATCTATGCCGACTTTGAAGTGCGAGGAGCCATGTCATGCCAAATGTAGCGCTATTTGCGACCAAGGGCATAGGCATCCAGGAGGAAGCGTCATGATGAGTGCAACCGAGTTGAAGCAACGGCGTGATGCCGTATTAGTGGCAATTGAGCAGCTCTCAACTGGCGATGCCCTTGCTGTGATGGGCGCCACACTACGTGAGCTGGCTAATCGCGAGTACTACGGACAGTCAGTGGCCGCGAACGATCCCGGTCTATCAAGCATTGAGTTGCTAATGGGTGGCGACAGCCGCTTAAAAGTCGAGCGTGATCCAGAAGTGCAAGCGTTCATTCATGGGCTAAGCGGTTCGCTTTCCTATCAGCAGATTGAGGATGCATGCCGCCGCCAGTTTGGAGCGCGGGCACCAGGTCGTAGCTCTATTCATCGTTACATTCAGCGCCTGAAATACCGCCAAGGGCTCAAGCGGAGTGATGTCGATGAGTGAGGCAAAGCTTAATCAATCTGTTAGCAAGGCACTTGCACTGTTTGATGTGCTGGTCGCCGATGGGTACCAGGGCAAACAGCTCATCGATATCGCCATTGCGGCGAAGGTTAACCCGACCACCGCTTGGCGGCTGATGAAAACGTTAGAGGCTCATGGCTGGGTAGTTGAAGTCCCAGCGTCGGGAGGAAAACCGTCTGTTTGGCGCGTGGCCACTCAACTTGCCAGCATCGCTCACGCTTATCAGCGGGACGCGCTTCACCGCCTACAGGCGATTCAGAAAGAATATCGAGACGTCACTGGAGAGGAACTGACTTATGGGTAATCACACATCACTGACAGCAACAGAGTTGGCGGTATGTCAGCAAATGGGAATTACTCCTGAAGCTTACCAGCAAGCCAACTCCGATGGAGGTGACTCCCAGGAGCTTGAAATGCTGATAGCAGCGGGACGGCAGGATGGACGGATACATGGCCCCCAGACTGAGGCTTGGTTGCGTCAACAGGGTGTGGCCGCTTGCCGTTCATACCTGGACAAGCAGCCTGGTACGAGTGCTCAAGCGCTTAAGAATGGCTTGACGGATACCGAGCTGGCGGTGTGTCGCCGCATGGGGCTGAGTCCAGAAGCTTACCGTAATGCCAACAACGGCCAGAACCGTTAAGGGAGTTCACGCATGGATGGTCGCAATCAAGCCATAGGCGCTGATGAACTTCAAAACCAGCTTGTCCAGGCTGATTTAGCCGAGCAACAGATGGAGAACCAGGCGTTAATTGAGGGCGCTGAGAAATCTGAGCTTGCGCAGTACAGCGAAGGTCGTGACTTGGTTAACCAGATGCTAGGCCAAGCTCAGCTAGCACGCTCACTCTCAAAATTCACCGACGTCGTGAGTTTGCAAACTCTTAAGAGAATCAAGGAAAACAAGCTTTATCAACACCTTAAGGGCGTTTCAATGCTTGATCCAAAGGGCAATAGAATACCGAATGTCGGGAATTGGGCTGGTTTCTGTCGCTTACTTGGCACCACCGCAAGCAAGGTGGATGAAGACCTACTCAATCTTCGGGTGTTGGGTGAAGAAGCCATGGATGGCCTTAAGTCAATTGGTGCTGGCTACCGCGAATTACGAAAGCTCCGTCAGCTTCCAGATGAAGAGCGCGAGCTGATTATTCAGGGGGAAGCGGTTCAGGTAGGTGATAAAGATGCTTTGGTTGAGCTGATTGAGGATATGGCTGCTCGCCACGCCAAAGAGAAGGAAGCTTTAAGTCAGCAAGCGGAGGAAAGTCGGCAAGAACTGGAAGCATCGCGCCGCGTTACTCAAGACAAATCCAACCGTATTGCCGAGTTGGAAGAACAGCTTCATCGTCGCCAGAACCTCACGCCTGATCAGCGTGTAGGCGAACTCTCTAAACGGCTGGAGGCAGAAGGCGTTAAGGCGCGAAGCCTCTTGCTACCACTACGCTCAGTGATGGTAGAGATACTGGACTGGGAAGACGCGCCTCGCGAACTGCACCATGCCTGCGCTCAGCAAGTGGCCCGGTTACGTATCGAGCTGGATCAAATGGAGCGTGAGCTTGGCCTAGAGCCTGTCGATCTGGACGTTGATGATAGCTGGATGCAGGAGATCAACCCGTCATGAATGCTTTCAACGCCGACGAACTCCGCCATTTTGACCACGTAGCTCAACAGCTAAGTGAGGCACCACGCGGGCAGAAAGGCCAGATCGTGGCGCGGGCTGCTCAGTTTCTGAGCTGCTCGAAGGATCGCGTTTACCGTGGCCTGAAGGCTGCTGGATGGGATGCACAGCGTCAGCGTCGCCGGGATCGCGGTGTTAGCCAGGTCAGCCGAGAGGAAGCCGCCATGGTGGCCAGTATCATGCGGCAAAGCACCCGTGATACCGGTAAGCGCCTGCTCTCCATTGAGGACGCGGTGGAGATTGCTTTAGCGAACCCTACTAGTGGCGTTACCACCCGCGCCTCAGCGGATACCTACGCCAGGGTGATGCGTGAACATGGCTTGCACCCTGACCAGGTGACACGGGCTACACCGTTTACCCAGATGCGCAGCCAGCACCCCAACCACGTGCATCAATTCGATGTCTCGGTGTGCGTGCTGTACTACCTCGACAAGGGCGGTCTAGCGGTCATGGATGAGAAGCGGTTCTACAAAAACAAGCCGCAGAATGTCGCAAAGGTCGTTAATCAGCGTGTTCTGCGTTACCTAATTACCGACCACTATACGGGTGCTTTCTACGTTGAATATTTCCAAGCTGCCGGGGAAGACCAGGAGACGCTGTTTGAGTTCTTAATGCGCGCATGGCCAGAGCGTGATCATCCCCATGATCCCTTCCACGGTGTGCCTCACATGATGGTTTGGGATGCTGGCAGCGCTAACCAGTCGCACCTTATTCGGAACCTATTGGATCAGCTTCAAGTGAAGCATTGGGCGCACACACCAGGTCAACCACGCAGCAAAGGCCAGGTAGAGCGCACACACGATCTGGTAGAGCGGGGGTTTGAGGGTCGCCTATCGCTCATGAAGGTGGAGAGTCTGGAAGCCCTCAATACGGCGGCGCATGCATGGATGCGGCACTTTAACGCCACCAAGCGACACACGCGCACCCGCAGTACCCGCTATGGCTTATGGCAAACCATTAAGTCTGATCAGTTACGGGTATGCCCACCGCGTGAACTGTGTGAACAGCTTCTTAGCACCAAGCCCATGCAACGTAAGGTGAAGGGCGACTTGACAATATCCTTTGCGATTAAAGGCTTTGAGCCCGCTACCTATTCGGTTGAAAGCCTGGAAGGCATTCGTGTGGGCGAAATGGTCACGGTCTCTGTTAATCCTTATCGAGCACCAAACGTCTTTGTATCACTGGAAGGAGAGCAGGCAAAAGTCGAGTGTGTACCCATGGAGCGTGATATAGCGGGCTTCTATCTCGATAGCCCTGTATTCGGCAACAACTATGCTGCCAAGCCGGATACTGATGTGGATACCAACCGCAAAGCCATGGATAAGGCTACCTATGGCGTTGAGACCCAGCAGGAAGTCGATAAGGCACGGAGCAAGCGCCAAACGCCTTTCAACGGATCGATTGACCCGATTAGCTACTTGGCTGCCGAGACGCTTCCATCCTACATGGCTCGCCGCGGCAAGCCATTGGAATTAGCGCAGCACGTAGCACCGTCTTTGGCACCGATGCCCCTGATCGAAGCATTGAAGCGCCTAAGAGAGCAGTTAGGGCGCACGCTTACGCCCGATGAAAGTGATCTTGTCAGAGCAAGTTACCCCGATGGTGTGCCTGAAGAGGCGCTGGATGCTCTTGCTCAACAGCTAAACGCACCCGTTAGAACACGGCCTGTTACTCGTGTCACTGGGTAAATGGAGGAAATGCTGATGCAAGCCATACACCACGATGTCGATGTGACACCAACGCCAGCAAAGGCAAGCCCTATCAAGGCCCGCCGCATGTTAGCCCGCCTAGGGGTCAGTCAAGCTTCATTGGCCGCTCATTTGCAGCTAGCCAACGGCAGGCAGCCATCACAGCCAACCATCGGCCACCTCTTGAGCCAAAACATTTGGCCTGCGAGAACGCCAAAAGCCTCGCTGCAACAGCAGATTAGCGAGTACATGCGCCAAATCGGCGTGAAAGAAGAGGAGATATTAGTGGCATTTGATGTAGATGACGAGAGCCCCAGCGTAGTGCGCCCCATCCGCCAAGATAATGCGCACCAACGCCGGGACTACGCTCCGATTGCCGTTTCAGAACTTAATCAACTACCGGAGAAAGCAATGCTAACACAGATGGCACGCCGCCATTTTGGCCTGTTCCGCGACCCCTTCATGGACGATGTACAGGGAGCTGAGGACGTTTTTCTATCCCCTGAACAGCGCTACATCCGCGAGCACATGTTCAGTACCGCCAAACATGGAGGCTTCTTAGCCGTCATTGGGGAGTCTGGCGCAGGTAAAAGCGTATTACGCCGTGACCTGATCGACCGCATCCAGCGAGAAGAGCACGCTATTACCCCCGTGATTCCTCGCACGATCGACAAGGGCCGCCTGACTGCCAGTGCCTTGTGTGATGCCATTATTGAGGATATCTCCCAAGAGAGCCCGAAGCGCTCACTGGAAGCGAAAGCCCGGCAAATTGAACGTTTGCTGACGGGGTCAAGCCGCAGTGGCACAAGCCATGTCTTGATCATTGAAGAGGCACACGACTTAACCATCTCAACGCTAAAGTATCTCAAGCGCTTCTGGGAGCTTGAGGACGGCTTTCGTCGCCTGATTGGCATCATCCTGGTGGGTCAGCCTGAACTGAAGGGTACGCTTGATGAGCGCCGTAACTGGCAGGCCCGCGAGGTCATTCGACGTATTGAAGTGGCAGAGCTGGCACCACTGGATGGTCACCTGGAAGCGTATGTGGCCATGAAGTTCAAGCGGCTCGGAAAAGCAGCGGAAGACGTGTTTGAAGAGGATGCCTACAACGCTATGCGGGAACGGCTAACCCTTCAGCACCGCAGCAGTAAAGCGCCGATCTCACTGCTTTATCCTCTGATCGTTAACAATTTTATTGTCCGGTGCATGAACCTCGCTGTAGAGCTGGGTCAGCGCAAAGTTAATGCCGATGTCGTTAAGGGAGCCTGAGTGATGCCAGCAACACCCGTCAGTAATGCCAAGACTACCGAGAAACTTGATCTTCCTCTGATTACGCTAGGTGGTCAGTTAAACACCTTGGACGCCCTGATCAACAGCATGATCCGGGCTGGCTATTTGGACATGACACCGCCCAGCAATGAAGATGCAGAACACGTGAATAACCTGTTGGCGCTGTGCAGGAAGGAAGTGCGGCAGGCTATTGAACTCTGCCAGCTTTGTGAAGAGCGCTACAACGCTCAACGCTGTGCTGAGCTGGTTGCTCGCTAAGTCGCCCTAAAAGCCCTTCTAAGGCGCGTGTGGCGTCAGGAAGGATAACCACGCAGCGGCGAGTCGATCTCGCCGCCAGCGCAAAACTAACGCGCGTCTAACGGTGGTTGGTATGGAACTTTACCCCGGTAAGAAACGATTGCTTCAGGTTGCACGACGCCAATTAGCGCTCAGCGACCAACAGTGGCGGGATTTGCTTGAGGCCGAGACCGGCTGCCGAAGCACACGTGACATAGACCTTGCAGGCTTTGAAGCCGTTATGGAGCGGTTGAAAGCATTAGGCTTCGAATCTACCCATGCACGTGGTGATTATGGGCGTAGAGCAGGTATGGCAACACCAAATCAGGTTCGGCTTATTCAGCAGCTTTGGCATGAATACGCCACCTATGATGACTCTCGGTCTCTGGATCACTGGCTTGAGCACAGCTTTGGCATCAGCAGCCTTCGTTTCGCCGATAGTGACACCACCAGCAAAGCCATTACGGCGCTCAAAGCGATGGTGGCGCGGAAAAAAACCGAAGGGCACTAAGGTCAGTGGCGTAACAACCAAAGACAAGAGAAAACGGGAAGTCATGTAGCAGATGGAACCCGCCCCCAGCCTAACGCCCGAAACGCTTCATGGTATGAACCACAACGGTTTGATGCACGGATTCACATGGGAAGTGTAGCCATGTCCAGAGCGAGCATCAAACAGGAAGAACATCAGGTTAAAACCACGACTTTGAGTGGTGATATTCAGAGTTAAGCACCGTATTTGCATCGCCAACATCTTTAGCGCGCTTTATAGCTAAGTGCAGCGCTTAGGTTGGTGTAATGCACTTGACGTAAACAAGCCGCTTTTTTGGGGCTGGATCTTATCCATTCCCCTATCAGGAGACTACCGTGTCTACTTCGACTAGCCAACCCAACAGCAAGTCCTCTAAACCCCTCTTGAGCCAAGCCATTGCGAGCTTGATGCCAAAGGTTACCCCACCACAGCACATTGTGCCCGTTTCCACTCTGGAAGCGCGCTTGTCTGAACGTAGTGATGTTCAAAACCAGCTAGTTGGGCTTCAAAATGAGCGCAGCCGGTTAAACGACAATCGCAATCGCCAGTATATCCAGCTTCAGCAAGCCCGAGACAAAGCGAGAGGGTTCAAGGCGGCTGTGGCCCGTGAAAACAGCTCCGACGGGCCTTCACATAACCAGCAAAACTTGAAAGCAGCAGAGCAAGAGATCAGCAGCTTACAGGAGACTATTGAAAAGACTGATCGCCGTCTGCACGAGTTGGATAGCCAAACAGCGACCCTCCAGCAGCGTATCAAAGCATTGAGCACAGGCACCAGCGAGCAGGACGTTAAAGCCCATTTACAAGCGCTTAATACGGCCCGTGACGAACTACAGCGGTTAGATGAATTGATCGCATCAAATCAGGCTATCTCTCACTTTGACGAGTCCCGTGATGAAACGCTGGAAGCGTTGCAAAGCGCCCGTGAGGATGCACTGGCAGAGATAGCAACGGGTGATGCTAAGCCCGAATCACTGAAGCAGATTGATGCCCAAATCGAAGATTTGCTAACGGATAGCGATGGCTCACACGTTAACGCCATCCATCAAGAGCGCAATAAACAACAAACCCTTGCGGGGCTAGAGCGCCGACGGTTAGCCATTCAAGCGCGATATGACCAACTAAAAGCCCAATCCACAGAAGTCATTGAGCAACTGGTAATTTCCCGCGTGGAGGCGCTTTCAGAGGAATATCTGAAACATGCTAAAGCGCTTCAGGAAAGTTATCGGCACATTCAGGGCATGGTGGAATTGCTAACGTCGGCAGTTCCAGATACGAAAGTACGTCTACTGCCCGTTCAGTGGGCTAGTGCGATGATCCCTGCTTTACCGCTCAAATCCTTCGAAGGCGTACCGCAGCATGATGTCAGCAATAACGCTCTGTTTTCTGGGCGCATAGCAAACTCACTCGCAGATCGCCAGGCAGCAGCAAATGAGCAGCTTGCACACTTAGAGGCACTCGGCATCAGCGAGTTAGTAACGCTGAAGTGAATTGCCATTAGGCACCCAGTTTTTTCTAGGTTAAGAGGCAATCTACCATGGCAGAAAGCAGTCAACGGCATTGGCCAAAAAGCATGATGGAAATGGCTGATGTGTTAGAGAATGCATTTGCTCAAAATGGCCATGCACCAGAAGAAGCGACCCATCTTGCAAGTACGGCAATCGAGGCGCTGGCCTTTCTGGCCGGTGGACGCATTTTCTATTTACCCAAGGGTAAGGCTCTGAAGGTAGCTTTGAAGCATCGTCAAATTTACCAAGAGTTCAACGGTACCAACGTCTCTGAGCTGGCGAAAAAGCACGACTTATC
>Ga0194138_10001775_pt1 | contig 10302 bp, 9 predicted proteins | sample TARM_MetaG_T2_14_FD_134022 | JGI IMG/M metagenome (GOLD analysis project Ga0194138, IMG submission 134022) | Freshwater microbial communities from Pennsylvania, USA, analyzing microbe dynamics in response to fracking - TARM_MetaG_T2_14 (version 2) | ecosystem: Environmental > Aquatic >...
CCTCCCGGTACCGCAAAAACGCCAGCGCCGGCCCCTCGCCCTCCGACACCCACACCGGCCAACGGGGATGCGCCACCAAGGCCCGCACATCCTCCACCATCACCCGTCGCGCCACGACCAGTTTCCGATGCAGTTCACTGTTTCGTTCCCCCCGCGACACCGCCATGCCGATCGCCTCCACACCGCGGAACAACAACAGCAATACCAATCCCGTCAGCACCAACACCACCAGAATTTCCAGCAGTGAAAATCCAGCCCGATCCCTTCGATCCCATGTCCTCACCACGGGCGCTTCTCCCGAGGCAGGACCCGGTGAAACACCTCCGGCGTCGTGTGGGAAACCGGCCGCACCTCCACCCATACGTCCAGCGACTCCGTCGCGTTCGTTTCCGTGAGGATGTGATAGTACAACCGATGGCGCGCCGAGGCGGACGGCCAGACGACCGGGTCCTCCTCCCCGATCCGCACCTTGTGCGCTCCATACGCCGTCGGCAACGTCCAGGCCCGCTCCACCTCCGCCTCCTCGTCCACCGAAAGCGACGCCGCCCATTCCGCCGACGCGAACACCGATTCCGCGAACACCGCCGCCCGGTCTCTATCGCGCATCGCCCGACTCAGTTCCCCCACCCGCGGCACCAAGGCCAACAAGGTCGTCAATCCAATCGCCAACACGCCCAACGTCAACAGCAATTCCACCAACGTGAACCCGTGACGCCGCTTCATGGCAACCCCCTCTCCCACGCCGCCACCCCCGTCAGTGGGCGAAACCGGATCCGAACCCTTCCCCCGTCCTTGCCCTTCTCTCCACCTTCCTCCCCCTCCGCGTCTCCCACGGCGCCCCCCTCTTGAAAAAACCGCCACTCCGTGCCCGCTCGAACCCACTCTCCCCGCCGCAACGACAGTGCCGACCCAATCATCCGCCGATCCGGCCCCACCCGGAACCGCCCCTCCGAATCGATCTCCACCAAGGCCAGTCCCTCTCCGGCCACGGCGTCCTCGACCGTTCCCTCCGTAAAACGACGAACCGGCGGATGGGCCAACAAATCAAACCCCGACGCGCCCTCCTCCAAAGGCCCGAACACGAGTTCCCGTGGCAAGCGCGCCCACGGACGAAGTCGTTCCGGCTTGGCCGGATCACGCATCAGAGTATACGCCCCCATCGCGTCCCGCTCCGGCCACACCGTTGGCCCCGCCACCACGAAATACACCGACTCGCCCCCCGTCCGGGCCACCCCCGCTCCATATTCCATCAGCATGACGATCCGGGCCGCCGCCCGCGCTCCCTCCTCGTCCGACCGGGAGGCCCGAAGTCCCCCCAACGTCAGTCCGGCCAAGACCAGAATAATACTGATGGTGACCAGCACTTCGATCAAGGTGAACCCTCCACGGCGCATGGGGATGACGAATGTCATGATAAATTCCGAGTCGACGCCGGTTCCATCCCGACGCCGTCTGGAACTATGCGACGCGACCCCCTCCGGTGCAAGCCGAATCCTCCGCTCCCCCTCCCGATTGCCCCTTGCCAAATGTCCGCACGGGGATACCCTGCCCCAAAACGCCCATGATCTACGCCGATTACAACGCCACCACCCCCTGTCTGCCCGACATCGCCGACCGCATGCGCGACCTGCTCTGCACGGAATACGCGAACCCGGGCAATCGCGCCTCTCCTTCCGGACGACGCGCCCGCGCCGCCATCGACACCGCCCGCCGACAACTCGCCGGGGCGGTCCACGCCCACCCCGACGAACTCATCTTCACCAGCGGCGCCACCGAAGCCTGCAACACCGTCATGCTCGGCGTCATGCAGCGCCTGCTCCGGGATCGCCCGGGGCTTCTCGCCTCCGCCACAGAACACCCCGCCGTTCTCATGCCCGGACGCTATTGCGGCGAGGCCGGAGCCGAATGGACCGAACTTCCCGTCGATTCCCGCGGCCGCCTCGATCTCGACGCCCTGGACAGAGCCCTGGCCCAACCCGTCGCCCTCGTCTGCGTCATGGCCGCCAACAACGAAACCGGCGTTCTCCAAGACCTTGACGCCATCGTGCGCCTCGCCCACGCCGCCGGAGCCCTCGTCTTCAGCGACATGACCCAGGCCCTCGGAAAAATTCCAGTCGACCTCCACACCCTCGGCGTCGACTTCGCCTGCTTCTCCGCCCACAAATGCTACGGCCCCAAAGGCGTCGGCGCCCTCTACAAACGACGCGGACTCTCCCTCCCCCCCCTCCTTCGGGGCGGCGGACAGGAAGAGGGCCTCCGCAGCGGCACCGAAAACGTGCCCGCCATCGCCGGCTTCGGTATGGCCGCCGAGCGTGCCGCCGACGAACAACCCGACCGCGCCGCCCACCTCGCCCACCTCAGCCGCCTGCTCGAATCCAAAGTCGAGAATCAACTTCCCGGTGTCGTTCTTCAGGGAGCCAAAGCCCCCCGTATGCCCGGAACCAGCATGTTCAGCCATCCCGGCCTTCGCGGCAAATGGCTCCCTCAGCTCGCCGACATCGAAGCCGGTTCCGGCAGCGCCTGCGCCTCCATGCACGGACGCCCCAGCCACGTCCTCCAAGCCATGGGAACCGACCCCGACACCGCCGCGCGCAGCGTCCGCGTCAGCCTCGGCCTTCCCACCACCGAAGCCGATGTCCACCACATCGCCGACCGCCTCGTCGCCGGAGCCCGAAAGCTCCTGGCATGACCCGGAACCTCCCCCTTGTGCCCGTGAAAACCTTCCGGCTTACGGCAGGCGACGCCGGATGCGACACATTCCCGCCGTGACCAACACCCCCGCCAACGTCAATGCCACCATCCCCGGTTCGGGGATCGATGTCACCTGAAGGTAGGGATGATTCCCCGTCGCGTCCGCCGACGCCACAGTAAAGCCCGCGTCCCGGAAATATCCGCTCGTATTCGGATTCAGACTGAAACAGGAATAGCCGTACCCCTGATCCAAATCATTTAGGACCATGGAGGTCACATCCAGAGACAACCAGCCATCGGCCTGGTCCTTGATTTCCACCACATCCTCCGTTCCCCCGATTTTCTGGGACGCCAGACCATTCGCCCCGGACGAATTGGCCGCGTGGCGGATGAAGCCCGCCGAGGGGCTGTCTGAACCGTAGTGACTGGAAAGCAGATAGAGATTCAAGGTGACCGACGACACGGAAGCCCCCGTTCCCACCGAGGCCAAAGAAAACTGCAAATATCCCGTGTTATACTGCAAAGTGTCACTCGTACCCCAATACGTGTAGTAAGCGGAAAGCGCGTCGGAGGTGGAATCGAAAAAGTCATAACTGCTCCCACTCTCATTGTGATAATACCCGTCGCCTTCCGACGTGGTGGGAAGGAACATATCCCCAAACGCGGGCATCAACCACAAACCCAGCCAAAGCGCGACCATTTGTTTCATAACGCAATCCTCGGGTAAAAATGATGAACCAATCGGACTGAAGATACCAAACCTTTGAATTTATGTAAACTATATTTTCTATAGTTTTAACAATTACTCGCGCGATCCCCCACATTCCGATCTCACCCCATCGCAACAGCCCGGATCCGATCCATCGTCTCCGCGACCGCGACGCTCTCCTCCACCGTCATCTCCGCACAGTCACCCTCCCCCTTTCGAATCGCCGCCTGCGCCGCCAGGATTTCAAACCGAAACCCCTCCTTGCCGGCAAACGTCTCCTCAAACACCTCCACCTCCGCACCGGTCCGATGCAGCTCCACCCGGTCGGTCCCCAGAAAATTCCGGGGGATCACAATCCGCCCTTCGGAACCACAGATTTCCACCCGATTGTCCGACGGCGTTCGGACCGCGCAACTCAACAATCCCGTCACGCCCCCCGCATACCGAAACACCATCGCCATCGCCTCATCCACCCCCGTCTCCCCCACATCCGCCAAAGCGCGAACCTCTTGCGGCTGCTCCCCGTTCATCACCATCGACGCCATGGCCACCGGATAGATCCCCGTATCCCACAACGCCCCACCCGCCAGCTCGGGATTGAACAGCCGGTGATTCGGATCGAAATCCTTTTGGATGCAAAAATCCGCCCGGAACATCCGCACCTCGCCGATCCTGCCCTCCCGCAACCATCGCTTCGTTTGCAGAATCGCCGGCAAAAATCGGGTCCACATCCCCTCCATCAGAAACAACCCCCGCTCCCGCGCGCGGGCCGCCATCGACTCCGCCTCCTTCCGCGACACGCTCAGAGGTTTCTCGCACACCACATGCTTGCCCGCCCGTAGCGCCTGAATCACATTGTCGTGATGGAAATTATGCGTGGTGGCCACATATACCGCGTCCACCTCGTCCATGGCCAACAGCGCCTCATACCCTTCGCAATGAACCCCAATCCCATATGTCTCCGCGAACGCCGCCGCCTTCCCCGGAGTGCGCGACGCGCAGGCCGCCACCTCCCCGTCCGGAACCGACCTCATACTGTCGCAAAACTTTCCCGCGATGCCCCCGCATCCCAGAATACCCCATTTCATCGTCGGCGAAGAAGAATCGTGTGTGTATGTCATGGCGGCACCCAAGCACACCACACCCGCCCTGCAAATCCTAAACCGAACACGCCGGGCGAAGCCCCCCGGTTCTCAGTACCAGCCCTTTCCGTCGTTCGGACGCCAGGAAATCACGCTCTCGTCCCGATTCAACGCGTCCACCCGCGCCATCTGGTCGTCGCTCAGATCGAAATCGAACACCTCCGCGTTCTGGCGAATCCGTTCCGGATGCACCGACTTCGGAATCACAATCCGGTCATGCTGCAAGTGCCAGCGCAGAATCACCTGGGCGGGCGTTTTCCCCGTCTCCTCCGCCAACCGCTTCAATTCCGGATTCGACAGACATTCCGCCCGCGCCAGCGGAGAGTAACTCTCCACCGCGATGCCCTTTTCCTCACAATACGCCTGGGTGTCGCCCTGACTCCGCAACGGATGCTGCTCGATCTGATTCACCGCCGGCACCTCGTCCGTATGCGTGAAAAAGAACTTCTCGAACCGCGCCAACGTAAAATTGCTCACCCCGATTGAGCGGCACTTCCCCTCCTCCCTCATCGCCAACAACGCCTCCCACGCCGCCATCATCGACCCGTCCTCCGGCCAGTGCAACAGATACAAATCCACGTAGTCCGTCTTCAATTTCGACAAACTCGTCTCCAACGCCGCGCGCGTGCTCTCCCTGCCGAAATCCGAAATCCAGCACTTCGTCGTCAGAAACAAGTCCTCCCGCGCCACCCCGCTCTCCTCCAGCGTACGCCCCAGGAACGCCTCGTTCTGATACACCGTCGCCGTGTCAAAATGCCGATACCCCACGTCCAACGCCGTCTTCACCGCCGTCGCGCACTCCTCCGGATCCGTGATCTGAAACACGCCGAATCCCAGTTGCGGGATCGCGTGCCCATCGTTCAATTCCACCTCGGTCGTCAAAGAAAGTTCATTCATACCGTCGTCTCCACTGTGAGTTGGTTCCAACCTGAATCCGGGAGAACATTTCACAGAAGGCGTGCAAAATCTTGGAGCGAAAGGAATTGTTGAAAACCGAGGCATACCCTTGCGGTCTGTCGAGTGTTTTCAAAAATTCCCTTGCAGCCCAAGAGATTGTGCGGATTCAAAGAAATGATCTCACGGATTCAGGTTCAATCAGGGTTACTCCTTCACACCCGCCCCCCGCAAGAAAATCATACGTCGAAAAGATTGCCTGGCGGGCCAAAGGTCCGCCCCGATTTTTCCCTTCCCCCCTTACTCTTCCCCCTCCGAAAACTGCGCGAACACCTCCTCCCCCGTCATCGTCGGCGTCTCGTTCGCCAACGCGTAGTACCCCGGTTTGAAATCGATAAAGATCTGACTTTTGATTTCAAACCCCGCGTCCTCCTCAAACAACCCCGCGGGCAGAATGTACTCGTCGTTCTCAATCAAATGATAAAACAAATGCGTGCCGCACGTCGGACAAAACCCGCGCTCCGCCCAATCCGAAGAACGATACGTCGAAGGCTTTGCCCCCTCGAACGACACCTCCGCCCCGCAATGCATCGCAAACATCGGCCCCCCGCCCCACCGGCGGCACATGCTGCAATGACACACATCGATTTGAGTATGATCCGGCGCCAACACCGTGATCGCGCCACAAAGACAAAAACCTTTCATACACGTTTCCTCCTTATCAGGGTCAACAAAACCTTTAAATGAACCCCACTCCACACAAAGGCAAAACTCAACAGAAAAATCGCCCCGCTCCGAACCCTCCCCGGCGACACAAAGGTCCCATTCAGATGAGACCTCCATGAATCCGGCTCCGGAGGAGCCAACGCGTTGAGCTCGGGGGCCATGCCCCCGAGAGACTTCCATAGAAAAAGGAGCGCCCCGGAGGCGGTGCGCGCGGGATGCGGGACGGCGGATCCATTTGGGCCATATCCCCTTCCGCGGAACACTCTCCCCTCGACAATCCGCCCGCCGCTCGGCAAAGTGGCCCCATGCCTGAAACGACCTGCCACCTCGACTACGGAGACACCCGCCTGCCCCTCGACCTGGAGGGCCTCAACGCCACCCTCCTGGAGCCCCGCTACCCCCCGCCCCTCGCCGACGAGGCGGCCGGATTCCGGGAGGCGGCCGCCGCGCCCCACGGCGGCACCCCGCTCAAGGACCGCATCGGCCCCGACGACACCGTGGCCATCGCCATCCCCGACATCACCCGCGCCCTCCCCAACGAACGCCTCCTCACCTGGCTCTTCGAAGAACTCGCACATGTGCCCCGGGAACAATTCACCATCGTCTCCGGCACCGGCACCCACCGCGCCAACACCCCCGACGAATGGGTCCGCATGGTCGGCCGGGAAATCTACGACACCGTCCGCTGCGTCGACCACGACAGCCAGGATCCCGACACCCTCACGCACGTCGGCGTCTCCGCCTACGGCTATCCCGTCTCCTACAATCGCGAGTACGCCGCCGCCGACCGCCGCATCCTCATGGGCTTCATCGAACCCCATTTCATGGCCGGATTCTCCGGCGGCTACAAAGCCGTGTTTCCCGGCGTCGCCGGGCTCGACGCCATCCTCCACTACCACAACGCCGAAAACATCGGCCACCCCCACAGCACCTGGGGCGTCCTTGAACACAACCCCACCCAGAACCACGTCCGCGCGGGCGGAAGCCTGCTTCCCGTCGATTACTGTATCAACATCACCCTCGACCGCGAACGCCGCATCACCGGCTTCTTCTGCGGCGACGTCGAAGAGGCCCACGCCGCCGGCTGCGCCTTCTGCAAAGACACCGCCATGATCCCCTGCGACGAGCCCTTCCCCATCGTCGTCACCTCCAACAGCGGCTACCCTCTCGACCAGAACCTCTATCAAAGCGTCAAAGGCATGTCCGCCGCCGCCCAGATCGTCCAACCCGGCGGCCTCATCCTCATCGCCGCCCGCTGCGACGACGGCTTCCCCGCCCACGGCAACTTCCGCAAACTGCTCGAACAGCACGACTCCCCCGACGCCATGCTCGACACCATTTGCGCCCCCGGCTTCCGCGAATCCGACCAATGGCAGGTCCAACTCCTCGCCCTCATTCTCAAAAAAGCCCGCGTCGGACTCCACAGCGATATGAACGACGCCGACACCCGCGGCGCCCACCTCGAGCCCGTCTCCGATCTCCGCGCCGCCATCGACCGCGAGCGCGAGCGCCTCGGCCAACCCGACGCCCCCGTCGCCGTCATGCCCGAAGGCCCCCTCACCATACCCTACCTCCGCGGCTGAGTTCCGAATGTCGGAAGACCCGATCCTCTCCCCTTCCGAACTTCGGAAACGCTGCCCCCAGGCCGTCGCCGTCGCCGAACGCCTGCGCGAAGCCGGCTACACCGCCCTTTTCGCCGGCGGCTGCGTGCGGGACCTTCTGCTCGACCGCCCCTTCAACGACGTGGATATCGCCTCCGACGCCCCGCCCGACGAGGTGGAGGCCCTCTTCGACCGCACCCACGCCATCGGCAAATCCTTCGGCGTCATTCAGGTCGTGATCGACCACGAACCCTTCGAGGTCGCCGCCTTCCGGCAAGACCGCGAATACCACGACGGCCGACGACCCGAAGGCTACGAACCCACCACCCCCGAAGAGGACGCCCTCCGCCGCGACTTCACCGTCAACGGCCTCTTCCTCGATCCCGCCACCGGACACGTCCTCGACTTCGTCGGCGGCCGCGCCGACCTCGCCCAACGCCGGATTCGCGCCATCGGCGACCCCGCCGAGCGCTTTCGGGAAGACCACCTGCGCCTGCTCCGCGCCGCCCGCTTCGCCGCCGTGCTCGACTTCGAGATCGAAACCGACACCCTCCTCGCCATCCGCGAACACGCCGACCTCCTTCCCAACGTCAGCGTCGAACGCGTCCGACAGGAATTCGTGCGACTCCTCACCGAATCCCCGCGTCCCGGCGACGCCGTCGCCCTGCTGGACGACTGCGGCCTCCTGCGCCACATCCTGCCCGAGTTTCTCGACCTCAAAGGCTGCGAACAGCCGCCGGAGTACCATCCCGAAGGCGACGTCTGGACCCACACCGTGATGATGCTCAACGAATTGAGCCGTCCCTCCCCCGCCCTCGCGCTCGCCGTCCTGCTGCACGACATCGGCAAACCCGCCACCCGCTCCGTCGACGAAGACGGACGCATCCGCTTCCGCGGTCACGCCCAAAAGGGCGCCGATATCGCCGCCGACTGGATGACCCGCATGAAATTCGGAAAAAAGCTGCGGGAATCGGTCGTCGGCATGGTCGACCGCCACATGAACTTCATGAACGTGCCCCACATGCGCCGCGCCACCCTCCGCAAACTCGTCGGCCATCCCGATTTCGACCGGGAACTCGAACTCCACCGCATCGACTGCCTCTGCAGCAACGGCATCACCACCAGCACCGAAATCCTCAAACAGGCCCGCAAAGAATTCGAAGCCGAGGCCGCCCTCCCCGATCCCTGGATCACCGGCAAAGACCTCATCAACCTCGGCCTGGAGCCCGGCCCCCACCTGGGCGAATGGAAAGACCGCGCCTACGAGCAACAGCTCGAAGGCGACCTCCCCGACCGCGCCGCCCTCCTCGACTGGGTCAAATCCCAAATCTCCTCCTGACCCCTCGTCACTCGGAATCGGACACCGGCCGGATCTCGACCCGCCGCAACGTCACCTCTCCCGACCCCCCGAAGTACACCCTCGGCTCCACCCGACGCGTCTCCTCCAGCCGGAACCTCAACGCCGTTTCCTCCAACCCCGCCGCCAGAACCCGTGAAACCAGCGACCGGTTCCCCTGCGCGGTCATCACCTCCAGTCGTACCGGCGCCTCGGGACGCACCCCGGACCACCGAAGCACAAAGCGACATTCGTACTCCCCAGGCGGCAGGTACGGATACCAGCCAAAAAACAGAAACCCCGCCTGATCCCTCCCCGACATCGCCACCCGGCTTTCACCCTCGTTCTCCCCCGTGCCGCGGGAATGATGGCTGTTCGAGGCCGCCCGGACCCGCCCCTCCCACTTCACGGTCACCGGATCCAAATCCACCCGCGGGTCCAAATGCAAAATCGACGGCTCCCGCTCCGGAAAAGCCGCGGCCAGGGCGTCGATCTCCTCTTCCTCGGCCTGCAACCGCACCACGTCCGATTCCAACCCCCTGGGATTGAGCGCGATGTTCAAAAACAGGCTCGGATGCGCCTCCAGCTCCTCCGGCAGGAACACCAACGCCGGATCCGGCAACGACGCCACCCGCTCCGCCAACCGCCAGGCCGGACGATACGCCTCCCGGATTTCCGTCGCCCGCCCCACCACAAAAGGCACCGAACACCACAGCATCGCTCCCGCCCCCACCGAAAACAACACGATCCGCTGCGGGTGCCGCCCCTCCATCCGCCGCCAGATCCGCGACAGGCCCAACCCGCCCAACACCACCACATAGGGAAGCAGTTCCCCCCACGGCAACGGCCCCACCGGCGAAGACCCCGACGCCCAGAACCCCACATGCCCGGCCAACACCGCGCACACCGCCCCCAGCAACATCCCGCTCCACCGACGGCTCCACCCGTGCGCCATCAATCCAAACCCCACCAGCAACGTCCCATACGGCAAGCCGAACAACCAGCGGTCCGCGCTTCGCACACTCTCCCACAATTGGGAGACCCCGCGCCGCAACGAATGCTCCACCCGCGCCACCTCGCCCCCCTGCGTCCGCCGCGGACCAAACCCCCAGGCCTCGCTTGGCTCATACTCCAGATACACCGATTTCAACGGATCCCCCGTCGACAAATCATTGTACCGCAACACCGCCCACACCCCGATCA
>Ga0194138_10001777_pt1 | contig 10298 bp, 10 predicted proteins | sample TARM_MetaG_T2_14_FD_134022 | JGI IMG/M metagenome (GOLD analysis project Ga0194138, IMG submission 134022) | Freshwater microbial communities from Pennsylvania, USA, analyzing microbe dynamics in response to fracking - TARM_MetaG_T2_14 (version 2) | ecosystem: Environmental > Aquatic >...
GCAGCCCCCTCAGCGTATGGAAGCCTCTCGAATGGATGTATGGCTGGATGACAGCCAAGTCCGTTTAACCAACAACGTGCGCGGCGTTCATCCGCCGGCCACCCGTTCCCCTTAGGAGTCGCGATGAATGCTCTAATCCGCACTGCACTTCTTGCCCTAGCCGTGCCGCTTGTCACAATTGCACTGCCTGTAGCGGCACAAAACCAAGCGCCTATTCATGTGGAGGCCGACCGGTTAGACCTTGACCAACGAGCAGGGACAGCCGTGTACACCGGTAACGTTGACATTCGCCAAGGCAATATGCAGCTACGCGGCGAGCGTGTCGAAATTCAGCGTAACGATGCTGGCGAGTTGTCTCGCGCCATCGCTACGGGCGAGCGTGCTTACTTGCGTAACCAAATTGAAGACCAAGAAACCCCTATAGAAGGCTGGGCGCGTCGGATTATTTATCACGTTTCCGAACGCCGGGTTGAGCTGATTGACCAAGCTGAGCTGACCCAGCAAGGAGATCACTTCCAAGGTGGACGTTTAGAGTACTTTATCGATCAAGAAGTAGTACAAGCACGCTCTGACGTTAGCGGCAGTGAAAATCAGCGTATTCGTATGACCCTTCAGCCCGAACAATAGGAAGTGGCCACGTGGCAGCATCAACATCCCCAGAACCCACACCAGTAAAAACGCTCTACGCTCATCATTTAGCGAAGAGCTATAAGCGCCGCCGTGTGGTTAAAGATATTAATCTGGAAATCACTCAAGGTAACGTGGTTGGGCTACTTGGCCCTAATGGTGCCGGTAAAACCACCTCGTTTTATATGATTGTGGGGTTGGTCAAATCGGATGCGGGCAAAGTAGGCATTGACGACCTTGACCTCACTCATGCTCCTATGCATGAACGCGCCATGGCAGGGATTGGTTATCTACCCCAGGAAGCTTCCATCTTCCGCAAGCTCTCCGTGGCCGACAACATTATGGCCATTTTAGAGACACGTAAAGAGCTTGATCGAAGCGCCCGGGAAGCACAACTTGAGTTACTACTTGAAGATTTTCACATCACTCATATACGCGACAACTTAGGCATGAGTCTTTCTGGGGGCGAACGCCGCCGTGTTGAAATCGCCCGCTCTTTGGCCACCGAACCGGCCTTTATCCTGCTGGATGAACCTTTTGCCGGGGTTGACCCGATTTCCGTTGGGGAAATTAAAACTATCATTCGAGCGTTAAAGAAACGCCACATTGGTGTATTGATCACCGACCATAACGTTCGTGAAACGCTGGATATTTGTGATATTGCCTACATTGTTGGCGACGGTCACATCATTGCCAGTGGAAACGCCCAGGAAATCCTCAACAACCAGAAGGTTCGAGATGTCTATTTAGGCGCTGATTTCCGCCTTTAAACAGTGACCTGCAGAAGCATTTCTTTTAGTGGCATGCTTATTGCACTTGCACCAAGCCATAACTCGCTCTAGGGTGGAGCTTTCTGATTAACGAGTGGTTCTCAGATGGTCATGAAAGCTTCTCTCCAATTGCGTATCGGCACACAGCTGACCATGACACCTCAGCTGCAGCAGGCTATCGCCCTGCTTCAGCTATCGACGCTGGACCTTCGTCAAGAAATTCAGCAAGCGCTAGATGCCAATCCCATGCTTGAGCAAGAAGATGAGTTTGGCGAGCAGGCTGTCAGTGAGCCTCAAGAGGCTGAGTGGTCCGAGAGCATCCCCAACGAACTCTCCGTCGACAGTGACTGGTCAGATACCTATCAAGACATAGGCAGCCTGGGTGGCAGCAGTGAAGGCCCCGACTTCGAGCGCCAAGCCGCTGGACAAAGCCTACATGGCCACCTGCTATGGCAACTGGCCATGACAGACTTTAGCCCGCGAGAATACGCCATCGCGGAAAGCCTGATTGATGCGCTGGATGCCAACGGCTATCTCACCCAGCCGCTTAATGACATTCGGGAAGGATTAAAAGCCCAAGGCCATGACAGCTTAAGCCAGCGGGAAGTGGAAAATACCCTGCTGCGCTTGCAGCAATTAGAGCCCACCGGCGTCTTTGCCCGAGACCTGCGTGAATGCCTGATGCTGCAACTCGCCTCACTACCTGAGGACACCCCTCTGCTAATGCCCGCCAAACGGCTGGTTCGCCAGTTTTTGGAAGCATTAGGCAAAGACGATATGCGGCTTCTCAAGCGCCGTTTAAGCCTTGATGACGAGCAGCTTGACGATGTCATCCGTTTAATTCGCAGCCTTGACCCACGCCCTGGGAGCACCTATGGCGTTACCGACGACAGCTACATCACCCCCGACCTAGTCGTTCGGCACGACAATGAAGGTTGGCATTTAGAGCTCAATCCAGAAGCACTACCACGCTTGCGTATACAGCCCGACTACGCCAGCTTGATCAAACGCGCAGACAAAAGCCAAGACAACCAGTTCCTCAAAGAGCACCTCCAAGAAGCCCGCTGGCTGATCAAAAGCTTATCGAGTCGCAATGACACGCTGCTACGAGTTGGGCGTGAAATTATTGCACGCCAAATTGGCTTTCTGGAGCATGGCGAAGAAGCAATGAAACCGCTGATTTTAGCGGATATTGCTGAAGCGGTAGAGATGCACGAATCCACCATATCTCGTGTGACCACGCAGAAATTTATTCACACGCCGCGGGGCGTTTTCGAGCTTAAGTACTTCTTCTCAAGCCAGGTAAGCGGCCAAGACGGCGGCGACAGCCACTCCAGCACAGCCATTCGCGCCCGCATCAAAAAGCTGATTCAGGATGAGCCCTCAGGAAAACCGCTCTCCGATAGCCGCTTGGTGACTCTACTTGAAGAGGGGGGCATTAGCGTTGCACGGCGTACTGTCGCAAAATACCGGGAGTCAATGGGCATTCCCTCGTCAAGTGAGCGCCGCCGTTTACGCTAGTTAAGCGGTACGTATGAACAAACTCAACGCAAGGGCTTTGCAATAGCGTAAAAAGGGTTACAATCGAAGTACAGTCCGATGGATAAGGAGCACGTCAATGCAAGTAAACATCACTGGTCATCACGTTGAACTGACTGACGCCTTGCGCGACTACGTTAACGAAAAGCTGCAGCGCGTTGAACGCCGCTACGACAACATTACCACGGTGCAAGTGACCTTATCTGTTGAGAAGGAGCGCCAGCAAGCAGCCTGCACACTGCACGCTGCCGGTGCAGACCTTCACGCCGAAGCGCTTGATAACGACATGTATGCCGCTATTGATGCGCTAGCAGACAAAATCGATCGTCAACTCGTTAAACATAAGGAAAAAGCACAAGCTCGCGCCCAGGGCGCTGGTGTGCGTTAACTCAATGACGTTGGAAACCATCCTCCCCCCGGAGCGCGTGCTTTATGACGTTCCCGGGGGCAGCAAAAAACGGGTGCTGGAGTTTTTCAGCACCTTTATCGCCCAAAATACACCCAGCCTAGATAGCCAAGAGGTGTTTAGCCGACTCATTGGCCGCGAGCGACTAGGCAGTACGGGGATAGGCAACGGGGTTGCCATCCCCCACGCTCGCAGTCCTCACTGTAGCGCACCCATTGCTGGCTTTTTAAAGCTTGCTGAGCCAGTAGACTTCGACGCCATTGATGGCGACCCGGTGGATCTTGTGTTTGTGCTGCTGGTACCAGAAGAGGCAGATGACACCCACCTAGCACTGCTTGGCCAAGTGGCTACCATTATGAACGACGCCCATACGCGTCAGCAGTTACGTAAAGCCGATAGTCAGCGCGAACTCTTAGCACTTATTACCGCCAAGATTCGCGAACAAGCCGCCTAGGCTTTATGGGCGGTGGCCACTGCACGCAGCGATAATTTCCTCCTATGCAAGCCAAGAGAGACGCTATGCAACTGGTGATCATTAGCGGCCGTTCAGGGTCCGGTAAATCTATCGCCTTACAAGCGCTAGAGGATCTTGGCTACTACGCTATCGACAATTTACCCGCCATGCTGCTGGGCTCATTAGTTGATGAACTACGTGAGCAAGGCGAGCGCACTCACTTAGCAGTGAGCATTGACGCGCGCAACCTTCCTACGGCGCTTGAACGCCTCCCAGCTTTACTGGAAGAACTACGCCAGCGAGAAATTCGTTTTCAGGTCATCTATCTGACCACGGATGCGCGCATTCTTTTGGAGCGTTACTCAGCCACCCGCCGTCGCCATCCCCTTACCCGGGATAGCGAAATGACGTTGGAAGAGGCCATCAATAAAGAAGAAGAGACGCTGCTTGAAATTCGCGATCTCGCTGACTTGTTGATCGATACGTCGCGCTTATCCGTGCATGATCTGAGACGCCGCATTACTGATCAAGTCGCCCACCAGCGAAAAGATCAGCTAACGCTGACGTTTGAGTCGTTTGGCTACAAACGCGGCGTACCCATGGATGCCGACTTAGTCTTCGATGTTCGCTGCCTGCCCAACCCTTATTGGGACCCTACTCTGCGCCAATTTACAGGGCGTGATGCTAATATAGTGGCGTTTTTAAGTAGCTACCCAATGGTCGAGGCAATGACCAATGATATTCAGGCTTGGTTGGAAAAGTGGCTTCCGGCTTACCAAAATAGCCAGCGAAGTTATATGACCGTGGCTATTGGCTGCACCGGCGGGCAACACCGCTCTGTTTATATGGTCGAACAGCTTGCTAAAAAGCTGGTTAAACAGACCGGAGAAGTACAGTTGAGACACCGTGAGCTGGGGTTACAATACACGCTGAGCGAAGAGCCAGCGGTGCCATGCGTTACCACCCCCGCCGCTGCCAGCACGCCCTGAGTTTCAGGACCTAATTTTTAAGGCCTAAGCTTCTCAAGACCTAAGTTTTTCAAGACCTAAGTTTCAAGACCCACTCGGCAAAAAGGAACCAGAGTGCCCGAAAGAACCTTAACACTTACCAACCAGCGTGGTCTTCATGCCCGCGCGGCCACCAAACTGGTGAAATGTGGCCAGCAGTTTTCCGCGAACATCGTGGTTTATAAGCAGCAGCAGAAAGCCGATGCCGCCAATATTATGTCGCTGCTGATGCTGGCCGCCCCCTGCGGCACCGAGCTTACTGTCGCCGCTGAAGGAAACGACGCCGAACAGGCGCTAGATGCCATTGAAGCTCTGTTCGACGCACGGTTTGACGAAGACCAGTAGCTAGTTTACCAAGTCAGCACTTGTCGACTAGCTTCCTGCCACTGTCATCGCATCAATCAGCCAGCTACCCGTGTGAATACTGCCACGGGTATCCGTATCACTTCCCACACCGCTCAGCCCCGCGAACATCTTGTTGAGGTTACTAGCAATAGTGAACTCCTCAATGGGGTACTGTACTTCGCCATTCTCAATCCAGAAACCCGCTGCTCCCCGGGAATAGTCGCCAGTGACGCCGTTAACGCCCTGCCCCATGAGCTCGGTCACCCAAATACCACGCCCCATCTGTGTTAACAGCTCTTCCCGCGGCGTTAACGGCGCTAACAAGCGCAGGTTGCGCGCGCCGCCCGCATTGCCCGTGGACTGCATTCCTAAACGACGCGCGCTGTAGGCAGAGAGCATGTAACTCGCCACCTTCCCCTGATCAATAAACCGGTTGCTACGGGTTTGTACACCCTCCGCATCAAACGGTGAACTAGCCGTTGCTCCCACTTCCAGCGGGCGCTCTTCTAACCCAAACCAATCGGGGAATAGCGGGCTACCCAAGCGATCACATAAAAACGAGGCTTCTCGATAAAGCGCGCCGCCCGCCAGAGCACCCATAAGGTGGCCGATAAGGCCGCTAGCAAGGGAGGGATCAAACAGCACTGGAAAAGTACCTGTCGGGGGGCGTCGCGCTCCTAGACGCCGCAACGTTCGCGCTGCTGCCTCGCGCCCCACCTCCTCTGGGTGGCGAAGCTGCTGCGGGTTACGCGCAGACGTATAGTCATAATCCCGCTGCATGCCTTGCTCATCTTGGGCAATCAGCATGCAGGAGAGTGAGTGACTGCTACCCTTTTGAGTCCCCAAAAAGCCGTGGCTATTGGCGTATACTCGCACGCCCTCACCGCTTGAGAGCGAGGCACCTTCTGACTGGTGAATACCTGCCACCTCGCGGCCAGCCTGTTCGCAGCGCAGGGCAAGGTCAATCGCTTCATCGGTTGAGAGCGCCCACGGATAGTGCACCTTCAAGTCTGGCAAATGGGTCGCCATCAGCTCTGCTTCAGCGAGGCCTGCAGCGGGATCTTCCCCGGTATAACGTGCAATAGCCAGCGCCTTTTCAACCGTGGCACGAATGGAGGCACTACTGGCATCCGTTGAGGAAGCGCTACCTTTACGTTTTCCCACATAGAGCGTGACCGCAATACCCTGATCACGAGATAGCTCAACGGTCTCCACTTCACCAAGTCGCACACTAACGCCCAACCCTTGGTCAACGCTCGCGCCGACTTCGGCGGCATCCGCCCCTAGCTGTTTTGCCAGGGCAAGCGCCTCTGTGGCGCGCTCCGTCAACTGCGCCTGCTGCGCCGTTGCATCAAATGCCTGTGCCATATGGCCTCCTTTTCGCCTGAATCGCATTGGCGAATCAATGTTGTGGTCGCAGCCTGATATAATGCTGCAAACGAATCTAATCTGTGAGTTCTTATATGCCGAAGCAACGCCCCGAGCCTATCGATATCGATGAACAAGAAGAGCGCCCGAGTAAATCTCAGCTAAAGCGTGAAATGCATGCTCTGCAAGCGCTTGGCGAAACATTAATTGCCATGAAGCCTGCCGAGCGGGCGCGCTTTCCTTTATCAGACGATATGCTGAGAGCGATTGAAGAGACTTCTCGCATTCGCTCTCATGAAGGCCGCCGTCGCCATATGCAATACGTTGGCAAACTTATCCGCAAAGAGGATCTAACGGCCATTCAGGGCGTTTTCGATGCCATCGAACAAGAGAAAGAGCAGCGCGATCATGCGTTTCATCGCCTGGAAAAATGGCGTGACCGCCTAGTGGATGAGGGCGACGACGCCGTTGACCTGTTTATGGCCGACTACCCTAACGCCGATCGTCAGGCGCTGCGCCAGCTAGTGCGCAACGCCCGCAAAGAGCGCGAACAGGGCAAGCCCCCCACCAGCTCACGCAAGCTTTTCAAACACCTGCGCGATACGCTAGCGCTGTAAACCACAGTCTCAAGAAGACTGCGTGCCGCCCACGGTCAGCTCATCCAGTTTCAGGGTGGGTTGGCCAACCCCCACCGGCACACCCTGGCCCTCTTTACCGCAAACGCCAATCCCGGTATCCATCGCCATGTCGTGGCCAATCATCGATACCCTGCCCATGGCCTCAGGCCCGTTACCAATCAGCGTTGCACCTTTCACCGGCGCGGTAATTTTACCGTCTTCAATCATGTAGGCTTCGCTCGCCGAAAACACGAATTTTCCCGAGGTAATATCCACCTGCCCTCCGCCAAAACTCACGGCGTAGATTCCCCGCTTAACGCTTTTAATGATATCGGCAGGGTCATCTTGACCAGCCAACATCACCGTATTGGTCATACGCGGCATCGGCAGATGAGCGAACGACTCGCGGCGGGCGTTGCCGGTAGGCGCCATCTTCATCAATCGCGCGTTTAACTTATCCTGCATATAGCCAGTTAAAATGCCATCTTCAATCAGCGGCGTATATTGGCCGGGCGTGCCTTCGTCATCCACGCTCAACGCGCCGCGACTATCAGCAACAGTGGCATCGTCAACCACTGTGACTCCCTTGGCGGCAACCCGCTGCCCCATTCGCCCTGCAAAGGCAGAACTGCCTTTACGGTTAAAGTCACCTTCCAAGCCATGACCTACCGCTTCGTGCAGCAGAATGCCCGGCCAACCGGCGCCTAACACCACTGGCATCTGTCCCGCTGGCGCATCAATGGCTTCAAGATTGACCAGCGCTTGGCGCACCGCCTCTTTGGCATAGCGTTCGGCAACGCCCTCATCCCGCAGACGCGACATGGAGTAACGACCACCGCCGCCAGCGCTGCCGCGCTCACGGCGGCCATCTTTCGCCGCAATAACACTGACGTTAAAACGCACCAGTGGGCGAATATCCGCCGCTAGGGTGCCGTCACTGGCGCGTACTAAAACCACCTCATAGGTGCCCGACAGCGACGCACTGACCTGGCTAATGCTCGGGTCGGCCGCTCTGGCCACGCGGTCTGCCTCTTTCAGCATGGCCACTTTGTCTTCTGCCGAAAGGCCCGCCAGTGGGTCGATACCTGCATAGTATGACGCCACGCTGACTGGCATCACTTTCTGCCCTGGCAACTTTTTGCCGCTGCGGACAATGCCAGAGGCGGTACGGCCTGTATCCATTAGTGCATCAGCAGTAATTTGGTTGGAGTAGGCAAACCCGGTTTTCTCACCTGCCAACGAGCGCACGCCAACGCCGCCATCAATGTTATAGCTGGCCTCTTTAACTTCGCCATCTTCCAGCACCCAACCCTCTTGCCAGGTGCGCTGAAAATAGAGGTCGGCGTAATCAATCCCCGCTCCCATGGCGTAGCCAAGGCCAGCATCCAGAGCGTTCAAATCGAGGCCACCTGGCGTTAGCAAAATGGAAACAGCGGACTCTATATCGCTTTTATATGCGGTCATTGGGGGCCTTCTAAAGTCACTTGCGGCGAGGTCCAAGGGCCTCGCACGCGATAATAAATAGTGGTTGCTTGATCCAGCGCATCGCCAAAAATTTGGTCGGCAAGAAACAGTGCACCGCCCACAATGGGCGCTCCGACAGCAATGGCGGCGATGGGTAAACTTTGGCTAACCGGCAGTGTGACGCCTAGACGCTGGTCAAGTTCACGCTGTAAGAGGTTAACACTTCCCGTTAGCGTCAGCGTGGTGGCGGGTACATCAATTTGCAGGGGGCCACGAAGCAACAGCTGCCCTTCAGCTACATCGGCAGTGCCATGCACACGGTCAAAGGCCGTTCCCTGACCGGTTAGGTCAGAAAAATCGAACCGTAGACGGCGCAAAATGTTATCAAAGTTGAGCAACCCCACTAAGCGGGCAGGCGTCGACTCAAGCGTCACAAAACGGCCGTCGCGTATATCAGCACTCATTTCACCACCGGCCCGGCTTAAATCAAGCTGCCAGGGGGCTCCCGACCAAGTAAGCTCAGCAGCAAGGTCGGTGGTGCGGCTACGCATGGCTACCGGTTGGTTAAGCCGCTCAAGCGCCGTCCCCACATCGCCACCCTGTATGGAGATATCCGCTCGTGTACGGCTATTCACCGCATTGCCTTCCCAAACCAACTCGCCGCGTGCAGAAAGCTGTCCGAGGGTTAAACCAACTGGTGAGAGCGAAAAACGACGATCATCGGTTTGCCAGTAGGCGGTTAATGGGCCAAAGCGAGTGCCACCAACGCTAATATCCGCTAGCCGTAGCCTGCCGTTGGGCAGTTCAGCTAGCCAGTCGGGAATAGCAACGGGGGCTACATGCTGTGTTTCAATTGCATCAACCCAAGAGTCGGGGGCTGCGACAGTGGCATCATGCTCTTTGGCGGGCAGGTCCAGTAAACGATCTAGGACTAGCATGCTAATTGCAACATCAAGCGGCCGCTCACTGGTGGGTTGGTAATCTAGGCGCCCAGACAACATATCGCCGCTAAGCTGAAGTGCTGCGCGCTGGCCGGTGAGTGTCCCTGAGGCGTTAAAAGCGCCAAAGCACTTGTCACGAAAGCGTAAACAGCCAGCACGCAGCAGTACTTCAAGCGGCGTGCTTTCGCCACTAGAAGCAGATGCCAAGGCGCCTCCCGACAATATCGGCGACAGCACAGCGTGCCATGCCATGGGGTCTAACGTATCGAGCCCTGCTTCAAGGCGCCAGCCAGGCTGGCTGGGCCAATTCGGTCGCTGCACTGCATTGCCGAGCACCACTTCGGCCGCTAGTGCACCACTATTCAACGTTTGGAATCTCGCAGCTGCCTTATCGGCCAATTGCGTCGATACTCGCCCGCTTTCAAACTCCGCGCGTAGCTGCCATGGCCACGGTTGATCGCTAGTCTTGGCAAACGGCTCGGGTAGCGCGCTGGTGATGCCAAGCAGGCGGCTCTCTAAGGTTAACACTGGACGAGCCGCAAGAGAGACCTCACCCTGCCACTGGGTGCGGCCACTCATCATTTGGCGAGCCTGCTCGGCAGGCAGCCCTGCCAGCGACCACAGCGCAGACGACTCCACACTGCCCTGCAAGGCAACACGCTGATCAGCCATCAGCTCTGCGCGAATATCACCGCCCTGCCACTGGCTGCTTAGCTCTCCTAACAGCGCATGCGCCTCACCCACCTGCTGCCAGCTGAGC
>Ga0194138_10001778_pt1 | contig 10297 bp, 9 predicted proteins | sample TARM_MetaG_T2_14_FD_134022 | JGI IMG/M metagenome (GOLD analysis project Ga0194138, IMG submission 134022) | Freshwater microbial communities from Pennsylvania, USA, analyzing microbe dynamics in response to fracking - TARM_MetaG_T2_14 (version 2) | ecosystem: Environmental > Aquatic >...
ACCGCATTCAGAAACGGACGGAACTCATGTGGGATTTTTCACTCGGCTTTCGTCCACGCCATGCTATCGGTGCGTTATGGACGAAGAGCCTTCCCTCCCGACCGTGAGTATCGTCATCGCCGCATGGAACGCCGAGGCTACAATTCTACGCGCCGTCCGCAGCGTGCTTGATCAGGAATATCCGAACCGGCAAGTCGTCGTGGTGGACGATGGCTCCACCGACCGGACCGCCGAGGTGGTGGCGCAACTCGAGAGCCCGGATGTTCTCTTGCTGCGGCAGGAAAACAAAGGAGCCGCTACGGCGCGGAACCGGGGCTGGAGATCCTCTGCGGGCGATTATATCCATTTTCTGGACGCGGACGACGTCCTGTTACCCGGAAGCATCCGGCACGAGGTGGAGCGGGCTCTGCGGAGCAAAACCCATCCCTGTTACACCTATGGCGGATACACCGTCATGGACGAAAACGGTCGCGTCTTCAAACACTCGGACATCCCGGAGGCGGAAGGAAACCTGCTGGATCTTTTTATACGGACGGAAAGCCTCTTCCTTCCCACAATCTGCTTGCTGGAAAGAGAGATCCTCGACCAAACCGGGGGATTCGATGAAGAGTTACGGTATCACGAGGACCGAGTCTTTTTTCTTAAAGTGGCGAAATCCTTCCCCGCCGTCGCCGTCCCGGGAGTGGTGGCTCATTATACCCAAAGCGTACATGGGAAAGCCCGACGGTCCGTGGCCAACTACACGGAAGCTCTGGACAATCAATTCCGGATGCTCAGCCATTGCGAACCCTTCCTGAATCCCGAAGAGTTTGACACAGTGCGAACGGTGACTTTCAATAGTCTTTGCGCCAGGTTTCTACTGTATGGACATTCAAAAAACGCCCACCGGCTTTGCCGTGACGTCGAGTTCACAGTTCACAAAAACTCCCCGAAAGGAGCTTTGACTTGGTTAAGTCTTTGCTTGCGTATTAACCTTCTCTATCCGGCCCGGCGCGTTTTTATTTTCCTCCAAACCTCCTTCGCGCACAACTGGATGAAAACAACGAAACAACGCAGATAACGCCTCCAGAGCCTCCCCGGCTCCGACAAAAGTCGATGAAGCCACTCAAGCCCGACCCTTTGCATCCAACGCGGGGCCCGATCCAGCCCGCCCCCAATGATTTCAAAACTGCCTCCGATCCCGAGGCTGACAGGAATCCCAAGCGCCCGCCCTTTTCGCTGCATCCAGATCTCTTGTTTGGGCGCGCCCAATGCGACAAACAACACATCAGGGGCGGCCGCCAATACCTGCTTCTCCATTTGATCAGACAGTTCGGCATCCCGCTCAAATCCATAAGGCGGACAGATACAACACGCCACCTGTAAAGACGGGTTTTTCTTTCGCAAGGCCTCAGCCGCCTTCTCGGCATACCCCTCTTTTCCTCCCAGAAACCCCACCCGATATCGAGCAATGTCTGGATGAACACAAACCGCTTCCACCAAATCCGTTCCATTCACCCTGCCCGGAAGTGCTGTTCCAAACCATCGCGACGCCCATACCAAGGGAACTCCGTCCGCCACGACCAGATCCGCTCTTTCATAAGCATGCCGTAGTGCCGGTGTCGATCGAAGCAGCGACACGTGCTGTAAATTTGGAGTCACCACCGTCGCCGGCTCCCCTCCGGCACCCGCCTTTTCAACCACAAAGTCCGCCGCCTGCTGCAAGGATACCCGATGAATGTCCACCTCGAATACCCGTGACACGGAAAGGGTATCAAATTGGGATCCGGGCGGATCCATCAAGGCCTCCTTTCTGACGGGAGCCATCTTCGTATCCGGATCGAGGCAAGTTTCATTTTAGATCCTATCGTGTAATGCGAAGTTGTCCGTGGTTGCGACGCGGCATTATGCGTTTGCTGCGTCAAAATCTTTCTGATAGCGTCCTCACTGTATGATTATAATTTGCATGCAAGCAGTATTTTTTGGCTAGACATGATGGAGGCACCTCGGTCTACGGATTCCATACGAAGAGGCGTTGATCCAACAGCCGGCCTCAACGCCCGCATGGTGCTGATGACCCGGTGGTTGCTCAACGCCGTTTCCTTCGTCGCGGGCGACCTGCTCGCCCTGGCTTGGTCCTTCTACCTCGCCGGCTGGGTGCGCGAAATGCTCAAGGGGGGCCACATGACCCCGGAGTGGTCCTGGTTCGTGTCGGGATTCTGGGTGCTGATCACTCTGGGCTCCAAGCTGACGCCGGGCTGGGGGATGGGGGTGGTGGAAATGATTCGCCGCATCTCCCTGCTCCTCTTTTCCCTCTACGCCGGCACCACGGCCGCGCTCTTCCTCACCAAAACCTCGGACACCGCCAGCCGCCTCACCGTCACCCTCGCCTTCGCCCTCGCGGGACTGCTAATCCCCTTCATCCGCGTGGGCGTCAAACGCCTGCTCATCCGGTACGGTCTCTGGGGCATGCAGGTCGTCATCTACGGCCACCGGAAAAAAGCCCGCCAATTGATCCAGCTCCTGCGGGAAAGCTCCGGCATCGGCTACCTGCCCGTGGGCCTCTTTCTGGCCGATCATGCCGAAGAACGTACGATCGACGGGGTTCCCGTCCTGTCCGGAGAGGACGACCCCTACCCCTTCGCCCACGCCGCCATCCTGCTGGAACCCTCCACCCTTCGCGACACCCGCCCAGAATTCTCCGAACACGTCTCCCTGAACTACCGCCACGCCGTGATCGTGCCGGAATTCCACCAGCACGCCCCCTCCCTCTGGATGTCCCCCCGCGACCTCGGCGGCGTGGCCGGACTGGAAATCTCCACCAACCTGCTCGACCCCTGGTCCCGACTCCTCAAATTCCTCAGTGAATTCTGTATCGTCCTCCTGCTCCTCCCCCTGGCCGTGCCTCTCCTGCTCCTCATCGCGCTGGCCGTCTTCCTCTGCGACTTCCACAACCCCTTTTTCCTGCAAACCCGCATCGGAGCCGACGGCACTCCTTTCCGGATGTGGAAGTTCCGCACCATGCGCCCGGACGCCGAATCCGTCCTACAAGACAAACTCGACAACGATCCCGACTTCCGGGCCGACTGGGAACACGGCTTCAAGAGCAAGGACGATCCCCGCGTCACCCGCCTGGGCGCCTTCCTTCGCGCCACCTCTCTGGACGAACTCCCCCAGTTTCTGAACATCCTCCGCGGGGAAATGGCCCTCATCGGCCCCCGCCCCCTTCCGGACTACCACGACCGGGAAATCCCCGAGCATATTCGCGACCTCCGCCGCAAGGTCCGCCCCGGCATGACCGGCCTCTGGCAGGTTTCAGGCCGCAGCGAATCCGGCCACGACGGCATCATTCGGTGGGACGCCTACTACGTCCGCAACTGGTCTATCTGGCTGGACATCGTCATCCTCGTCCGCACTTTCTACGCCGTCTGGAACAAAAAAGGCGCGTATTAAACCGATGATCAAATCCCTTTTCGCACTGTTTCTGGTTCTACTCGCCGTCCGGGCCTCCGCGCAGCTTCCCTCGGAATGCCTGCTGATCGTCAACGGCTCCTCCCCCCGCGCCCTCCGTGTGGCCAACGAGTACATCGCCCTGCGCGGTATCCCCGACGAACGGATCCTCACGCTGAACCCCGACCCAACCTTGTTTCAACAGAAAAACGGCGCCCCGCAATGGTCTGTATCTCCCGAGGCCGCCCGCGAGCACGTCCTCAAGCCCGTGCTCCAAAAACTGGACCGGCTCAATGACGCCTCTCCCACCGCCCTGATTTTCACGCCCGACTGGCCCACGCGGGTGCGCACCTCCCCCTCCGTCAGCCTCACCGCCTTCGTCGGCTTCCGGGGCGAGATCCCCGAAACCGAACAACTTAAACGGGGACGGGCCATCACCCCATGGTTCGCCCACCCCGATCAGGTCGCCCGCGGGAAGCGCCCCGCCCGGTATCCGGCCCCGCAACTTGCCGACACCGCCGTCCACCCCACCGCCATGCTCGGCGTATTCTATGAACCTCTGGACCTCGACGGCGTCCTCGACGCCCTCCGCCGCGCCCGCAACGCCGACTACACCCAACCGGAGGGCGCAGTGGCTCTGGTCACCAATGACGATGTCCGCACCCGCGCCCGCCTGGAGCAATTTGCACCCGCCGCGCAACGCCTGCACGACAAAGGCGTCCCGGTCCACCTCGAAGACACCGGCGCGCCCCTGCCCGACAAACTCATCGGCGTCATGACCGGCGCCGCCTCCGTGAACACCCAACCTTATCGGAGCCGCCTCGTCCCCGGGGCCTTCGCCGAACACCTCACCAGCCACGCCGCCACCTTCGACACCCCCGCGCAAACCAAACTCACCGAATGGATCGATACCGGCGCGGCCGGGAGCGTCGGCACCGTCACCGAACCCTATGCCCTCTGGACCAAATTCCCCATGGCCGTGGTGTTTGAACGGTATCTCGCCGGAAACACCCTGCTGGAGGCGCTCAGCCAATCGATCGCCAGCCCCTACCAGTCGCTGATCGTCGGCGATCCGCTCTGCCGTCCCTGGGGAGAAGAGCTCAAAGATCTCGGCCTCGAAACCAAATGGAAAGGATCCACCCTCGTAGTGCGAGCCACGGACGCGCCCGCAGGTGGCGGCACCGACCTGCATCTCCACCTCAATGGACACCGGGTTCCCGGAGACGGACCGGAATGGAGCATCGAAACCTCGTCCGAGGAAACCGGCCCCCAAGTGAATCTCCTTCTGCACGCCCGCTACCTCTGGGCGCCTCCCGAAATCGGCGTGGCGTATCGCCGCTTGGACACCCCGCATCCCACCCCCTTGACCCTGAAACGTCTCCGCATCCGCGACGATAAAATCCAACTCTCCCTCAAAAGCGAAGTCCCGCTGGTACACGCCGAACTCCTGGTAAACGGACGCCCCCTGGCGTCCACCGCGGTCGACGGCGCCACCCAGACGCTCGCCCTCCCCCTCTCCCAAACCGGACGGGGGCCACTCACCCTCCGGGTCCGGGCCGTCTCCAAAGCCGGGAAAGTCCTCTGGTCGGAATTTCAGAGTTTTCATGCGGACTAACAGGCGTTTCGGCTTCATTTTCCCGCAAAACAATGTGGACACCCGGCGTCCACTGCCCTATGGTGTCCGCCCTTTTGGACCCTGGAACACAAACTCCACACACCATGTCAGAACAACAACGCCAACTGGTCCTGGGCCTTCCCAAAGGAAGCCTGGAGAAATCGACCTACGAGCTGTTTCGCAAAGCCGGATTCAATATTAAATCCAGCTCGCGCAGCTACGTGCCCCGCTCGGACGACCCGGAACTTCAAATCCGCCTGCTCCGTGCGCAGGAAATGAGCCGGTATGTCGAGCTCGGTATGCTCGACGCCGGCCTGACCGGGCACGACTGGATTGTCGAAAACGGTTCCGACGTGCATGAAGTGTGCGAACTCAAATACGCCAAACAGGGCCGCAACCCCGTCCGCTGGGTCGTCGCCGTTCCGGAGAACTCCGACATCCACAGTCCCAAGGACCTGCAGGGCAAACGCATCGCCACCGAGGCCGTGGGCATCGCGCAAACCTACCTCGACAAACACGGCGTACAGGCCGATATCGAATTTTCCTGGGGCGCCACCGAAGTCAAGGCCCCCGAACTCGTCGACGCGATCGTGGAACTCACCGAAACCGGGAACTCCCTCCGCGCCAACAATCTCCGCATTCTCGACACCATCCTCGAATCCAACACCCAGCTCATTTGCAACCGCGAGAGCTGGAAGGACGACTGGAAACGCGGAAAACTTGAACAGGTCGCCATGCTCCTCAACGGAGCCTTGGCGGCCGAAAACAAGGTGTTGCTGAAACTCAACGTGCAGGACGACAATCTCCGCAAGGTGACCCAAATCCTGCCCTCCCTCCACGCGCCCACGCTCAACAGCCTGTCCGAATGCGACTGGCACTCCGTGGAAACCGTGGTGGAGGAACACGTGGTGAGGGAAATCATCCCTCAGCTCAAGGCCGCCGGGGCCGAAGGCATTATCGAACTCTCGTTAAACAAGATGATTCCCTGATCCGGAACGGGAAGATGTCGTTTAACTTTGAACACAAGGACTGACCATGGGCTCTATTAAAAAACAGCGCCGGAAAAAAATGTCCAAGCACAAGCGCCGCAAGCGCAGAAAGCTGGACCGGCACAAGAAGAAGTAAGAAACCACTTCCACCATACCAATGAGGCCGACGCCGTATGAACCTTTTCTCCACATTATGTTCCATCCGGCCGGCCCGATACTTGGCGGGACTCACACTGGCCGGGATTCTGACCGGATGCGCCTCTCCCGGCGCGCCGAAAGAATCCTCGGCCGGTCGTGGGCCTTCGTCGTTGACGGAGCCGGACGCCCCCACCCCCGCAAACTCCGGGCTCGCGGAAGCCCTCGCGTGGTTTGACCGCGCCCTCGTCCACGAACTGAATGAGGACCTTCCCGCCGCGGTGGAGGCGTATCGGCGCGGCGTTCAGCTGGCTCCCGACAACGGGTCCCTCTACCTGATCGCCTCTGAACGGCTTCTACGCGCCGAACAAACCGAGGCCGCATTCGATCTTCTCGACACGCTGCTCGAACGCGACCCCGATAATCTCCGGGCCCTCCGTTGGATGGCCAGGTTGCATATCCAGAACGAGGACGAAACCAAGGCCCTCGACTTCCTCGAACGGGCCGTCGCCCTGCACCCGGCCAGCGAAATCCCCTACCTGCGGGTCATTCGCATGCGACTCCAAAAGGACGAGGTGGACCCCGCGCTCCATGCCGCGCGCCTCGCCGTCACACACGCCGACTCCCCCGTACGCTCCACCTTGCTGCTGGCGCAATTGTTGCTCCGCGAATCCGGGAACGCCCGCGACCTCATCACCATGCAGGCCCATCGGGAAGAGGCCGAAGAGGTCATCGCCCGCGCCATCGACCGCTTTCCCGAACGGGAGGAGTTCCTCCTCCTGAGCATTGAACTCCACGCCCGGGAAAAGAAGATGGATCAGGTCGTCCAACACTTCCACCACCTGGACGAACGTGCGAAAGATCCGGAGGCCGCCCGGGAACGCATGCTCGTGACCTTCCTTCAAGCCGTGGGCGAAACCGAGGACCATCCCGCCAAAGCGGTGAGCGACATCTTCGAAAAACGCTCCGAGGACGCCCTCGTCCAATATCTCCTCGGCGTGCTCCGGGAAAACGCCGGAGCCCCCGAGGCCGCCCGGGACGCCTTCGAAACCGCGCTGACCCTGGCGCCGGAAGACCGGACCGCCCGCCGTAAACTCGCCCTCCTGCATTTTCGACAGGAACGGCCCGCCCGCGCGCTCGCCCTGCTGGAGGATTTGCTCGAGCAGAAACCCGACGACACCGAACTTCTCCTGCTTTCCGCCCACATGCGCCTCGCAACGGAACAGTTCGAAAAGGCCGCCCACGCCTTCGACCAACTCGAACACCTCCTCTCGAAGGGCGCCGCCATCGAGCGTCCCGAACGGGTGCACTCCGGTCGCGCCATGGCGCGACTCGCCCTGGGCAACATCAATAAGGCCGCCGACGCCATGTACCAGACATTGGTCGAATCTCCCGAAAGCCTGGAAACCATCTGGCGTCATCAGTTGCGGCTCGCCCTCATGGATCGCGAAGACGCGCCCGAACACGCCGCCGAACGGGAACGCCACCTCCTGGAGGCCCTCGCCATTCTGTCCAACCGCATTCCCGGCCATCCCACCCCCCAACTCCTCATCGCCAATACCCACAGTTTCCGCGGCGACCCGGCCAAAGCGATCGAAGCCATGGAACGCACCAAAGCTTTGGCCGAGGAACGCGAAGACCCCTCCACCTGGTTGACGCCCGGCTTTTACTTCGATCTGGGCACCTCTCTGGAGCGGGCCGGGCGCATTGAAGAGGCCGTCGACACGTTTCAAAAGGTTCTGGAAATGGAACCCGACCACGCCCCCGCCCTCAACTACCTCGCCTACATGTGGGCCGAACGGGGCAAAAACCTCGACCAGGCGCTCTCTTACGTACAACGCGCGCTGGAGCAGGACCCTGAAAACGGCTCCTACATCGACACCCTCGGCTGGGTGTATTTCCAACAGGAAAAATACGAGCAAGCCTACGATGAACTCCTCAAAGCCGCTGAACAAATTCCCGACGAGTCGGTCGTGGCCGAACATCTGGGAGACGTGCTCCTCAAACTCGACCGACCGGTGGAAGCCCTCGGATACTACCGAATCGCCTTGGAACTCGGACCCGGCCCCCGGGAAGAGACCGTGAAAGAGTCCATCCAAAAGGCCGAACAGGCCTTGGCCGATCAGTCCGACGGAGACGTCGAATCCGAAGAGGAGGACACCGGGTCCAACAACAGCACACAGGTCGCCCCGTAGTCCTTCCGTTTCAACAGCTCCCACCCGTCCGGGGCCTCCAGCCCGGAACGCGCCTCGCATTCCAGCACCAACAGCCCCTCGGACTCCAGCACGTCCGCCCCGCGAATCCGCTCACATAAGCGATTCACATCCATTTGCGACGCCGTGTCGGCATAGGGAGGGTCCGCGAGCACCACGTGGAAACCCCGCGCCGATGGGTCCCGCAACCACCGGATCGCGTCCGCCGTGTGCACGACCGCACGGCACGCCACCCCCGCCGGAACCAACCGCGCCGCGTTCCCCCGAATCACCTCCGCCGTCGGACCGTGCCTCTCCACCCAGTGCACCTCCTCCGCCCCCCGGCTCGCCGCCTCCAACCCCAGCGCGCCGCTCCCCGCGAACAAATCCAACACCCGCGCCCCGGGAAGGAAATCCATCAGAGTCGCAAACAAACTCTCCCGCATCCGGTCCGTGCTCGGACGCGTCCGCTTTCCCGACGGCGTGTCGATCCGCAATCCACCCGCCTGTCCGCCCGTGAGTTTCATTCAGTCCCTCAATCCGAAAACCGGTACTTGAAAATGCACCAGATCGCCCGCACCCCGTCCTTCCAGGTGATCTTCTTCCCCTCCTCGTAACTCCGACCGTAGTAGCTGATCGGCACCTCGTACATCACCGCCCCGCTGCGTGCCACTTTCGCCGTGATCTCCACCTCGAATCCAAAACGCTTCTCCTTCAGATTCAACCCCTGCAACACTTCCCGACGGAACACTTTGTAACACACCTCCATGTCCGTCAGGTTGATGTTCGTCATCATGTTGGACAGGGTGGTCAAAAACTTGTTCCCCACCGAATGCCAGTAGTACACCACGCGATGCGCGCCCCCGCCAAGAAACCGTGAGCCGTACACCACGTCCGCCTTTCCCTGCAGAATCGGCCCCAGCAGAGACGGATACTCCTCCGGATGGTACTCCAGATCCGCGTCCTGAATCAGCACGAAATCGCCCGTGGCTTTGGCGAATCCCGTATGCAAGGCCGCGCCCTTCCCCCGGTTTTCCGGATGCAACTCCACCACCACGTCCCCGCAGGTCTCATCCAACCGACTCAATAAATCCCGACTGCCGTCCGTCGATCCATCGTCCACCAGGATAATCTCCCGCTCCATGCCAATGTCCACGGCACGCACCTGTCCCAACACCTCTTCCAGGGTGTCCACTTCATTATACACCGGAATCACGATCGAAAGCTTCATATCTTTCGTTTAGCCGAAACCCTCTCGGAACGAAAGCCCGGAACCACAAAAAACCCGCGTCGACTTATTCCGTGCGGGCCGAGGCCGCATATTCCCTTGGCGTCATTCCCCGCTGACGTCGAAACCACCGCGTAAAGTGCCCGGGCGTATCGAAACCCAGCCGATACGCCACCTCCTTGACCCGCATGTCCGGCAACCCCAGCGCGTCCTCCGCGAACCGCAGCCGCCGCCGATCGAAATGCTGCTTCGGCGTGCGCCCCACTTGGCGGGCGAACAACCGCTCCAACTGCGACCGACTCGTTCCCGCCTCCGCCGCCAATTCCGGCAGGGTAAACGAACGGTCCAACGGCATGTTCTCCAGAATTCCCAACGCCCGGCCCACCCGCGGATCCGTTTCCGGTTCTCCCGAAGGCACCACCCCCGCCGCCCGCAACGCCGCGATCACATGCAGCAGGAAATCCGGTAAAAACCGCTGAATCGTCAAATACGCCTCCAACGAAAGATCGGCCCCGATAAACCGGAACGGATGCGCGGGAACCGCCTGCTCGATTTCCCGATCCATCCTCATCGCCAACCGCTCCAGCTCCGGATGCCCCGCCGCCGACACCACCACCGGCAACCCCGACGGAAACAACGAATCCCCCGAAAACCAATGGGCGTAAAACGCCACCGAATGCATCCTCGCGTCGGAGGCAATGTGCTGGAT